>Ga0111181_1032_pt1 | contig 21606 bp, 23 predicted proteins | sample DeeMarSWOR324_28_FD_80236 | JGI IMG/M metagenome (GOLD analysis project Ga0111181, IMG submission 80236) | Gemmatimonas sp. SM23_52
CCCGGCTCCGCCAGCTCGGCGCTGATCTGAATTCGCCCACCACGACCCGCCAGTACATCCACAGCGTTCTTGATGACGTTCTCGAACGCCCACTCGAGCAGTACTGGGTTGCCGGCAACAGCCGGCAACTCAGGTGCGATCTGCACGTCCAGTCGGATCGATCGCTCCATGCGCGGCAACCGCAGTGAAAAGTAGTCGGCAAGTCTCCTCAAGACATCACCAACATCCACGGTCTGCATACGCGGGCGGCGACCGATCAGCTCGAAGCGCTGCGCCACCTTGTTGAGCCGTTCCACATCGGCTTCGATCTCGCAGGCCACTTTCTCGTCATCGGCGACATCGGAGCGCTCCCTATACGGCATCCTCAGGATCTCGACCCAGCCGGCCAACGAGCTGAGCGGTGTCGAGAGCTGGTGGGCGGACTCGCGGGCCATCGTCGCCCACACGCGCTCCTGCTCGGCGCGCACCGTGGAACGGAAGATCCAGACCGCGGCGAGCACGATGACGATCAGTGTCGCGGCCTGGATGAATGGCACCCAGCGCAACCGCTCCACGACCGCGGGCGCCCCGAAGTGGATCTCGCCGATCCCCTCCTCCGTTATGGGCGCGTTGCGGCGATCGAGCAGCTCCGCGTAGGCGAGCACCCGCCGCCGGTCCTCGGGATCGTTGAGATCAGCCGAAAACGGCAGATTCTCTGCCGCGTACGGCTGGCCGTCCGGGTCAACGAGCACCACCGGAATCCCCAGCTGCTTGACCTCGATCAACATATCGAAGAGAACCGCGACGCTGGTCTCCTGAGCAGGATCGGTGAGGCTCTGGAACACCTGGGCGTAGATCCGGGAGAGCGCTGCCGCATCCGCGTTTGCAGCGCTCACCAACTGGTGCGTGTAGTACAGGTACCAGACGAGGACAGCCCCGAAAAGCAGGGAGAGGCCTGTGGCCCAAGAGCGAGCTTTCACACCGGCTCGATTCGCGTGCAGCCCATACAGGGGTGAAGCGCTTCAGGAAGCTCGACGCTGCCGTCCGCGCGTTGTCCATTCTCCAGCAGAGCGATAATGGTTCGCGGCAATGCCAGCCCGGATCCGTTCAGGGTATGCACGAACTCGGGCTTCGCACCGCGCTTACGGCGAAAGCGTATATTGGCGCGTCGCGCCTGATAGTCGGTGCAGTTCGAGCACGACGACACTTCCAGCCAGCGCTCGACACCGGGCGACCACACTTCGAGATCATAGGTCATTGCACTGGACTGTGCTATGTCACCGGCGGCGAGCAAGACCACTCGGTACGGGAGGCCGAGACGCTGCAGAATCTTCTCCGCCTGTGCGGTCAGCTCCTCGAGCGCGGCCTCCGAGTCCTCCGGCCTCTCGAGCCGGACCAACTCCACCTTGTCGAACTGGTGGATACGGATCAATCCGCGCGTATCGCGACCAGCGGCACCTGCTTCACGCCGAAAGCAGGCGGTGTACGACGCATAGTGACGGGGCAAGTCGTCTGGGCCGAAGACCTCACCGCCATGCAGATTGGTCAGAGGAACCTCGGCGGTGGGTATCAACCAAAGATCATCGCTCTCCACGTGGTAGGCGTCGCTGGCCAGCTTCGGCAGCTGGCCCGTCCCCAGCATCGTCTCGCTTCGCACCAGGTAGGGCGGCATCACCTCCAGGTAGCCATGCTCCTGCAGGTGCACATCGAGCATGAAGTTGATGAGCGTGCGTGCCAAACGCGCGCCCGCGCCGACGTAGACCGGGAAGCCGGAACCTGCCACCTTCGCGCCGCGCTCCAAGTCGACGATCCCCAGGGCCGCCCCCAGATCCCAGTGCGGCTTCCGCCAGTCGGCCGGCTCGAGCGGCTCGCCCCACGACCGGACGTGCAGGCTGGCAGACTCATCTCCGGAGGGTACCGGGGGGAGAGGCGTGTTGGGGATCTCGAGCAGCAGCTGCTCGATTCGCGCCTCGCTCGCGCTCAGCCGGGCATCGTACTCAGCGATACGGGCCGAGACCTCCTTCATCTCCTGGATCAGCCCCGCTGTGTCGTCGCCCACCTTCTTGCGCTCAGCGATCTCCTTCGAGGCCTCGTTACGACGGGCCTTGAGCCGCTCGACACTTTGGATCAGGCGACGTCGTTCCTCGTCCAGGCTCAGCACCTCAGCGACGGAGGGCGCCACCGTTGGATCGGCGCGCTTGGCCAGCTGTTCTCTGACAGCGTCGCTCTCGAATCGGATCCGCTTCAGATCGAGCATGCCACCGGCCCCGCCCGCTCTACTGCTCCTCTTCCGGCGTGACGTTCGTGTCGTCGCAGTTCGGGTTCCAGAGGTAGCGGAAATGCACATACCTCGGATCCCCGCCAATCGAGTCGATGACCAGCTTCGCGTAGATGCGGCACGGCAGAGCGAGACTGGGGTCGGGACGGCTGCGGATTCCGTACGCGCGCCCCACCGTCAGCGGCACGGGATCCTCGGCCTCATAGGACTCGCGATCGCTTGGAAGCCGGCGCACCGCATCGAAGTCCAGATCGAGGGCGAGGATTCCCGTTGTGGGCTCGAGCGACTCGAAGAAGCCCCGCGGCAGCCAGACCGGGTCGCCGTCCAGCACCGCGAATATCACATCCCAGCCGTCGCTCTGGTCCACGCGCGCCGTCCGGGGAACACCGCGGCCACGGCCCGACACGACATCGAACGCGCTGGGGCGCTCGATGGGCCCGGCCAGCAGATCATACACCGTGGCCTCAAACGGCTCGCTCGGCCGCGGGTAGGTCAGATCGAGGTCACTACCGCAGCCAGACAGCACCGCGAGCGTGAACAGCAACAGGGCCTTGCTGTGACCCGAGCGGAAGCGCGGATTCGCCATGGTAGACGGCGCAACCTTATCTGCCCCGGGCGCCACTGTCAAGCTGCGAAAGCCTTGAGTACGCTTGACTTTGTGGGCTCGGTCAGGTAGCTTGGCCCCACTGCTGCTACCAACCACCCTGTGTGAGCCGATGCCAACACTCAAGGATCTTCTCAGCCGGCTGTCCAACCGCTCAGAGGTCGAAGCGGTCTTCGTCGTGGGCCAGGATGGGCTGTTGATCGACCAGGTCGGGCCCGAGGGCAGTGACGCTGAGGCTGTCGCCGCCATGGCCCCGAGTCTGCTGCACAGTGCACGTGAACTCGGTGCTGCAGCCCGTCACGACGGACTGACCACGGCCGTGGTCGAGTACGCGGACGGTGTCGCCATTGTGACCGACGTCCCGCCGGAGATGATCCTCGTGACTTTCGTCAGGTCAGGCGTACCGTTCGGCGCCCTGCTGTACGAGCTACGGCACAACCGCGAGCAGATCGCCAAGCTTATCTGAGAAGCGCTGGCCGGCGCGAGAGGACGACGGGCTCTGGCGTGAGCGAGAACGATTTCGAGCGCTGGATCGTGCTGCTGGCCGGAGGCATCGGCTCGAGGTTCTGGCCGGCGAGCACACCTCAGCGTCCGAAGCAGTTCCTGCCGCTGGGCTCCGAGCGGCCTCTCATCGTCGAGACGTTGGAGCGCGCCCGAGCGCTGGCGCCGCTTTCGAACTTGCTTGTCGTCGCCGGTGAGCATCTGCAGCCGCTCATCCGCAGCCAGCTTGCCGACCTCCCGTTCGAGCAGCTCCTAATCGAGCCGCAGGCCAAAGGTACCGCGCCGGCACTCGCCTGGGCCGCCCAGGAGATCCTCGCTCGAGCCGCTCGGCCGGAGCGCGCCGTCATGGTGTCACTGCACACGGACCATGTGATTCGTCCGCTCGACCGCTTCAGATCCACGCTGGAGCGTGCCGTGCAAGCTGCCGGCGTTACCGACCGGCTCCTCACAGTCGGCGTGCGCCCGACCCGACCGGAAACGGGCTATGGCTACATCGAGGTCGGCGACCCACTCACACCTGGAACCTTTCAGGTCCGACGGTTCGTCGAGAAGCCGGACCGCGCGACTGCGGAAAGCTACTTAGCGCGGGGCGGCTTCTTGTGGAATTCGGGGATGTTCGTCTGGCGACCGCAGATTCTACTCGCGGAACTCGGAGCGCACACACCGGAGATCGCGGAGCACCTCGCTAGGCTGAGCGACGGGGACATCGGTGGTTTCTTCGCTGCGGTCTCTACTCTAACCATCGACTATGGCCTCATGGAGCGAAGTCCGAGCATCGCGGTTGTGGAAGCGGAGTTCGACTGGGACGATGTGGGGGCCTGGGCGGCACTGATGCGAGTCCGCGCGCGCGATCACGAGGGTAACCTGCTCGTAGGGGACGCGCATGCCGTCGACTGTCGAGACACGCTGGTATGGGCAGAGGACGGCACGGTCGTGGTGTTCGGTCTCTCGGATGTCGTGGTGGTGCGGGCCTCGGGCATCACTTTCGTGGTTCCCCAGGACCGCGTCGAGGAGCTGAAGGAGCTACTCGCGGCGCTGCCTCCAGAGCTCAGAGAAGGGGTCGACTGAGACGTGGCAAGACCGGAACTTATACTCTTCGACGATGACCGTGCCCGCGCTTGGCAGCCTTTCGCGCTCACGCGCCCAGCGGGCGAACTGCGCTTCGGGGCTATGAGGCTGGTGGAACGGGCGACGCGCAATCTGGGACTGGAGCCCATCGGCTACGTCACGTCGGAGCACTTGAGCGACTTCCACGAGGCAGGTGCGCCGCCGGTGCTCAGCCTGGCTGATCTTCCCGGGGATCGCGATCTGGTCTTCTGGTGCGCGCGAGCCATCCCGGACCCCGGACAGCAGCTCGCCACACCCAGGGAACCGGCCGTCTACCTTATCGGCGACCGCCCCGTGGGTGTCTGCGCGCCCGCAGGCTGGCTGCCAGAGGCCACCTTTCTGGAGAAGCTGCAGCTCGACGACGAACCCGAAGTGCACATCCAGGTTGCCGGTCGCTTGCTGGAGTGGGTGTGGGATCTGATGCTGGAGACCCCTGACCAACTGGTGCGCGACCTGGCAGCGGCGGAACGCGTGGCTGCGCCCGAACTACCGAGGGGTGTGTATTCGCAAGGCGACTATCCAGCGATGCTTGGCCGCGACGTGCGGATCGAGCCCGGGACTCTGTTCGATACACGTGAGGGCCCCATCTCGCTCGGCGACGCGGTGGAGGTGCGGGCAGGTACCCGGCTGGCGGGCCCTGCGGCTGTAGGTCATCACTCGCGGCTGTTGGGTGGTTCATTCGAGGCGATCTCGGCGGGGCCTTACTCGTATCTGCGTGGCGAGGTCGCGGAAACCGTCGTCCTCGGTTACAGCAACAAGGCGCACGATGGCCACATGGGCCACGCCTACCTCGGCAAGTGGGTCAACCTGGGGGCGTTCACGACCAACAGCGACCTGAAGAACAACTATCGCCCCGTCAAGGTATGGACTCCGTTCGGCGTGCAGGACACGGGCCACATGAAGATCGGCTGTTTCATCGGAGACCACGTCAAGACGGGGATCGGACTGCTCCTGAGCACTGGCACAGTGGTGGGGGCCGGAGCTAATCTATACGGGAACACGATGCCCCCCAGTTACGTGCAGCCGTTCAGCTGGGGGGAGGGTTCCGAGCTCAGCGAGTATCGCCTGGCCGAATTCCTCGCTGCCGCAGAGACGGCGATGGGCAGGCGCGGTGTGGATCTGGATGAGCGCGGGCGGCGCTACCTGGAGAGCTGCTGGCGCCAAGGGCGGGGTGGATGAGCTTCAGGGTACACGTTCTGGGAAGCGGAAGTCGCGGCAATTCAATCCTCCTAGAGACTACTGAGATACGAATCCTCGTCGACGCGGGGCTGAGCGGCCGGCAGATCGAGCGCCGCCTGCGTTCCCTCGACATAGCCCCGGACAGCGTATCAGCGCTCTTCATCACCCACGAGCATAGAGACCACACCCAGGGTATGGGCGTCTTCGCACGCCGCTGGCGCGTGCCGGTCTATCTCGCACGTGCGACCGCAGCTTCCTGCTCCGCCCTGCTCAACGGTCAGGAGGAGATCCGCTCCTACCGGGCCGGCCGACCGGTCGACCTGGGCGACCTGCGCATCGAGCCGTTTCTGACCTGTCACGACGCCGTCGATCCAGTGGCGGTGACGGTACGCCAGCGGGCCAGCGGGCTGAAAGTGGGGATCGCGACCGACATGGGAACTCCAACAGCCGCCGTCCGCCATGCTCTGCGCCGCTGCGACCTGCTGATCCTGGAAGCCAACCACGACGATGTCATGCTACGCACAGGTCCGTACCCCTGGTCCGTGAAGAGTCGCATCGCCGGTCGGCACGGTCACCTGTCGAACCGGGCCGCAGCCGAGCTCGCCACGGAACTGCACCATCCCGCGCTCGCCGGTGTCGTGCTCGCCCACCTGAGCCAGGAATGCAACGAGCCGGAACTCGCCGCCGCGACGGTCGGTGAGGCACTGCGCAGAAGACGCTATGCCGCGCCCCTCAGGGTCGCGACCCAGGACGAACCGCTCGCAGAGCTCGACGTGACCATCCTGGCGGCGGCCGTTCGCAGCCCGCAGCTCGGCCTCTTTGAGCGCAGCTGAGACTAGTTACCGGTGACCCGTAGCAGGTCGCTGGTGATGGCCCAGACCATCAGGGCCAAGATGAGGAGCAGGCCGACCTGACTCAGTCGGGTCCGGGCTTCCAGCGAGAGCGCGCGCCCTCGCACCGCCTCGATGGCCAGGAACATCAGGTGGCCCCCATCCAGGATCGGGATCGGTAGCAGGTTGAGAACGGCCAGGTGCACGCTCAGCAGCGCCATGAAATTGATGAGAACCAGCAAGCCTGCCCGGGCGGCCTGACCGGAGAGCTGCCCAATCAGTATCGGCCCACCCAGATCACGTGCCGACGCCCTGCCAGTGAGCAGCTGCCCGATGTAATCGAAGATGAGCTTGACGATGAACACGGAGCGGCGGGTCCCGACGGCGAGGGATCCTGCCAGGCCCAACGCGCGCCGCTGGTTGAGGGTATCGCGTACGACGCCAATCCGTCCGGCGATGACCGTATCGCCCGCCAGCGAGTCGACGACGACCGTATCGAGGACGACTCGCGTTTGCAGATCCAGTTCCCGACCGTCGCGCACGACCCGCACAGTCACATCCTCGCCCGGCCGACGACTGATGTATTCGGCGAACTCGAGCCACAGCTTGACCGGCTGGTCGTCTACAGCCACCACCAAGTCGCCGGGGCGCACGCCCGCCTCTTGCGCGGGCCCGCCCTCGTCCACAGTCCCGATGCGCGGCTCCCACGACTGATGGTAGGAGAGCCCCGCGAAGGCGATGATCGCGAAGAGGAAGTTCATGATCACGCCGGCAGAGATCACGATGGCGCGGGTAGCTACGGGCTTGGAGTCGAAGCGGCGCTCGGGCGGCGTCTCGAGGTCGGCCTTGCCGCCCTCCAGCTTCTCCATCGCCTCTTCATCACCCATGCCCGCCATCTTCACATAGCCGCCGAGCGGAAGTGCGGATATCACGTACTCGGTCTCCCCGATCTTGAACCCCCAGAGCTTGGGGCCGAGCCCGATGGAGAACCGGGGCACCGCGATGCCAGCGAGCTTCGCAGTGATGAAGTGCCCGAGCTCGTGGACGAAGATCAGTACGCCAAGTACGATGATGAAGGCGAGCAGCGTAGTCACCTTACGCCAACCGTTTCGTCTTGCCCGAGCGCTGCTGCACGCACGTTCGCGCCGCCTCGCGCGCCCATGCGTCGGCGCGCCGCACCACTTCCAGATCCGTTACGTCCTCCACCGCGTGGCCGCCCATGACATCCCGAATCACCTCCGGGATCTCGTTGAACGCGAGCCGCTCCGCCAGGAACGCGGCGACGGCCCCCTCGCTGGCCGCGTTGAACACCGCCGGCGCCGTGCCGCCCCTGAGCGCTGCCTCACGCCCCAGCTCGAAGGCCGGGAACCTTCCCGGCGGCACCGGCTCGAAGCTGAGCGTGCCCACCTGGGCCAGGTCGAGCGACGGCGCGTCGAACGGCAGCCGCTCGGGGTAGGTCAAGGCATAGAGCACCGGCAACGCCATCGTCGGGCGCCCCAGCTGTGCCAGCACGGAACCATCCCGGAACTCCACCAGCGAGTGCACAATCGACTGCGGGTGAATGACCACATCTACCTGCTCGTAGGCGATCCCGAACAGATAGTGCGCCTCCACAACCTCGAGGGCCTTGTTCACGAGTGTGGCCGAGTCCACCGTGATCTTCGCCCCCATGTTCCAGGTCGGGTGGCGCAGAGCCTCATCCGGTGTAACCCCTGCCAGGTCCATGGGATCCCGATCCCGGAACGGCCCGCCGGAAGCCGTAAGCACGAGCCTGCGCACGCTCTCCAAGCTGGCGCCGGCCAGGCACTGAAACACGGCACTGTGCTCGCTGTCCACGGGTATGAGCTCGCCAGCGTTTTCCTTCAAGGCCCGCATGACTAGCGGGCCGCCGACGACCAGCGATTCTTTGTTGGCCAGCGCGAGCCGCTTACCGGCAGCCAGCGCCCGCAACGTCGGTTCGAGACCCGCCGCCCCGACCAGTGCGTTGACGACGATCTCGACGTCCGGGTGACTTGCTGCCTCGAGGACGGCGTCCCAACCGGTGGCCACCCGGGTACCCTTCAGGAGCCTCGGCGGCTCTAGCTCCCCGTCCACGAGCACGGCCAGTTTGGGACGGTGGCGCCGCGCCTGCTCCAGCAGCACATCCGCACTTCTATGCGCGGTGAGTGCCACGACCTTGAACCGGTCGGGGAAGGCGCTGACGACCTCGAGCGTCGTCCTCCCGATAGAGCCTGTCGAGCCCAACACGGCGATGCCTCGCGCACCCATCACAGCCCCGCCAGTCTGAGGTAAGCGTAGCCGACCGGAAACACGAAGAGCAGCGAGTCGAGTCGATCCAACATGCCACCGTGGCCGGGTAGGAGGCCCGAGCTGTCCTTCACGCCACAGTCGCGCTTGAAGCGCGACTCAAAAAGATCTCCGAGCTGACCGGCCACGGCAACTGCCACCCCGAAGCCCAGTAACTCGCCCAAACTCAGCGTCCAGGCCACAAGCGGTTGGGTCAGGGCAACGTACAAGAACGCGCCACCTGCCGTCGCCAGCAAGCCGGCGCTCGCACCTTCCCACGTCTTGGCCGGGCTGATGACTGGCGCCAGCTTGTGACGACCGAACGCCTGCCCACAGAAGTAGGCTGCGGTGTCGCCGAGCCAGGTCACGGCGACAGGCAGGAACAGGACGGCAGCGCCGTGCCATCCCGGTCCCCGACCGCCCAGAGCGTGCAGCCAAACGGCGAAGCCGAGCGGTAAGCCCGTGTAGGCCGCGCCGCACACGGTGATCATCACCGTCACGCCTGGCCGCGATCCCGGTGGTGTCATGATCATCAGGGCCGTCGCCACCGCCAGCGTGATGACCGCGATCGAGACAGCGAAACCCTCAATCGATGTGCCGGCGGCGATCAGCACGTAGGCCAGGCCCAGCAGCGCCGCCACAACTGGCGCGGCTGGCAGACCGTGCTGACGATACATGTAGCAAAACTCCCAGGCCGCCAGGCCGGCCATGAACGCCAGGAATCCGGCCAGCCAGTACCCGCCCAGGTAAGCCTGAGAGACGGCCAGGGGTATCCCGACCGCAGCGACCGCCACGCGCTTCCATAGCTCGCCGCCAGGATGCTGCATCAACCGGAGGCCCTGCCGAACCTGCGGTCCCGCTGCTCGAACTCGAGAACCGCCTCGAAGAGGTGCTCGCGGGTGAAATCCGGCCAGAGAACCGGCGTCGTAAACAGCTCGGTGTACGCGAGCTGCCAGAGCATGAAATTGGAGATTCGATACTCCCCGGACGTGCGTACGAGCAGATCGGGATCAGGCCAACGTCCCGTGTACAACTCGCTGGCGAAGACCGCGTCGTCGATCTGCTCCGGCTTCAATTCCCCTGCGCTCACGCGCTCGGCCAGGCGCTGCGCTGCCCGGACCAGCTCGCCGCGAGCGCCGTAGCTGATCGCCAGTATGAGTTGCAGGCGCTTTCCCTCGCGGGTCGCGGAGGTGATCATGTCGATCGCCTTGCGCGCACCAGCCTCCAGGCGCTTGAGATCCCCGATCACGTGGACCTGCACGCCGTTTTTGACGAGGTCCTGGCACTCGGACTCAGCGTAGCGCTCGAGCAGCGACATGAGGAAGGCAATCTCGCGGAGCGGCCGCTGCCAGTTCTCCTGCGAGAAGGCGAAGAGCGTGAGAAACTCGATCCCGACTTCAATTGCACCCTCTACCGCCTCTCTGACCGCTTTCATGCCCGCGCGATGGCCCTCATAGCGTGGTAGCCCGCGCTCGGAAGCCCAGCGACCGTTGCCATCCATGATGATCGCAACGTGGCGAGGCAGCTGGATCTTGTTCAGCTGGTGAATCCGCTGGAGGCGCTCAGAAGGCATCGGCTGTGAGGGGAAGCACACGCTGCATAAGTTCGGCGCTGCCTGGTTCCGTTTTCGTATGTCTTGCTAGCTCAGACCTCGAGTACCTCCTGCTCCTTCGACTTGAGGAGGGTGTCGACCTTCTCGACATACTCGTCCGTCAGTATCTGCACCTCTTCGAGCACGCGATGCCCCTCATCCTCCGGGAGCTCGCCCGACTTCATCCGCGATTTGAGCTCATCGTTGGCCAGGCGCCGCGCCGTGCGCAGCGAAACTCGACCCTCCTCGGCCATCTTGTGCAGCACCTTCACCAGCTCCTGGCGGCGCTCCTCATTCAGCGCCGGGATCGGCACGTGGATCACGTTCCCGTCATTCGACGGATTGAGCCCCAAATCCGAGCTGCGGATGGCCTTTTCTATCGCGCCTACCAGTTTCTTGTCCCAGGGTTGTACTATGAGCAGACGAGGTTCCGGCGCGCTGATGGTGGACAATTGCTCAAGTGGCATCTGCGTCTCATATGCCTCGACCCTGACGTGCTCTAACAGCGCCGGGGAGGCCTTTCCTGTGCGCACTGTCGCGAACTCACGCCGCATCGCTTCCAGCGCCTTCTCCATGCGCGCCCGAGTCTCTTTCAAAGTCGTCATGACTCCACCTCCCCGGAGATCAGCGTGCCGACCCGCTCTCCACGCGCCGCGGCCAGCACGGCGCCAGGCCGCTGCACGTTCAGCACAATCACAGGCAGGTTGTTGTCCTTACACAGCGAGATCGCAGTCGCGTCCATCACGCCGAGCTCCCGCGTCATCACCTCCAGGAATGAGATCTCAGGGATCAGTTCTGCGGTCGGGTCGGTCAGCGGGTCCGCCGAGTGCACACCGTCAACCTTCGTGGCCTTTATGATGAGCTCCGCTTCGATCTCAATGGCCCGTAGAACAGCGGCCGTATCCGTGGAAAAATAGGGGTTACCGGTGCCGCCTGCAAAGAGCACCACTCGGCCCTTCTCGAGATGGCGCAGCGCCCGCCTGCGAATGTACGGCTCGGCCAGCTCCTCCATGCGAATCGCACTCAGAACGCGGGTGTCCACGTTCTTCTTCTCGAGCATGTCCTGAATAGCCAGCGCGTTGATCACCGTGGCCAACATGCCCATGTAGTCTGCCGAAACCCTGTCCATCCCTCCCTGCGCCGCCACCGTGCCGCGCACGATGTTGCCACCGCCGACCACCAGACCCAATGCTACGCCCGCGCCGTGCACCTTCACGATCTCCTCCGTGAGGCGATCGATAGCCGGCAGCGATATGCCAGACCCGTCATCGCCGGCCACGGACTCGCCGGACAACTTTAGGAGGATGCGCCGGTACTTCATCCCGAGCCTTCCACCTACTGACCCACTTGAAATCGCACAAAGCGGCCGACCGCGATTTTCTCGCCGATCTTCGCCTGAGCCTCTGATATCCTGCCGGCCACCGTGATGTCCGGGTTCCTTACGTACTTCTGTTCTAGCAGAGTGCGCTCTTCGAAGAACTTGCGCAACTTGCCTTCCACTATCTTGTCTACGACATGCTCCGGTTTGCGCTGCTCCTTCACCTGTGCCAGGTAGATCGACCGCTCACGCTCGATCATGTCCTGCGGCACGTCCTCACGGGATACGGCGATCGGGTCCGCCGCCGCGATCTGCATCGCGATGTCTCGTGCCAGTTCCTGGAACTCGCTTGTCCGGGCCACGAAATCGGTCTCGCAATTCAGCTCGACCAGCACACCAATGTTGCGAGTATGGTGGATGTAGGCTTCGATCACGCCCTGTCGCGCCTCGCGGCCCACCCGCTTCTCCGCCGCCGCCGCTCCCTTCTTGCGCAGCCACTCCACGGCAGCTTCCATATCACCGCCGGTCTCCTCCAGGGCGCGCTTGCAGTCCATCATGCCAGCGCCCGTGCGCTCTCTAAGTTCTTTGACCGCTGCAGCTGGTATCTGGCTCATCGTCGTTCAGAATAGGGTCCACACGCATCAAAAGGGGCCACCGAAGTGGCCCCGCCGGCGCTCAGTCCTCGCCGGTATCCTCGGTCTCGGCCGGCCCTCGCTCGCCTTCCTCGGCCGGGACCTCGCTTTCCCCGACCTCGGCATCGGGCGTCACGCGGTGAGCCGCGATCACCTCCGGCCGCGGTCGCCGCCGCTTGCGCTGCCGCCGGGACGTGCCACGCTCCGTCACCGCCACCGCGGCGTCGCTCGAGTAGGTGAAGACTTCCTCCTCCTCCTCAGCGGCCGCAACTCGCAACTCCTCAGGCACCTCCTTGATCGCGGCTTCCACCGTATCAGCGATCTCGCCCGTGATCAGCGACACTGAGCGGATCGCGTCGTCGTTCCCGGCAATCGCAACCGTGAGCACGTCGGGGTCGGCGTTCGTGTCCGCTATCGCGATGACCGGGATACCCAACTTGTTAGCCTCGGCCACCGCAATCTCCTCCTTTCGGGCATCAACGACGTAGAGGCAGCCAGGTGGCCGCACCATGTTCTTGATCCCCGAGAGGTAGCGGTCGAGCTTCTGCCGTTCGCGGTCCAGCAGAAGCTGCTCCTTCTTCGTGTAAAACTCGAACGCACCCTCTTCTGCCCCACGCTCGAGCTCCTTCAGCCGCCGAATGTTCTTCTTGATCGTCTGGAAATTCGTGAGCATGCCGCCCAGCCAGCGCTCGGTCACGTAGAAGGCACCACAGCGCTCAGCCTCGGCCTGGACGATCTCACGCAACTGCGGCTTCGTGCAGACGAACAGCACCGACTCGCCTCGATGCACAACTTGCCGGACCAGCTCCTTGGCCCGCTCGAGCTCCTTGAGGGTCTTCTGCAGATCGATGATGTAGATGCCGCCACGCTGCGCGAAGATGTAGCGCCGCATCTTGGGGTTCCAGCGACGCGTCTGGTGGCCGAAGTGGACTCCGGCTTGCAGCAGATCTTCGAGCCCTACTGGCATATCACCTCGTTCGTTAGACTCGCGAGCAGGCTTAGCGCTTGCTGAACTGGAACCGCTTGCGCGCTTTCGGCTGCCCGTACTTCTTGCGCTCCACACGCCGCGGATCCCGGGTCAAGAGACCCTCCCGCCGCAACGACACTCGGCGATCTTCGTCCTCGACCAGCAGAGCGCGGGCGACGCCCAGTTGGATCGCCCCGGCCTGGCCCGTGAGGCCGCCGCCCCTCACGTTCACGACCACATCGTACTCGCCGAGCGTCTCGGTGGCACGGAACGGCTTCTCCAGGATCGCCTGATACGTCCCGCGCGGGAAGTAGTCCGAGAGCGGACGACCGTTGATCTGCCACCCCCCCCTTCCCCTTTTCAAGTAGACCCGTGCGACGGAGGTCTTCCGACGACCCACCGCATGGACCCGTCCATCCTCGAGCTTCTTACCGATCATGTCTTTGACTTACTCACTGGTGGGAGGTCGCCGCTAGCTGTCGATCTTCAGCAGCTCGGTGGCCAGCCCCCGGTGCGCGTGCTCGGGTCCGGCATATACGCGCAGCTTCTTCAACATCTGCCGGCCCAGCGCGGTCTTCGGCAGCATACCGCGGACCGCCCGCCGAATCACGAACTCGGGGCGCCGCTCCAACATCCGCTTGAAAGGCACCAGCTTGGCTCCACCCACGTAGCCGCTATGACGAAAGTACAGCTTCTGCGCCGGTTTCTTTCCGGTCAGCCGCACGCGGGCCGCGTTGATGACGATCACGCCGTCACCGCAGTCCACATGTGGCGTGTAAATCGGCTTGTGCTTGCCTTGCAGAACGTGCGCCACCTCGGCGGCCAGCCTGCCGAGCACCACGCCATCGGCGTCGACCAGATGCCAACATCGGGTGACCTCCGCCGGCTTTGCCACCGGGGTCTTCATCGATTTCGTCAACAGCTCCGCCATCTCGTTGTCCGCAGAGTATGTGCTCCGCCGCAGGGCTGAGGGCCGCGGCGGGTTTCAGCGGTTTAGGGAACAGCGGAATAGCATAGCCCGGGAGTGCTGCCATGTCAAGGAACTTCGGCCGTTCCGGCGGGTGTCGGGCTGCTAGCCCAGGAAGCTCTCCAGCGAGCGGGCGCGCGAGACGTGCCTCAGCCGCGCCAGGGCCCGCTCCTTGATCTGGCGTACCCGTTCGCGGGTAACGCCTAGCTGCTGGCCGATCTCCTCGAGCGTCATCGCCTCCTCCCCGTCCAGCCCGTAGTAGAGGCGCAGGATCTTGGCCTCGCGCGGCTTCAGCGTCGAGAGAGCGGCCTCGACATTGGTCCTCAGTGCCTTCTCGAAGGCTTCCTGTTCAGGCCCGGGGCGGTACTCGTCGGGCAGGTAGTCCAGCAACTTGTTGTCCTCACCGGGGACGAGGGGTGCGTCGAGGGAGAGGTGGGCCATGGCGATCGACATCGTCTTGTAGAGCTCGTCCGCGTCAACATCGAGCCCCTCGGCCAACTCGCCGACCGTCGGCTCCCGGCCCAGTTCCTGGACCAGGGCGCTTGACCGCTTGCCGATGCGGTGCAGCTCACCGGCCCGGTTCAGAGGCACGCGGACGATACGTGACTGCTCGGCGAGCGCCTGCAGGATCGCCTGGCGAATCCACCAGACCGCGTAGCTGATGAACTTCACACCGCGCGTCTCGTCGAACTTCTCCGCCGCACGTATCAGCCCGAGATTGCCCTCATTGATAAGGTCAGCCAGGGCAACGCCCTGGTTCTGGTATTTCTTGGCAATGGAGACGACGAAGCGCAGGTTAGAGTTGACAAGCTTCTCGAGGGCTTCCCGGTCACCGCGCCGAATGCGTTTCGCGAGCTCGCCCTCCTCCTGCCGATCGATCAGCGGGTAGGCGCTGATTTCCTTCAGGTACTGATCCAGAGAGCCCGGCGGAGTGAGCGCGCGATGAGTCGGTGCGAACACGCCAAATAGCTTGGCGCGCTCGACGGACCGCTCATTCGCATTCCCGCTGTCAGGCTTGGGCTCCTGCCCCACTCGACTCAATCGCGAAACCCTTGTGTCGGTCAGGATTCAGCCGAACTTCCCGCTCGCGACACATCTAGCGGACCAGATTGCCTACCCGGTCCCACCGCACCTCAGTCAACCACGGCAACGGTCGCAGGTTGCTGCGGTCGAACGAATAGTAGATGAACAAAGGCCGGCCTTTGATCAAGGCCCGATCGACGAAACCCCAGTAGCGGGAATCCTGGGAGTTGTCGCGATTGTCGCCCATCACGAAGTACTTCCCCTCCGGGACGATGACGGGACCCCAATCGTCCCGTGTCGGGTGATAGTGAGCAACATCGACGTTCGGCGCCAGGTAGCCCCGCTGCCACTCGAACTGAGGATCGTAGTAGTTGCCGTCGGGCTGCGTGTGGCGCACGTACGACTCGCGCTGGCGCTGCCCATTCACATAAAGCTCACCGGCGCGCATCGCAACCGTGTCGCCCGGTAGCCCGATCACGCGCTTCACGTAGTTCTTCGAAGGATCGAGCGGGAACTGGAAGACGACGATATCCCGTCGCTCCGGGCGGTCAAAGGCGGGCAGGCGAAGGCTGGTGAGCGGTATCTGGGCACCGTATACCGCCTTGTTGACGAGCAGGAAGTCCCCGACCAGCAGCGTCCGTTCCATCGAGCCGGTCGGTATCTTGAAGGCCTCGACAGCGAAGGTCCGAATGACAAGGAACAGCACGATCGCGACGGAGATCGACTTGACCCACTCCCACATCCAGCGTCCCGTGGTCGCGGCCTCCGCCCGGCGGCGACCTTTCAGCTGCAGCGCCCCTTCCTGCTTCTGCTTGTCTCTTGATCGATCTCGTTTCTTCGCCATCGGATGTGTTTCCCTGTGAATCGGCCCCGCTTCAGCCGGCGGTCCGAGTAGACCTACTGAATCAGGTCACCGATGCGGTCCCATCTCACCTCGGTCAACCACGGCAGAGGCCGGAGCCTGCCACGGTCGAACGAATAGTAGATGACCAAAGGTCGCCCTTTGATCAAGGCCCGATCGACAAAACCCCAGTGCCGCGAGTCCTCGGAGTTGTCGCGATTGTCCCCCATCACGAAGTACTTACCCTCGGGAACGCGTATCGGGCCCCAATTGTCACGCGTCGGCTGATACGTCGCCACTTCGACGCCCGGCGCCAGGTAGCCGCGTTGCCATGCGAACCGGCGATCGTAGTAGTCGCCAGCGGGCTCTATCCGCTGCACGTACCGCTCGTGCTGTCGCACGCCATTCACGTACAACACCCCGGCGCGCATCGCAAGCCGCTCACCCGGAAGACCCACGATCCGCTTCACGTACGGTGCCTGCCACGTGTCGAGCGGCGGCTCCAGCACAACGACGTCGCCCCGTGCCGGGTTCCCGAGGCCGGGAAGACGAATGTCCGTGAAAGGCACGTCTGCCCCATAGGCGGACTTGTTCACGACCAGGAAGTCCCCCACCAGCAAGGTGCGCTCCATGGAACCGCTGTCGATCGTGAACGTCTCTACAGCGAAGGTGCGGATGACCAGGAACAGCAGGATCGCCACCGAAATCGCCTTCACCCAGTTCCACAGCCAACGGCCGACACTCTGAGCCTGTCCGCGGGAGCGATCCTCTCGTTGCGCTCGCCGCTGTACGCGCCGCCGACGCTTGCCTGTCTCGCCTCGCCTCTTCGCCATAAGCCCGCACCCCGGCGCCTCTGGCCAGGGTCACTCTATTCCCAAACGCCTTCCATTCCTACATCTCAACTCACCCCAGGATCCTCTCTTCGCGGCGTATCGTCTCAACTTAACACGTCGGACACACGCCAACAAACACCGTCAGCGCCGACTCCTGAGCGAGCTCCGCAAGACGACACGATCGCCGCGCACTCCCACATCGGTCACGAAGGACGGCAGCTCGAACGCCACCGCGTTGACCGGCAGGTCGCCCGCTGCTCCGCCCTTCAACTCGGTCAGCAACTGATCGCGTAAGCCCTCGGGCAAAGGGACCAGCCCGATCTGGACGGCATCGACGAAGAGCACACCGCGGCCCGGCCGCAGGCCGTCCAGCCGGCCACGCACCGCCACGCTGGCCGTATCGCCCACCAGCGCGACGGCCGGCCCCAGTCGCGCGATCCCGGGCACCCGTTCCGTTGCCACCCGGCCTGCCAACACGAGCCGCCCGTCCTCGATGTCCGCCGTGACGTCGCTCACGTACTCCGGGAAGAACCCCTGCAGCCCGTAGCGGATCCAGCCGTCCAGCTCCTCGGCAGTCAGGACGGCTTCATCGACTTCACCCTGCCCCAGCGCGACGATCTTCGCCTCAGCACGCTCGGCGAGCGCATGTGCTGGCGATGCGGCCAGCTCGATCTCCCCACGCGCCCTATCGGTGACCCGTGCCAGGAACTCTCGGATCTCGTCACGAGCGAACCAGCCGACCACGATCCCTGCCACCAGCAACGTCCCGCAACCGATGGTCGATATACAGCCACGCATCCGCCCCTCACCCTGCTTGAGACACCAACTCCGCCCTGTGGATGACGTCGTAGACCGCGCCGCTCGGCCTGAGCGTGCTCCGCATCAGATCGACGGCGTGGACCGGATAAGTATCCTCGTACGCCAGACGCTTAATCAGCTCATCCAGCCCGCTGAACTCCGCGGGCCGTGCGCGTCGCTGCGCGCGGCCCAGGGTCAGGTGCGGATGAGACGATCGGGTCTCTCGCTCGAAGCCGAGCAGTGCCATCGCCTCCTCCACCGCCTCCTGCAGCGTACTCAGCGTCGAGTTCGGCTTCACGCCAACCCAGACGACCTGGGGCCGGCGCAGCGATGGGAACGCACCGAAACCGCTCAACGACATCTCGAAGCGGGCTGTCCCTCTCACCGCCTCACCCAGGGACGACGACAGCTCGGGTACCCGTGGCTCCGGAACCTCGCCCAGGAACTTCAGGGTCAGGTGCACGCTGTCAGGCGCCACCCAGCGAACCGGGTACGGCGACTCGCGCAGCTCGCGTGCCGCGTCGGCCAGCCGCGCCCTTTCCTCCGCAGTCGGATTGATCGCAATGAACAGCCGCATAAGCGCGAAGCTAGCCAAGCGCCAGCGCTACATAGCGGAATCCTGCCGCACGACACGCCTCGACGGCGGCCCCGCGCAGATCGCCAATCAGCCTTCCCGCTACTTCCGACGTCACGTGGATGAGCGCGACCGCGCCGTCGGCGCCTGCGGCATCCACTCGCGCGCGGAGCTCGAGCGCCCTCAGCCGCCGTTCCACCTCAACCGTTGAACGGCCGTCACCGGCAATCCCGCCAATCGCTGGCTCGTTCAGTGCGCCCCGGCGGTAACCCTGCAGGTCCAAGCCCGCTTGCGAGTATCCGGCCCCTTGCAGCGCCCGGGCCACCCCCGTCTGGAAGCCGGGTTGTGCGAACAAGGCCAGATCTGCGCCGGCGACCTCCAGACGTGCCAGATCACCATGGTGGCGAACCCGCAGATCGTGCCAGACGTGCAAGGCCCGCACCCGGGACTCCGCCTCCTCGACCTGGCGCAGCCGCTGCCGCGTCACCGGCGTCCCGTACGGTAGGCGGCTGGCCAGGCAGGGCGACGCCGGCATCTCCCAGGTCGGCAGGCCGGCGCGGCGAGACAGCACACGGATCTCGGCCTTGGTCAGCCCGACTTCCTGCAGCGGTGAGCGCACGCCCAGCTCTCGCGCGGCGACCAGGCCGGGCCGATGGTCGTCCAGGTCATCCGCGTTCGAGCCGTCGAGCACGCTGGCGAAACCGCGCGCGCGGGCCAACGCGACCAGCCGCCCGTACAGCTCCGTCTTGCAGAAGTAGCAGCGGTCCCTCGGATTCGCGGCGTACTGGGGATCCTCAACCTCGTGCGTGTCGATCTCAAGCTGCGGCAGACCGATCGAGCGCGCTACGCGCTCGGCCGTCTCGCGCTGAACCTGGGGGAGGCTGGGTGAGCGGCCGGTGACGGCCAGCACATGGTCGTTGCCCAATGCGTCGAGCGCTGCCTTTGCCAGGTAGGTGGAATCGACACCGCCGCTGTACCCGATCAGCGCCGAGCCGCACCCGCGCAGCGCGTCGTGCAGCGCTCGCCCCTTCGCTTCCAGGTTGTCCGTAGAGAGATCCATGCGCCCGCCGTCGGCAACTCCGACCGTCAGCGAATACTCGGTACAGCCTCAGAGAGTGTCAAGGCAAAGCTAACGGTTCGCGTGGCGCTGCAGGTAGGCCCGGAGGTCGCCGACATCGTATCGCGTGTTCTGGTTGTTCCGTTCGTCCAGGCACTTCTGCTCCAGCTTGCTGAGCTGGTTCGCACCATCGAGCAGCAACGGCCCCAACAGCCGCGTCAGCGAGATCGGCGCCGTCGATAGGACCAGCCGCGCTCTGCCACCCTCTAGCGTGATCCCGTAGATGCTCACGTCCGACTCGTCACCGAGCCCGGCGTCCAGCCGCGTGGAGGGGTCCGTCACAGCCGTCAGTTTGCCCTGCCCGAACACGGCGAACGCGTCTCCAGGTTCGCCGCGATTCCCACCCTCCAGCGCCGTACGCACGAGCGTGCCGTTGCCATCGGCCTCGAGCAGCATCACCCGGTACAGCGGCGCGCACTCCGTACACGGGCGGAACGGAATCGTGTCGTTGATGCGGTAGATCAAGACGCCCTCGGCGGGCAGGTCACGACCGAAGCTGATCCGCTGCCGGTACTCCACCAGCAGACGTTCCGCTTCACCGAGCGGAATCTCGAGGATCTCCCTGACTGTTTGGACCGGCCCCAGCGTCAGCTCCTGAAGCTCGCCGGCGGGAACGCTGCGGACTGTATCCAGCCAACCGAGCTGCCGCTTTTCCCACGCCCCCATGTGGGTCGGCCGCTTCCACTCAGTACGCGCGACGTCGCCGCAGCCCCAGGCGCCTGCTGCCATCAGCGACCAACAGCCGACCACCCAGCGCCGCTGCTCGGGAAGGATACCGTAGACCGGGTGGTACAGGTCGGGCAGCCCGAGCAGGTGACCCAGCTCGTGGGCGATGGTGGTGATCGGCTGAACGTCCGTCCCGTCGCAGTTGACAGCGCTCTGGATGAAGTACGGGTCGAGGCGCACGAAGCCACCGCCGGGCCGTGGTTCGTCCGTCAGGAACGGGTCGCCACGCCAATTGGAGATGCGCGAGAAGTGGGGCCAGATGCCGGGCCCGCCACACGACGCGGCGATCTCCAGGAACTCGAACGCCACAGCGTCCACGACCCCGTCGTCGTCACCGCTGTTCGGGAGGTTGTCCGGCCCGTCGTTGTCGAAGCGCCCGAAGTCCGTCGCCGGGTCGAGCAGCATCAGCGCCTCCACGAGGTAGTCGGAGACCCGCGAATCGCCACCGATCCCGTAGTTGCCACCCACCACCTCGGCCAGTGTCAGGCTCGTACGCACCCAGGGCAGCGCTTCCCCGTACAGACTGAGCCGCCCGCCGGAGACTTCGGCATAAAACTCCACCAGCGTGCCCTCCTCGGCGGGCCCATCGAAGAGAACGCGCTGCAGCTCGCCAGTCGTCGCATACGGGTACGGATCCGGCGAATCAGCGAAGAGCGCCGGGATGACCACGACGGGCATCTCACCGGCAACGGGTTGGGCGGCCACGATGGCTCGCTCCGCTCGCCTGATCCAGCCGCCCGACGCCCGGAAGAACTCCGGATTCCGTCGGAGGAGCTCGTAGTAGCCCGGGGGCAACTGGCGGCCGGCGAGCTGCGCGACGACCTCGATGTCCTGCGCCGCGGCACTGTTGGCCGCGACGACCGCGACTCCGAGGACGAACGGAATCCAGCGACGCATCGCTACCATATCACACACCGCTCGCGGGTTCGACCTCGACGCGGTAGCCCGATAGCGTGGCGCGCAGGCGGTTCGCTCCATCGGCCACCTCGACGATCCGCAGCGCCGGCGGCGCATGCATGTTTTGGACGCGCAGCGTGAAGCGAACCTACGATGGGTCATCCAAGATGACGAGGATCCGGCTGGTGCCGCCGGCATGGAAGAGATACGCGTCAGCCTCCTGCGCCGCCGCCTCGACGGCTGTACGCGGCGGACAATGGCTGAAAGACTTTCATCCGCAGCAGCATGCCTGTTGCCTCTGCCACCGCCGGTAGTTACCATTCAGGCGGTGCCGGACGAGATGCCCCGTTGGCATAGCAAATTGTTGTCAATCATAATGTTACGCAGTCTCAACGGCGGACTTGTGCGTGAACCACCTCCCCACTCCCCATCGTAGCGAGAGCCGCGCCGTTTCCCTTCGACCGAATGCATTCTTGCAGGAAGGGTGGGTGATCGCCAACCACATCCTGGTGTCGTTCCACGTGGCCTTCATCTCCTCGGTGCTGGCGCTCCCTCCCA
>Ga0111181_1035_pt1 | contig 21480 bp, 14 predicted proteins | sample DeeMarSWOR324_28_FD_80236 | JGI IMG/M metagenome (GOLD analysis project Ga0111181, IMG submission 80236) | Gemmatimonas sp. SM23_52
CGCGGAACGTACACGTGCTCACGGCGGACCTGTCGCTGCACCGCTACTCCGACGAGGAAGAGAGGGCGTTCTTCCAAGAGCTCGAGCAGCGCGCCGCGGCGCTACCCGGTGTGAGCTCGGCCGGGCTCACGTGGGTGCTGCCCCTCGGGTTCCTCAGGATCTCTCAGCGCTTCCAGCTACCGGGTGAGGACCGCCTGCGCGTGGCAGACGTCAACACCGTGTCGCCCGGCTACTTCGAGACGATGCGAATCGCCATCGTCGCCGGCCGCGCCTTCGACGCTGGCGATAGCGAAGGCGCGCCGCCGGTTGTCATCATCAACCAGACCGCCGCGCGCCAGTTGTGGCCCGGCGCGAGCGCGCTCGGCCAGCAGATCAGTGACGGCGGCCGGACGTACACCGTCGTCGGGATCGCGCGCGACGGGAAATATCAGTCTCTCGGCGAGGAGCGCCGCGCGATGATCTACCGGGCGTTCGCGCAAGCGCCCTCGGGTATGACGTCTTTGGTGGTGCGGACGCCGCCCGGGGCACTGCGCATCGACCGGCCGCTGCGCGAGATCGCACTCGCACTCGACCCCGACCTGCCCGTGCAGACAAACGCGCCCTACGAGCAGGTCATCGGCGTCTCGCTGTTGCCCAACCGGGCGGCGGCCGCGACGACGGGCGCGCTCGGTGCCGTCGGCCTGCTGCTCGCCGCAGTCGGCCTATTCGGCGTCCTCTCGTACGCCGTCTCGCAGCGCACGCGTGAGATCGGGATCCGCATCGCCCTTGGCGCCGACAGGCTCGACGTGCACAAGCTCGTCCTGCGGCAGGCCGTGCGCCTCACCGTCATCGGGCTGGCCATCGGCGGCCCGCTCGCGTTCGCTGCCGCACAGCTGATCCGCGGTATGCTGTACGGCCTGAGCCCGGCGGATCCGCTCGCGTTCGGCGCGGTCGCGGTGCTGCTCGTCATCGTCGGGCTCCTGGCCAGCTACGTGCCCGCCCGGCGAGCCACGGCGACCGATCCGATCAACGTGCTGAGGTCCGAGTAACGTGGCGTCTGCGCCCTGCCAACCCTAGCCGGATCTGGCCTGTCCAACACGTGGAAGTCACTGCAGGCCTCGCCGGGCGCACCGCGAGGCCAAGCTCTGCTCCCCGAGGACGGAGAACGTTCTATGACGGGCCTGCTTCGCGACCTACGACACGGCCAGCGGCTCCTCCGCAAGCGTCCCGGCTTCACGGCCATCGCTTTGCTGACCATCGGGGTCGGCGTCGCGGCCACCACCACAGTCTTCAGCGTCATCGAGGGCACCTTACTGCGGCCCTGGCCGTTCCCCGGGTCGGAGCGACTCGTCGTGCCGCTGGCGACTCACCCGGCGCAGGGCCTGGTCTGGAGCTCGATCAACTACGGCGACTACGAGGACTGGCGTGAGGCCGGCGTCTTCGAGCACGTCGCGGCGTATTTCAACGGCGCGGTCGACTTAGCTGACGGATCGGGTGAGCCCGAACGCATCCGCTTGACGCGGTTCAGCGAAGACTACTTCGCCACCCTGAACGTCGCGCCCACGCTGGGCCGGCTACCGACTGCAGAAGAGTACGGACCCAGCGGGCCGCCGGTGGGGCTCCTCTCGTACGGGCTGTGGCAGAGCCGGTTCGGTGGCGACCGGGAGGTGGTCGGCCGCACGGTGCGTTTGAACGGCGAGCCGGTCACCATGATCGGTGTCATGCCCGCCGAGCTGGACGTCCTTCCAGCTTCGCTTTTCGTTCCGCTGCGGCCGTCGCCCGGGGCGCTGGAGAACTGGCGTGACCGGGACAACTACATGTTCGGAGCGCTGGGACGGCTGCGACCGGGGGAGACCATCGACGAGGCGCGCGCCCACCTGCAAACCATCGCGGCGCGCATCGAGAGCGATTGGCCGCAGCTGCGGGAGGGGATCTCGGCCGACCTCGTGCCGCTGAGCGAGTGGGTGATCGGCGACGAGACGCGCACGCTGCTCTGGGTCATGCTGGGCGCGGTGGCGTTCGTTCTACTCATCGGCTGCGTGAACCTGGCAAACCTGCTGCTGGCCCGGGCGACGGGACGCGGTCGCGAGCTGGCGATCCGCACGGCGATGGGCGCCGGCCGCCTGCGGCTGGTCCGGCAGCTGCTGGTGGAAAGCCTGGTGCTGGCGGTGGCCGGCGGAGCCCTGGGCGTACTGCTCTCGCTAGGCGGGATCCGGGTACTCGTTTCGCTGGCGCCGCCCGACGTGCCGCGCATCGAGGGGGTGGATCTCAGCACGGTGGTGCTCGGCTTCGCGCTGCTCGTGTCGCTGGCCTCGGCGCTGGTCTTCGGCCTGCTGCCGGCGCTGCGCGCGACGAGCCTCGGTCCCGCCCGGGCGCTGGCCGAGGCGGCGTTCGGCAGCACGCGCGGGCAGCGCGGCCGCCGTACCCTGGGCGCGCTGGTCGCCGCCGAGCTGGCGCTGGCGGTGGTGCTGCTGGCCGGAGCGGGGCTCATGCTACGCAGCGTCGCTGGCCTGCGCGACGTCGACCCCGGGTTCGACGTGGAGAACATGCTCACCTTCAAACTGACGCTACCACCGGCACGCTACACAGGCGGGCAGCCGGTGGTGGGAGCTTACGTGCGGCTGCGCGAGCGGCTGGAGGCGGTACCCGGCGTCGAGTCGGCGACGGTCACGTCGGCGCTGCCGCTGGGCGGCGGTGGGTTCATCCTGTTCCGGGCGCACCTGCCGGAAGGGCGGCCCGAGCCGCCAACGGGTGAGGAGGTGCGCGGGCTCTGGGACGTGATACACCCCGGTTACTTCGCCACGATGGGCCTGCCGCTCATCGCCGGTCGCGGCTTCAGCGAGGCCGACGACGAGGGCTCGGTCCCGGTCATGATCGTGAACCGCGAGTTCGCGCGGATGATGTTCGGCTCGCTGGATGATGCGCTGGGGGCGCGCGTCCGGTCGTGGCGCGACGAGAACATCTACCGCGAGATCGTGGGCATCGTGGAGAACGTGCGCTACTTCGGCGCCGGTGACGAAATCCGCGGCGTCGTCTACGTACCACACCGGCAGGTCACATGGCGCAGCATGGCCGTCGCCGTGCGCACCGCCACGGATCCTGAAGACGTGGCCAGCGCAGTCCGAGCCGCCGTCCGCGACTTCGACCCGAACGTCGCGTTGGCCTCGTTCACGACGATGGAGCAGATCTTCGAGGACTCAGTCGCCGAGCGGCGATTCGCCGCGACTCTGCTCAGCACCTTCGCGGTCCTCGCCCTGCTGCTCGCCGCCGTGGGCATCTACGGCGTGCTCTCCTACGCGGTCGCACAACGCACCCGCGAGTTCGGCGTGCGCATGGCGCTGGGCGCGCGTGCGGCCGACGTGCGTCTCATGGTGCTGCGTGAAGCGGGCGTCAGCGTGTTCGCCGGCGTCGGCCTGGGACTGGCTGGTGCCTTGGGCCTCACCCGCGTGATGTCCGGCATGCTGTTCGGTGTGACGGCAACGGACCCGCTGACCTTCGCTAGCGCGATCGCCGTGCTCGTGGCGACGGCGCTGGCGGCCAGCTGGATGCCCGCCGTGCGGGCGACACGCGTGGACCCGATGGAAGCGATGCGCCCGGAATAGCGCTCACAAGCTGGAAGACCCACCTTCTTTTCATCGCCGGCCGACGTTGACAGGCGCGTGCAGTGGCGTCAGATATGAGGTGCTGCCGAGCCAACCCCCGGTCCCTCTTGCAGCAGACTCCAGGCCCCGTGACACTGGACTGATGGCCAGATACCGACCCGCACTCGCGCTCGCGCTCATCCTGATCCCGGCCGCCGCGCAGGCTCAACGAGCGGTAGACGTGCAGATCGGAAGATGGACGGTTAACGGACCCGACCTGACGCTCTACTCGGCCGCACTCTGGCGCAACCTGTGGGGCCCGCTCAGCTACAGTCTGCGCGCACGTGCGCTCGTCGACGGAGATTCGCTGGGCCGCTCGCTCTACGGCTTCGGCCCCGAGATCACCCTGCTCCGAGGATCAAGTAGCACGGCTGGACTGACCGCCTACGGCGTCGGCGGCGTCAGCCTCGCCTGGCGAGCGGGCGAATCGGACATCGTCGCCCTCTGGGACTGCGGCCTCGGCCTGGAGTACAAAGCACGCTCCCTGCTCAGCGCCACGCTCGAGGTGCGGCGGGCCGCCGAGGATGGAGGCTTCCGCGGGTTCTGGGACCTGGCAGAGGACGATCGCCAGGGCTGGCTGGTCAGCCTCGGTTTCTCGATCCGCTGGGGCGGCGCACCACGCAGGCCGGTCCCTTCACGTGCTCCGGTTCTGCCGGCCGGACAAGTCGCTGAATCGCCGTCTACGGTCCAACCGGAAGCGATCTCAGCCGGGGAAGGACTCGGCCTGGCGAATCGGATCGTCGAGACGGCGCTCGCGGCGATGGGCGAGCCCTACCGCTGGGGTGGGACGAGCACCGACGAGGGCTTCGACTGTTCGGGGCTCGTCTGGTACGCCTACGCCTCGCACGGCGTTCACCTCCCACGCGTGAGCCGTGAGCAGGCGCACAGCGGCCGACCCGTTCCTGCAGACATCGCAGAACTCAGGCCGGCGGACATCTTGCTGTTCTCCGACCGCGCTGACGCCGTCACGCACGTGGGACTGTATATCGGGGATGCGCGCTTCATCCACGCCACGCCGGCCGGCGGCGTTCGAGTCGGTATGCTCGATGGCACCGGCGACGAAAACGACCGCTGGTGGCTCGCCCGCTGGGTGGGAGCGCGGCGTGTGCTGGAGTGAGCGACGGCGGAAGTTGGCGACGGAGCCTGCTCGAGCCTCCGTCGCTAGGCCCGAGTTGCGAAGACGTAGCCCACCGCCGCGACCACCGCCGACAGGACGCATCCCCACGTCATGTCCACGGCGGCCACGAGCGTGGGAAAGCCTTTCATTGTCGCCAGGTTGGTGAGATCGTAGGTCGCGTAGGCGACGAGCCCGAAGAAACCTCCCAGCAAAACCGCTCTGAGTAGCGAGCCGCGCTCCACGGCCGGCACGACCACGAACACGACCACGGCCGCCACGAACAGCAGATAGAAGAGGATGGCGGGGGCCCAGCGGACGTCAGGGCTCAGCAGGTGGCCGAGCTGCTGACGGTAGAAGCCGCGGGCCACGAGCCCCAGCCAGGCGAAGTCCAGGACCAGGAAGCTCACGAGCGATACAGCATACGTCTGCAGCAAGACGACGGTTCTCATCATGCAAGCCCTTTTCGAGAAGCGGCGCGTTCCGCAAACGCCAAGCCCGGAGGAGATCCGCCGCGCGGGCGACGCGCGTGGAGCCCGTGCAGGCGATGCGCCCGGAGTAGCGCTCAGAACGGGCAAGACCCAACCCGCGCCGCGAAGAGAAAGCCCACCGCGGCGCCGACGACCGATCAATCGCCGCTTGACCGGGCCAGGCCCGGCTCAGGCACCGCGCTGGGGCCCGGACCACCGATGACCAGCCGCTTGAGCGCGGCGGCGAGCCCGTGAACGATGAGGTACGCGCACGGCACGACGAGCAGGGTGAGCAACATCGAGAGGGTGAGTCCGCCCACCACGGCGATGGCCAGCGGCTGCATCAGCTCCGAGCCCTCGCCGATCCCGAGCGCGAGCGGGAGCATGCCGCACACCGTGGTCGTCGTGGTCATCAGGATCGGCCGCAGCCGCACGGCGCCCGCGTCTACAACGGCCTCTTCGACCGGCAGCCCCTTCTCGCGGCGCGCGATCTCCACGTACTGCACCAGCAGAATCGCGTTGTTGACGACGATCCCAGCCAGCAGAATCACTCCCAGCAGGACCGGCGCGCTGAGCGCGGTCCCCGTGATCCAAAGCAGCAGCCCGACGCCGACCAGCGCCAGCGGGATCGAGAAGAGGATGGCCAGCGGGTCGCTCACGCTCTCGTACTGGATCGCCATGACCACGAAGACGAGGAAGATCGCCAGCAGCGTCACGATCGTCAGGTTACGCTGGTTCTCTCTGAGGGCCTCCTCCTCGCCGCCGTAGATCAGCGAGTAGCCGTCCGGCAGCTCGAGGTCGGCCAGCGCCGCGCGCACCGCGCGCGTCACCTCGCCGACGCTCGCGACCTCGTCGTTTACGTCGCCGGTCACGCGAAGCTGCCGGTTCTGGTTCACCCGCAGGATAGTCGTCGGCCCGGTGCCCAGCCGGACGTCCGCAACGTCTCGGAGGTAGATCGGCTGGTCGCGCCCCGGGAAGAGGGCGATCGACCCGAGGTCCTCGGGGCTGGTGAACGATTCCCGGGGTAGCCGCACGCGCACGTCGTACTCGTTGCTCCCCTCCGTGAAGCGGGTGACGATGGAACCGTCCAGTGCCGTCCTTACAGTCTGGCCCACCTGCGCCACGTCGAGCCCCAGGTCGGCGGCGCGCAGCCGGTCGATCTCGATGGAGAGCTGCGGGCTCGCCTCCTCCGTCGAAGGCTCCACCCCCTCGAGGCCGGGGACCGTCCGCATCCGCCGCATTACCTCCTCGCCGAGCCGCTGCAGCTCGGCGAGCTCGTCGCCCTGTACGGCCACCGCGACGTCGGAGCCGGAGATGTTCGTGCGCAGCCCCCGGATGCGCGGTGGCCGCACGAAGATGCGGGCGCCGGGGATGCCCAGCTCGTCGATCTTCGCCTGCAGCTCGGCGACCCAGAGGGAGGCCGGCATCTCGCGACGCCGGCTGGCGGGAGCGAGCTGGATGCCGAGCGAGCCGCGGCCGCCGCTTGCCATGGTGGAGCCGCCAAAGAGGAAGCCGCCGGCCGTGGTAAAGACGTGCTGGACGTACGGCATCTCGGCTACCTGCTCCTCGACCCGGTGTGCCACCTCGTTGGTGCGCTCGGGCGACGTGCCGGGCGGCATCCTCAGGTAGACGCCGACGTTGCCGTCATCGACCGAAGGGAGGAACTCGTTTCCCAGCCCGCGCGCCAGGAAGGCGACGACGAACAGGCTCCCGAACGCCGCGCCAACGACCAGCCAGCGACGCCGCACCGCCCCGGCCGCGGCCACGCGGTAGCCGGCGGTGAAGCGGGCCAGCGCCCGGTTGAAACCGGCGAAGACCGCGAAGTCAGCGAGGTGGCTCGTACGCTGGACCTTGGCGAGCTGAGCGGAGAGCATGGGCACCAAGGTCAGCGCCGTGGTCAGCGAGGCAACGATCGCGAAGGAGATGGTGAGGATCAGCTCGCGGAAGATGAGGGCCGCCAGGCCGGTGATGAGGAGGAACGGGACCACCGCCGCCAGGTTGGTGAGCGTCGAGGCCACCACGGCGGAGGTGACCTCGCCCGAGCCGCGGTGCGCGGCCTCCTCCGGGTCCGCGATCCCCAGCTCGCGGTGTCGGAAGATGTTCTCCAGCATCACGATCGAGTTGTCGATCAACAGCCCGATCCCCAGCGCCAGGCCGCCCAGGGTCATGATGTTCAGGGTCAGGTTTCCCATTCCCATCATCACGAACGTCGCCAGCGCGGCGAGTGGGATCGAGAGGCCGATGATGAACGTCTTGCGCAGGCTGCCCAGGAAGAGCAGGACCACCATCATCGCCAGCGTGGCGCCCGCGAGTGCCGCGTTGCGCACGCCCCGGATGGCGTTGCGGATGAAGAACGACTGGTCCGAGATGATCTCGTAGTGGATGTCATCCGGTATGAACCGCGACCCGGCGAGCTGCTGCAGGCGCTCGCCGACGCCCTGAGCGACGGCGACCGTGTTCGCGTCCGGCTGCTTGCGCACCGAGAGCTTCACCGCCGGCACACCGTCGAGCCGGGCCCAGAGCCGCTGCTCCTGATGGGTGTCGGTGACTTCGGCGATCTCGGAGAGCGGTATCCGTTCTGGCGTCCCCGGCACCGTGAGGAGCACGTTGCGGAGGTCGTCGACGGTGCGGAACTTACCGGCGGTCTTGCCGACGATCTCGAAGCTGGGCGAGGTGACGTTGCCGACGGCGACATCCTGGTTCTCGGCGCGGATGCGGGTGAGGATGTCGGACACCGTAAGCCCGTAGGAGCGCAGCCGCTCCTGATCGAGGGTCACGCGGATCTCGCGCACCATGCCGCCGGATACATCCACCGCGGCCACGCCCTCGACCGTGAGCAGCTGCGGCTGCAGCCGGAGGTCCGCCCAGTTCCGCAGGGCCACCAGGTCCCGGGCCGGCGAGCTGAAGCCGACCTCGAAGACGGGCATCTGGGTGGGATCGAACTTGTAGATCGTGGGCGGATCGGCGTCCTCGGGTAGTCGCGGGCGGGCGCGATCCAGGTTTTTCGATGCGTCCTGGAGCGCGAAGTCGATGTCCGTGCCGTAGCTGAAGTGGAGGTTCACGCCGGAGCGGCCCTCGGTCGTCTCGCTCTCCAGTTCGGTCACGTCCTCGGTCGTCGCCAGGCTCGTCTCCAGGGCCTTGGTGACCTGCTCCTCCATCACCTCGGGTGCCACGCCCGGATAGGTCACGCCGGCACGAAGCTGCGGATAGTTGACCTGCGGCAGGAGATCCAGGCGAAGCTGCCCGATGTAGAACAGGCCCACCACGACCAGTACCGACGCCGCAGCGATCGTCCCGATCGGCCGCCGGATGGCGAGACTGGGGAGCCCGCGGTGCTTTCTTGCGTCGCTCATCGCGCGTCCACGCCCGCTGAGAGTTCTTGACTGATCCGGACCGGCGTCCCCGGCCGCAGGTTCACGTGACCCGAGCTGACGACCCGCTCGCCGGCCTGGAGACCCCGCCTGACCTCGATCCAGCCGGCGGCGGTCACCCCTGTCTCGACCGGGCGACGGACCAGGGTGTCGGCGTCCACGACGTACACGAAGGCGCCGCCGTCCGAGACTCCGATGGCGGACGCGGGGACGGCCAGCACGCCTTCCCTGCGATCCAGCGCGAAGTCCACGCGCGCCAGGAACCCGGGCCGCGCCTCCACTCCAGGCGGTGTGCGACCGAGCGCTATCTCCACGGGCACGAGCCGGCTCGCCGCATCAGCACTGGGGAAGATGCGTCGGATTCGGCCCGCGATGCGCGCCTCCGGATAGGCGTCGAGCCGCACGCTCACCGTGTTGCCAGGCTCGAGATGCACGACGTCCAGTTCCGAGACCCGCACCCTGACCACCAGCAGCGAGTCCTCGGCGATCTCGAACATGGCCTGATTCGTCGAGACGGCGCTGCCGCGCTCCACACGCTTGGCAGTCACCACGCCGGACACGGGTGCGCTGATCCGACTGAAGGCAAGCCGGGTGCGCCAGAGCTCGACATCGGCCTGGGCAATCTCGTATGCCGAGCGGGCGGCATCGAACTCCGCACCGGTGGTGAGACCGTTGGCCGCCAACTGCTCGGCACGCCGGAAGGCCGCCTCGGCGTTGGCCAGGACCGCTCGGGCACGCTCCAACTGCGCCGAGGTCTCCCGGGCATCAAGCTCCGCCATGAGCTGCCCGCTGCGCACCCGATCGCCTTCCTCGACCAGCACGCTCAGCAGGGTGCCCGTCGTCTGGGCGTTGACCGCGACGGTGCGGATCGGCTCGATCGGACCCGTCACCGTCACCGTCCTCGATAGCTCGCGCGGCTGAGCCTCCACCGCAGCCACCGGAACGGCCCCTGCCGGCAGGCCCCGTCGGGAGCTGGCCGACGCCCTGTCCGCGCTGTCACCTCGCGAGCAGCCGGCCGCAAGAATCAAAAAAAGGATCGACGCCAGGGGCGCCGACCTCGAGGTTCTGAATACCATTTGTCGTCCACCCGGACTCAAGGTCGCGCTCTTCATCGCCTTCGCCGGTGCGCCACGCCCTAGTCACGGGCCCGGCCACCGGATCCAGCCCTTTCTCCAAACCAACACCTTCGGGATGCGAAACGTTGCGCTTCTGGACTACTCCCGTCAACCGCTCGACACCATCGCGCGGCTAAACCCTAGCCGCGAAGATGTACCCCACAGCCGCGACTACCCTATGGTCCGGCGAGCAGAGCGGTGTTTGCTCGCGATCGTGCTCCTCGTCTGTAGTGAACGCACTCAAGCAAGCGAAGCCCTATTACCGACGCTTCGCGCGCCGTGCGCCCTGCCAACCCTGGCTGGATCCGGCTTGTCCAACAGGCGGAAGTCCGTGCGGGCCCGGAATTCAGATCACGCCGCGTGGGCGCGGCGCTTCAGAGTACGTAACACTCGCCGGCCGCGCAGCGTTGAGCCGGCTGATGCATGCGCGGGCCGTTTCACGGCCGGCGGACCGCCGCACAAAGCCCAGGCGCGTGGCCGGGTTCGCTTCAGCACGGCACCCGAGTTTGCGTTGCTCGTGAAAGGTATGTAACTATCCTGCCTCGCTGGACTGATGTCGTTGCCCTCACCGTACCAGCCGCGTCAGTCGAAGGGAGCCATCGTATGAGCCGAGTCTTGAGGATGAGCATGGCCGCGTTGCCGGTCGTCGCGGCGCTGGGCTGCGGATCGAAAGTCATGCTCCCGCCCAGGATCAACCTCCAGCAACACGAAGTGCTTGCCATCATCGAGTTCAGCTCCTCCAGCGAGGGCGAGCTCGGACCGCTCGCCACGAGGGAGTTCATCGAAGCGGTCCGGCGTGACCAGGGACTGATCCGCATCATCCAGCTTGGCAGCGAGGAGGAAGCCCTCAGCGAAGTCGGCAGCCAGCGGCTGGATCCAGCCACCTGCAAGGCTCTCGGAAGGGCGCACGACGTCAAGACGATCTTCCTCGGTGAGCTGGCGGTGTCGGACGTCAGGCCGGCGATCCGGATCGCACCCGACCTCAGAGACCTGAGCTTCGCCGCTGACGTCGATGCCACACTGGCCGTGCAGATGGTCGAGACGGCGACCGGCGCGTCGATCTGGAGCAGCTCCGCCAGCGTGACCATGCGGGTCGGCCACGTCAGCATCCTAGGAGGCCGGGATGTCATCTTCGATGCGGACGACCCGGAGCGGGCCTACGGCGACCTGATCGACGCGCTGGTCGAGCTGGTGACGCAAGACTTCAGGGTCACCTGGGAGCGCAGGTAGCGGCTCTAGTCGGCGAAGTCGGCGATCTGCAGCAGCTTCAAGCCCGGAGGCTCGGGTAGCTCGCGGTCGTTGGTGACGAAGCTCCCACAGTCGGCCGAGAGCGCCGCGGCGAGCTGTAAAGCATCGGGAGTGCGGATACCGTAGAGCGCTCGCAAGGCGGCGGCCGACCTCAGCTGTCCCCGATCAAGCTCGATCAGTTCGAGCCCGCGACTCCGCGTGAGCAGAGCCTCGTACCGCTCCGCAAGCGAGAGATCGCCGACGCGGTAAGGCACGACGAGAAGCTCGAGCAGTGTCAGCGCCGACGTGACGATTCGCCGCTCGCCCCGCTCCACCGCCTCGAACAGCGGGGCGATCACCGGCGCGAATCGAGCGTGTTCCTCAATGAAGTAGATGAACCCAACGGTGTCGACCGCGACCGGCCCGGGTGCGAGCGCGGCGATCAATCCCACGACCGGCGCTCCTCCGCAACCTGCCGCGCAGCGTCGATCGACTCCCAGACCTCTCTGCCGAGTCCCCGCAGCTCCAGAATGGAGAGCGCCTCGGGCTCGGCCACCGCCTGGCTGAGAATGTGGGTGACCTCTTGAGCGACCGAGCGGTGAGACCGTTTCGCCCGCTGCTTGAGGCGGCGGTAGAGGTCGTCCGGGAGGTTCTTGATATTGAGGGTGGCCATAGTTCCTCCATTCTTCCTCCAATCTGGAGGCATCGCCCCGCCTCGTCAACCGCCCTTCAGCCTTACCTTCAAGGATCAACGACTCCTCAACGCTAGGGAGGCAATTACTCGGCGCGCAGCGCCTCGACCGGGTCGATACGCGTGGCGCGCCAGGCTGGCAGGTAGCTGGCCGCCAGGGCCACGCCGACGAGCAGCAGCGCGATCCCGGCGAAGGTGACAGGGTCGGTCGGGCTCAGCCCGTAGAGCAAGCCGCGCAGGAACCGGGTGACAGCGAGGGCGATGACAAAACCGATGGCGAGCCCGGCGCCGACCAGCTTCACGCCGCCGCGAATCACCCAGGCCCGAATCGTGCCGGTCCCCGCGCCCAGCGTCATGCGGATGCCGATCTCGCGGGTGCGCTGCGCTACCGCGAACGCCAGGATCCCGTACAGGCCCAGCGCCGCCAGCAAGAGCCCCACTCCACCGAAGACCGTGGTGAACAGCGCGGCGGCGCGGCTCGGCAGCATGGCGATCCCCATCACCTCGCGGTACGGCAGGTTGGCGTCGATGGGAATCACCTCATCCAGCTCGCGCACGATCCCGCGCAGTGCGCCGGCGACGTTCGCGCCCGGCCGCGCGAGACGCAGCAGCACGACCGGCGACGTGGTGGGCCACTGCTCGTACGGCAGGTAGACCATGGCGCGCGGCGCCTCGGTCAGCGTGCGGTACTTCGCATCTCGCGCCACGCCGATGATCTCGAACTCGACATCGTCCAGGGCAGCCAACCGTATTCGCTTACCCAGCGGAACCTCATTCGGCCAGTTGCGCCGGGCGAAGGTCTCGTTGACGATCGCCACCCGGACCGCGCCCTCGCGGTCCGCTTCACCGAACAGGCGCCCGCGGGTAACCGGGATGCGCATGGTCTCGAAGTAACCGGGTGTGACCCGTGCGAGATCGGTTTGCGGGCGCACCTCCTCCTCGGCCAGCGGCCGGCCCACGACCTCGAACTCGCTGGATCGGCCGCCCAGCGTGACCGGCGGCATGTCGGTCGCCGCCACCGACTCGACCTCAGGCAGCTGCGCCGCCCGCTCGGCGAGGTCGCGGTAGAAGACGGTCGCGCGCTCCGCTGAGTAGCCGAAGTACTCCATCTCGAAGCTCAGTGCGTGCATGCCATCCGGCTCGAAGCCCAGGTTCACCGAGTCGACGCGCGCGAGCCCCCGGGCGAACAGCCCGGCGCCCACGAGCAGCAGCGCCGAGCCGGCCACCTGCGTCACCACGAACGCGCTGCGCAGCCGCGAGCGCGGCGCGCCGCCAGCCGCCGAGCCGGCCCTCAGCGTCGCCTGTAGATCCGGCCTGGTCACGTGCAGGGCCGGCGCCAGCCCGAAGGCGAGGCCGGTGAGCAGAGCCACGATGAGCGAAAACGCCAGCGCCCGCACGTCCGGCGCGAAGTCGAAGGCGAGCGGCACATCGACGGGCAGCTGATAGGCGTTCAGCAGCCGGGTGACGTAGAGCGCGATGAGCACGCCGCCGGCGCCGCCCAGCGCGAAGAGCAAGAGGCTCTCGGTCAGCAGCTGGCGGATCACGCGCCGCCGGCCGGCGCCCAGGGCCAGCCGCATCGCCATCTCCTTGCCCCGCTGTGTGGCGCGCGCCAGCAGCATGCCACCGACGTTCAAGCAGGCGATCAGCAGTACGGTCCCCGCGAGCAGGAAGAGGAAGAGCGAGAAGCCCATCGCCGGGCCGAAGGCGCGCGTGCCGATCGGCCGGTAGGGATGCACATCGATCCCGTAGTCCGGGCTATCCTCCGGGTACTCGGCGCGCAAGGCCGCGCTTATCGTATTGAGCGCCGCCTCAGCACGCTCCGCGCTGACGCCCGGGGCGCGGCGGCCGAACGCGTCGACCCATGCCTCGGAGCGCGATTCCAGATCGATCCCGACCATCAACGCCGGCGCCACCTCGATGGGCAGCCAGACGCCCACGTCGAACATGGCGTTCGGTCCCCGGAAGCCTTCCTCGCTGACGCCGATTACCGTGAACGGGATACGGTTGAGGTGCACCGTGCGACCGATGATCGTCGAGTCGCCGCCGAACCGCCGGGCCCAGGTCCCGTGGCCCAGCACCGCCACCCGCTCGGCGGCCGCCGCCCGATCAGCGGCGAAGAAGCGGCCCAGCGCCGGTCGCACGCCCAGCATGCGGAAGAAGTTGTCGGAGACCAGGATCCCGAACAGCAATTCCGGCTCCGCCTCATCGCTGATCACCACCGCGCTCACGGCCGTCGCCGCCAGTTCGCTGAGCCCCGTCTCCGCCTCACGGTAGGCGCGGTAGTTCGGGTAGGAGAACTCGTGGAACGAGGTACCGTCCTCCGCCACACCGTAGACCCGCACCAGCTCGCCGGCGTTGCGCACGCCGGGCGGCGGCTTCAGCAGCACCGCGTTCACGGCGCTGAAGATCGTCGTCGTCGCGCCGACACCCAGAGCCACGGTCAGCGCGGCGAGCAGCGTGAACCCAGGAGATCGCTTGAGGATGCGGACGGCGTAGCGGATGTCCTGAAGGATGCTCTCCATCGCTGGCTCCCTACCGTTCGCCGCAGCGACAAGTCAGTGCTCGGTCGCCGCGCGGCGTCGCTGCCGGAGGCGACCGCGTGGTCGCTTCGGTTACTTAGACGTACGGCAGTGTCGGGTGCTCGGTTTCGCGCGCCTATTCGGACCGCAGGCTCTCCACCGGGTCGACCCGCGTCGCGCGCCAGGCGGGCAGCAGCGCCGCCGCCAGCGCCACCAGCGTCAGAAGGATGGCGGTGCCGGCGAAGGTGATCGGGTCCAGCGGCTCGACCCCGAACAGCATCCCCCGCGCGGCGCGCGCCACGAGGGCGCCGCCGACGAGCCCGACCAGCAAACCGAGCGCCGTCAGCTTCATGCCGTGGCCCAGCACCCAGCCCAGGATGTTCGAGCGCTCGGCGCCCAGCGCGATGCGCACACCCAGCTCGTGAGTGCGGCGGCCGACCAGCTGCGCCAGCACTCCGTAGAGCCCGAGCGCGGCGAGCAGCAGGGCGACGCCCGCGAAGGTACCGAGGAGCAACGTGCGGAAGCGGTCCTGCGCCAGCGACGCTGAGAGGATGGCGCCCATCGGCTGGAGACGCGAGAGGGGTACGTTGCCGTCCACCTCGCGGATGGCCGCCCGCAGCGTCGGCGCCAGGCTCGCGGGGTCGCCCGCAGTACGTGCGACCAGGGTGACGCTCAACCGGCCGTTCTGCGCCAGCGGCCAGTACATGGTGGGCCCGGTCTCGCGGCGGAGCGAGCCCAGCGGCACATCGCCGACCACGCCGACGACCTCGAGATAGACCGGCGGATCCCAGTTGGGCAAGACGATCGACCGTCCGACGGGATCCTCACCGGGGAAGAACTCGTCCGCCAACCGCTGGCTGATCACGGCGACCGGCGGCGCGTCGGCGACGTCGGTCGCGTCGATGAGCCGGCCGCGCAACAGCGGTATCCCCATCGCCTCGAAATAGCCCGGCGATACGATGCGCCGCGTCGCGCCCCGCCGGTCCGCCGGCCTGGCCGCCGGCCGGCCCTCGGCGTGTACGTAGTTCCACGGCCCGAAGCCGCCGATCACCGGTAGCACCGTGACGATGCCTGCACCCTCGACACCGGGCAGCGCCCGCACGCGCTCCAGCGCCGCCTCATAGAACAGGTTCGGGTGCCGTTCCGGGCCGTAGGCGGCCGAGGGTAGACGCAGCTGGGCGGTGAGCACGCTGCGCGGCTGGAAGCCGAGCTCCTGCTGCTGGATCACGAGGAAGCTCCGCATGAGCAGACCCGAGCCGATGAGCAGCACGAGCGACAGCGCCACCTGCCCCACCACCAGGCCACGCTGCAGCCTCAGGCCCCCGGCGCCGCGCAGCCCGCGGTGGCCCTCCTTGAGCGCCTCCACGACCTGCAGGTTCGGCGCCCGAATCGCTGGCGCGAGACCGAACAAGAGCCCCGTCGCGACGGAGACGATCAGGGTGAAGAGGAGCGCCGTGCCATCCAGCGCGATGCCGGTCTGTACCGGCAGCGAGCCGCCGCCCAGACTGGCCAGCGCCCTGAGCGCCCCGTAGGCGACGGCCAGCCCGAGCGCGCCGCCGAACAGCGCGGTCACGACACTCTCGGTGAGCATCTGGCGGGCGACCCGACCGCGCGACGCGCCCAGCGCCACGCGCACCGCGACCTCGCCCTGGCGGTTCATCGCCCGGGCCAGCAGCAACGCCGCCACGTTGGCGCAGGCGATCAGCAGCACCAGGCCCACGGCGCCCAGCAGGATCCACAGCACGCCGCGCAGGTCGCCGACGAACACGTCCTTCATGGGCTGGAGGGACGCCGACCATCCCTGCTTATTGTCCGGGTAGGCCTCGGCGATACCGGCGGCGATCGTGATCAGCTCCCCCTCCGCCCTCTCCAGCCTGACACCGGGCTTCAGTCGGCCGATGACCAGGAAGTTGTTGTTGCCGCGCCCCTGGGCCAGCCGCTCGTTCATCCGCATCGGCCGCCACAGCTCCGCCCAGGCCGGAAAGGCAACAAAGCTCGCCGGCATGACGCCCACCACCTCGTAGGCGTCGCCCTCCAGGCTCACCGTCTGCCCGAGGATCTCCGGGTCGCCGCCGAAGCGACGCTGCCACAGCGCGTAGCCCAGCACCACCGGGTTACCTGAAGTGGGATCCTCGTCCTCGGGCAGGAACCCGCGGCCCACGTCCGGCTCGATGCCCAGCGTCCGGAACAGGTTCCACGAGGCCGCCGCGCCCACCAGCACCTCCGGCTCGTCGCCGCCCGTGATCACGTAGCGTTCCGGCCAGGTCGAGTAGGCGGCCAGCTGTTCCAGTGTCGTGTTGCGCTCCCGGTAGTCCATGTAGTCGAGCGCCGCCACCGTGTTGCGCCGCCGCTCCGGTGTCATGCTCCACATCCAGACCAGCCGGCCGGCCTCCGGGTACGGCAACGGCTCCAGCAGCACCGAGTCGACGACGCTGAACATCGCCGCGTTGGCACCCAGCCCGATCCCCAGAATCAGGACCAGAATGAGCGAGAACAGGGGGCGGCGCGCCAACGAGCGCAGCGCATATCGCACATCTGTAAGCAGGGACGCGATCATAACGAAAGACTCCCGTCGAGGTCGGATCAACGGTTCCTACGGCGCCGCTGGTTAGACACCCGTACGGGCGCTGGGGTTGGCCGTCCTGCGCACAGCACGGGCGGCACGGCACCTGCCGCCACTACGGCACCCGGCGCACAGCGGTTTCGCGCCATTGCGACTCCGTCGCCCCCAGACTCGGTAGGCCCCCGTGTGACCACGTTCGCAGCAACAGCCCGAGGCGTCGACGTTACCGCAGCCTCAAGCTCGCGCTTGCTCGAGCCGCGGCTAGGGCGATCGGCACCGCTCCGATACCTTGACATTCTACAACAAGTGCGGCAGCTTGTTGTAGAACATCGAGGTATAACATGGCTACGACCCGCACCGATCTCCTCCAGGGAACGCTCGACCTGCTTATCCTCAAAACACTGGCCTTGGGGCCGCTGCACGGCTGGGGCATCGCGAAGCGGATCCAACAGCTATCGAACGACGTGCTGCACGCCAACCAGGGCTCGCTCTACCCCGCCCTCTACCGGCTGGAAGACCGCGGCTGGATCAGCGGTGAGTGGGGCGTCTCGCCGGAAGGCCGGCGGGCCAAGTTCTACACGCTGACGCAGGCGGGTCGCGAGCAGCTGGCGGAGGAGCGGGCCACCTGGCGGCTCTTCGCCCGGGCGGTGGAAGCGATCCTGGAGGCTGGCTGAGGTAACGATGGTGAACTGGATGCGCCGCTGGAGGCGGCGGCTACGGGCGCTGATCGACCGCCAGACCTGGCGGCGCGAGATGGACGAGGAGATGCGGTTCCATCTCGACATGGAAGCGGAGGAGCTGGAGCGCCAGGGCGTGGACCCTCGCGAGGCACGCCGCGAAGCGCGGATCCGGTTCGGCGGCGTGGAGCGCTTCAAGCAGGAGGCGCGGGAGGCTCGCGGGATGAGGCCCATCGACGACCTGCTCCAGGATCTGCGTTACGGTGCACGTCGGCTCGCCAGGAGACCTGGTCTCTCACTTCTAGCGATCTTCATGCTCGCCCTTGGCATCGGGGCAACCACGGCAATTTTCAGCCTCGCGCATCAGATCATCATCGAACCTCTACCCTATCCCGACGACGATCGGCTCCTCAGGATCTACGGGCGGAACGAGGAACGGGGCTGGTTACAGATGTCGGTATCGGCACCCAACTTCGTCGACCTCCGTTCGCTGAACAGATCCTTCGAATCAATGGGTGCCTACACGTTCGGGAGTGCCGTTCTGACGGACTTGGAGGAGCCTGAGAGGCTCAGCGCCGGTCGCATCACTCCGGGACTTTTTCCTCTACTGGGCATCGAGCCACTGCAGGGCAGGAACTTCCTCCCGGACGAGGGCATCGAGGGTGGAGAGAATCGCGTCGTCCTCGTGTCGCACTCCTTCTACACGCAGCACTTCGAGCCCGGCACGCGCGTGACCGGTACGGCGCTGACCCTGAACGGCGAGCCCTTCACCGTAGTCGGGGTCCTGCCTCCGGGTGAGTACTACCTCGCCTGGAACGACGTCTATGTTCCCTATGTAGCGGCCCTCACGGGCAGCCGTGGAAACAACAGCCTGGTTGTCACTGGACGTCTGAAGGACGACGTGAGCGTCGAACTGGCGCGGGCCGAGATGAACGCTCTGGCTCTGCGGATCTTCGAGCAGTACCCCGAGAACAATCTGATGACGGGGACCACTCTGCGGTCCTACCGGTCGTGGCTGGTGGGACAGCAGATGCCGAACATCCTTCTCATCCTCATGGGGGCCGTGGGATTCGTGCTGCTCGTGGCCTGCGCGAACCTCGCCAACATGCTGCTCGCCCAGGCTGCCGGGAGGAGCCGCGAGGCTGCGATCTCGGCCGCTCTGGGAGCCGGGAGGGGGAGGATGCTGCGCCAGATGATCACCGAATCGACTCTCCTCGCAGTAGTCGGGGGCATCCTGGGGGTATTTCTCGCACTCTGGTGTGTGGATCTGCTCAAATCGCTCGATCCGGGCACTATCCCCCGTCTGGCTCAGGTGGACGTCAACGGATGGGTGCTGCTTTTCGCTTTCGTCCTCACAGTTCTCGTAGGTATGGTCGCCGGCATGCTGCCGGCGTTGCAGGTTTCCCGCGCGCCTATCGCGGAAACTCTGAAGGAGAGGGGGAGTGCTCAAGCAGGGGGCAGAGAGCAGAGTCGAATCCGGGACTCACTGGTGGTAGTCGAGATGGCGCTCTCCATCACGCTACTGATCGGTGCCGGTCTCATGATCCGCAGCTTCGTACAACTGCAGAAGGTCGAGACCGGTTTCGTGGCGGAGGGAAGGCTCGTGTTCGATATCGAGCTGCCACGCTCCGCCTACGGTCAGAGAGACGCTCTGCAGGGTTTCTTCGACCCCTTGCTGAAGCGGATCGAGATGCTGCCGCCGGTGGAGGCGGTGGGTGCTGTGAGCTTTGCCCCGATGGATCCGTGGAACACAAACATGCCTATCGTGGCGGAGGGGCAGTCAGTCGAGGAGGGGCAGAGGGCACCCATTGCCGAGTGGAGGCTCGCGACCCCGGGGTACTTCCACGCCGTGGGGCTCACGCTTCTGAGAGGACGGGTCTGGCGAGACCTTAGTGCGGAGGAGTACGGTGCGGGCGTGGTCATCTCAGAGAGCCTGGCACGCCAGTTGTGGCCCGACCAAGATGCGGTAGGAAGACGGGTTCTGCTCTGGGCCAGCCCCGACCGTACGGCCACCGTCATCGGCGTCGTCTCCGACATGCTGGAGCGCGGACTCGAGTCCGGCGCCATGAACATCGTTTTCATATCCTATGGCTGGGGACTCCGGCACCAGCCTACGTTCGTCGTGCACACACGAGGCGAACCCGCTGCGGTCACGCCGAGTATACGGGCGGCTCTGGCAGAGATCGATCCGTATCTGCCGATCTCGAACGTGCGTACTCTGGACGAGATCGTGACCGGCAGCATGGCCGGACGAAGGCTCCTGACCTTCATCTTTATCGTGTTCGCCGCTGTTGCGCTGGTTCTGGCCTGCGCGGGGATCTACGGTGTCATGGCGTATTCTGTCTCCCGGCGCAGATCTGAGATGGCCGTTCGGGTCACTCTCGGCGCGTTCCCCTCGGATGTCGTCCGACTCATCGTGAAGCAGGGCATGAGACTGGCACTCCTGGGTGCAGTCATAGGTATCCTGGGCTCGCTGGGACTGAGCCAGTTCATGAGGACTCTCCTCTTTGAAGTGACGCCGTTGGATCCGCTCGCCTGGTTTGCCGTCACGATTGTCCTGGTCGGGACCGCTCTTCTTTCCTGCGTCGTACCGGCACTGCGCGCCTCGCGTCTCGATCCAGTGATCGCCCTGAGAGAGGAATAGACGGCGTTCGAACGAAACCAACTGGAGGGAGTGGCCCTCATTCGGGCAAGCGGACGCCTACCGGCCGCTACGGCCGGATCTCGAACGACTCACCACCCTCCCCGCGATAGGCGGAGAATCCGCGGCCGTCCAAGGTGAAGATGGTGAACGCGCGCACCTCCTCGGCCAGGGCCACGAGCGTAGCGTCGGCGAAGTCCGCGCGAACGTCCGCGTACTTCCGCATCACCTCCTTGCAGCGCGTCAGGGAGGCTCGAGAGGACGGGACCAAGACGGCGCCGCCGCGGATGATGAACTCCAGGCAGGCCTCGGGCCCGCCAGGCACCCGGCTCAGCAGGTAAACGCTTTCGGTGAGCACCGCTTCGGTAGTGAGCAGCGCCCCCCGATAGTCCCGCAGAGCGCCGACGCAGGCCGCGTGCGCGTGGTCGTCGCGATGCAGGAAGGCCACCAGCGCGCCCGTGTCGAGCAAGGCGCGCTCAGTCGCCAAGGAAGGTCTCCTTCAGGTACTCGCGGTGACGCGCGCCCAGGTCGGGCGGCCCGCCGTAGACAACCCCCGCCAGGTCGCGCACCCGGTCGAAGGGGCGCTCGCCCGCCCCGGCACCTTCGGGATGCTCCAAGTAGGCGCGGATCGCCTCCCGGACCAGCTGGGAGCGACGCACGCCGCGCTCGGCGGCCAGGCGGTCGAGCCGATCCGCCAACTCCTCCGGAAGGCGAACGGTGATCTGAGCGTCCATGCGGCGGTTCCATCTGTGTATGACATCTGCACTGCAATGTAGTGCACAGGAGAACCCCGCGCCACCCCGGCGGCTACTGGGAACCCGCCTTTCTTTCCGCTGCCAGCAGCACAGTTGCAATCGTGCGATGTGACGGGTGCTGTAAGGAAGTAAGGATACCTGCCTCCCTCCAGTAGCTTTCTCGGAACCGGCCCACATCCACCGCGATCACCGGAACCTCGGCGCTGACAGCGCCGCAGTTGCCGCGCGGTGCCACGCCGATAGCGGTTTCACGCCGAGCAGGTACGCTGCAACGCCATCCCCACGAAACAACGCTCGAACCAGACCCGTCTGTCTAACGTGTGGGTAGATGTCCCACGACGGCCCGCACCCTACGGATGCCGGGAGGCGCAGCGTGGCACAGAATGAGCTAAGCGTCGATCTGCTTCGGGACCTGCGGCTGGGCCTGCGCCGGCTGCGCCGGGCCCCCGTGTTCGGCGCGGTGGTCGTCCTGACCCTGGGTATCGGCATCGGCGCGAACACGGCGATCTTCAGCCTGGTGAAGGGGATCCTGCTCGATCCCCTGCCCTACGACGAGCCGGAGCAGCTGGTAGCGGTGTACGCGTCGGCCCCGGGCACCGGCGAGGAGATCCTGCCGCAGTCCGCCGCGGTCCACTTCACCTACGAGGACGAGGCCCGGCTCCTCGAATCGGTCGGGCTATGGAACCGTTTCGATGTGACGGTGCTCGGGCTCGACGA
>Ga0111181_1063_pt1 | contig 21267 bp, 13 predicted proteins | sample DeeMarSWOR324_28_FD_80236 | JGI IMG/M metagenome (GOLD analysis project Ga0111181, IMG submission 80236) | Gemmatimonas sp. SM23_52
CCGGTCTTTCAGGTCGCCGTGTACAACGTGGGGCAAGCGCAGGTTGTCGAGGGCGATTCGTTGCAGCGGACCTATTTGGAGGACGCCATCTGGGCATTCCGGGAATCCATAGCCGCGAGCCGCAGGTCCGACACGCTGAGCGAAGAGGACCGCGAGGATTTCATCTGGAGCGCGACCGCGAACCTGGCGCAGGTTCTGGCTTTTCAGGGACGGTTGCTCGACGCGGCGGAGGTGTACGAGCAGTTCTTGGAGGATCACCCTGGCAGCGCCGAGGCCCGATCGAGTCTCGCGACCTTCCTGGCGATGCAGTTCGCTCAGCTTCAGGACAGCCTGCAGGTGGTCCAAGATTCGGCCGAGCAGGCGGCCCTGCTCGCCCAGATCGACTCGCTGGGCGCGAGGGTATCGAGCCAGTACAGCGAGCTGCTCGGCATGGAGGAGGCGGGCCTCGAAGCGGACGAGTACCACCAGATGGGGATCGGCCTCTATCAGCTCGACAGGCTGGCGGAAGCCGCCATCGCCTTCAGGAAGGCTCTGGAGCTGGAGCCCTACCGGCCGGAGTCGCTGGAGCTGCTCGCGCATGGTCTTTATGCGAGCGAGCGCTTCGACACGCTGGTGGCGGTCGCTGGGCAGCTGGTCGAGCGTTACCCCTACAACCTCGAGGACCTTCTGTTGCTGGCACATGCTTGCCGCGAGACGGACGACCGGGAGCGGGCCCTCGAGGTGCTGCAGCGCCGTGAAGCGCTGCCCTTCCAGCTGGTGCAGCTGAACCTGCAGGGCGGGGCGGCGTTCGGCCAGATCGAGAACCTCAAGCTTGAGCCGGGAACGCTCATCGAGATCGAGTTCGGCTTCTACGACGACTCCGGGAACGTCGTTGGCAGCGGCCGCTTGTCCATGAACGCGCCGGCGCAAGGCGAGCTGGCACCGTTCCGTGTGACACCGGAGGAGGCGGCCTCCGGAGTCTCGGGTGTCACCTATCGGGTGGTCGCGCCGTCGTAGGACGCCGCAGGGAGTTAGACGGCCACCGGGAATTCAGAGATCCGGATCTTCGTGCAGCCGTAGGGAATCAGGGTCACCTCCTCCTCCGGTTCTCTCGAGGAGATGGGGCTCCAGGGGAGCGGGCCGGTGATCCCGCCGTAGCGCTGCCATTCCGGGATGCGGCGCGCCCGTGCCACGATGTCGAGCGGGGCGCCCTCCAGCGACCACGGCTGGCCAGCCAGTTCCCGGCGCTGGATACCGTAGGCCTCCTCAGGGTTCTCCAGGTCCTCGTTCACGAGACCGTAGTTCCAGGGGTCATCGGTGCTGATCTCGTAGTCGGCGTACGACTCGGTCCCCTTCACCGGCGTCCAGATCTCGTGCCGCCTGAGCGCGAAGACTAGCGGGCCACGTTCCACGGCCGCTGAGCGCTCGTGCCAGCGCGAAACGCGGATCGTCATCGGTAGCTGGAGCTCGACTCGGTCGCCGTCGTTCCAGGTGCGATCGGCGTTCACAACGGTGCCAGGCGCGGCTTGAGGCAGCCGCTGGCCGTTCACGCGCAGCAAGGCATCCTCGGCCCACGCCGGTATCCGCAGGTGCAGGGCGAAGGCAATGCCGGACGGGCCCCGGTAGGTGAAGCGGACGGTGTCCTCGAAGGGGTACTCCGTCTGTTCCAGGAAGCTTACCTCGGTGCCGTCGGCCACCCGGGCCCTGACCTCGCACGGGGCGTAGATGAGCGCCGCGAGGCCGTCGTCGGGCGTGGCCATCCAGAGGTGCGCGACGAACTTCGGCCAGCCCTGATGCAAGTTGGCAGTGCAGCAGCCGTAGCCGTTCTCGAGGCCGACCAGGTTATCGTCTCCGTGTCGCGTGCTGAAGTTGTGGTACTCCCGGGTACAGGCGATCTGATTGGGGGTCTGGTAGTAGTGCCGGCCCACGAAGCGTGGACTGAGAGCCGCAGGCAGAGCGTTGTAGGCGACTCGCTCCAGCCGGTCGGCGTGCCGCACGCTGCCCGTGATGGGCAGCAAGCTCTCGAGGCTGAACATGTACTCGACCACCGCGCACGTCTCCACGCCCTGCGTCGGGTCCGTGCCATGCAGCAACTCATCCCCTGACCAGATGCCCTCGACCTGGCCGTGATGCGTCATCAGGTAACGGATCCCGTCCTCGACGGCGTCGAGGTAGCGGGGATCTCCGGCTTGCTGGTACCAGACGGCGGGCTGCTTGATGCCCATGGCCGTGTTCACCACGTGCCAGATGCCGTGGTCGGTCGTGAAGCGCTTCGTCCAGTCCTCGGTCTGATCGAAGACGAGCCTGGCTAGCCCTAGCAAGAACGTGTCCCCGGTACGGTTGTAGAGCCAGTAGATGCTGGCGAGGTTCTCGCCGCCGCGGCGCTGTCCCCAGAAGGTGTAATGCCCCAGCGGCCTGGCGGGCAGCTCGCGCTGCTGGAAGCGGAAATAGTCGGTCATCAGGTCCAGCACGCGGCCGTCGTCGGTGGCCTCATGGTAATTCTGCAGGACCTTGAGCATGACCATGCGCGGCCACCAGTCGGCGGCGGGCGCCGGCCGACGCCCGCCCCGCTGCGGCCGGTCGGTCTCGGGCCCGAAGAAACCGTCGGGCCGCCGACTGCCGAGCGTCGCTGCGATCCAGCGGCTGGCCTTCTCGATGAGCCGGTCGTTCTTAAGGGTCCAGGCCAGCGGCACCAGCCCGTCCAGCCAGTAGGGGCCCCGCTCCCAGATGTCACCGTCACCACCGAGCCAGCCGTTGTCCGGACCGACATCCGGCCAGATCTCGTCCAGATGCCCCGTCATGCCGTTCGCCCAACCCTCCAGCTGCAGCCGCAGCCACCCGGCCGGCGTGACCGAGCCGAGGGGGAGCGGGACGTAGGGGTTGGACACCAGAGGCTCGCGGTTCGAGGCGTAGTGCCGGTTGCGGGTCTGCGGGGTCCCGCGCGATGCCGAGACTGGTGTCGCGCCGCCGGCCTCCTTCAGGGAAAACGGCAGGGCGGAGAGGGCGACGACCCCGGCGCTGGTGTGCCCGATGAACGAGCGGCGGGAGATAGCGCTGCGGTCAGCGGAACCGACGGATCTCGTGTCCATGTCTCTACCGGGGGCTGAGGGATAGGCAGTCGAACCTCGTTGACAGAATCACGTGGTGGATGATGCGGCACAAGGGGCGCGATGGTGGGAACAGCTACTAACCCCCGCGGCCCTGCTTCCAGCTCTCGAGCAACGCCCGCGTGGCGGCGGCGGGGTCGGGCGCGGCCATCACCGCGGACAGGACGGCGATGCCCGCCGCGCCGGCCGCGGCGACCTGAGCGGCGTTCGCCGGCGTGACTCCGCCGATCCCCACGATGGGGATCGATACGGCTTTCGCGACACGTGCGAGCCGGTCGGTCCCGATGACCTCGCCGATGACCTCTTGCTTGCTGCGCGTGCCGAACACGGATCCCACACCGAGATAGTCGGCGCCGTCTCGCTCTGCAGCGCGGGCGTCAGTCTCGGTGTCGGCGGAGCGGCCGATGACGAAGTCGCGGGGCACCACGCGTCGGACCTCGGCCACGGGCAGGTCGTCAGCGCCGAGGTGGACGCCGTGGGCCCCGGCAGCGAGCGCGACGTCGAAGCGGTCGTTGACGAGGAACAGCGCCTCGTGACGTTCGGCCAGCGGCCGCAGCTGGCGGGCCAGCTCCAACAGCTCAGCGCTCGTCGCCCCCTTGTCGCGGAGCTGGACCGAGGTGGCACCGGCGGCGAGGGCGGCCTCGACCACGGCCAGCCACCCGCGCTCGCCGGCCAGGGCGCGGTCGGTGATCACCATGAGCCGGAGGCGCTGCCTCAGCTCTGACCTCTCGGGCATCGCTCACTCCCGGGTTCCGGCGCCCGAATTGCGGATTCGCTGCACGGCCCGATTGTGTTCGCCGAGCGAGGTCGAGAACTCGTGCCGCCCATCCTCACGGGCCACGAAGTAGAGGTAGGGAACCGCCGCCGGGTGCAGCGCCGCGTCGATGGCCGCCGTGCCGGGCGAGCCGATGGGGCCGGGGGGCAAGCCGCCGTGGGTGTAGGTGTTGTAAGGATGGTCTGCCACGGAATCGATGTGGCGATACAGCAAGCGGCTCTGGTGCGATTCGAGCGCGTACTGAACCGTCGGGTCGGCCTGCAGGCGCATCCGCCGTCGCAGCCGATTGTGGAAGACGGCGGAGATCAGCGCCATCTCATCCGCCCAGCGGGCCTCACTCTGAACGATGCTGGCCAGGGTGACGATCTCGCGCTCGCTCATGCTGAGCGAATCGAGGGCGGCCCGGCGCTCCGCGGTCCAGACTGCACGATAGTGCGCGAGCAGCTCCGCCGCGATCGCCTCCAGGGACACGCCCTGGGCGAAGCGGTACGTGTCGGGGAAGAGGTAGCCCTCCAGATTGGGCCCCGGCGCGCCCAGCGAGTCGGCCAGCCCGGGGTCCAGGAGCCTGAGCGTCGCCGAGTCTGCCGAGATCTCAGCGATGGTCGCCAGGCGCCCGGCGATCCGCCGCACCGTCCAACCTTCGGGAATGGTGACGGCCACGGTGACCACGCGCCCGGCCACCAGCGCATCCAGCGCCTGCGACCAGCCGGCGCCGCGCGGCAAATCGTAGGTGCCGGCCTTGATCTCGGCGTCGGCGTCCTTGAGGCGGACGTAGAGCTCGAACAGCCGAGGCCAGCGCACGATGTGATGGCTTGCCAGAGTGTCCGCGACGGCGCGCACGCTCGCGCCCTCCGGGATCACCAGCCGCTCGAGGGGCCCAGCGGCGCCGCCGCACGCTGCGGCGGCAAGCAGGCCGAGCGCCAGGGCACAGGCGCTCAGGGAGAAACGCGGTTCAGGACTTGCGTTGCGCATCGAGATAGGATTGCAGGATGAGTGTCGCGGCCATGGCGTCCACTCGTTCCTTCTCCCGGCGCGCTGCCGCCGGCAGGTCCAGCTGCGCCAGCTCGCGCTGCGCGCGGACCGAGCTGAGGCGCTCGTCCCAGTATTCCACCGGAAGGCCAGCGCGGCGCTGGAGTCCCTCAGCGAAGCGGCGTACGGCCTGGGCGGACTCTTCCTCCGCGCCGTTCATCTCTATCGGAAGCCCGACGACGATCCTCTGCACGTCCCACTCCACGACCGTCTCTATGATCTTGGCGTAGGGAGGGCGTCGGCCGCGCCGCCGCCGGATGGTGGGCAGTGGCTGCGCGATGGTGCGGCTGGGGTCGCTGATCGCGACGCCGATCCGGCGCTCACCGTAGTCCAGCCCGAGAACCCTACCCATCGAACAGCTTGAAGGCGCTGGTGCCCGGCACTCTGCAGAGCTCGAGACCGCTAGAGCGCGGTGAGCGCGTCTTCCACGCTAGCGGCCTGAGCCAGTCTCTTATGAACAAGCAACAGCGTGGTAGGAGAGCCGAACAGGAAGCGGCAGGCATCGTTGCCCTGCGACCGGCAACCTACCTCCAGCACTGCCACTGGCTGACCGACGGCGCGGGTGAGCAACTCGGCCAGCAGCCCGGTGGAGATGTGGCAGCCTGGGGCGCCACGATCCTCGTGAGGGTCGGACTCGGCCCAGTCGCGAGCGACGACCGCGCCGACGCCCGGGTTCACCTCCTGATGCTCGATGCGGCCCCAGCCGGCCTCGTCGAAATAGCGGTTCAGCTCTGACCAGAAGGTGGCGAGGGGCAGCGCAGGCAGCGGGCGGCCACCGCGCTCCGCGATGGCCAGCTCCGCGTCCGCTGCCAGCCGCCTCCCCGCCTCTCGGAGTGCGCGCACCGCGTCCTGCGTTGCGGTCTCCTCGATAGCCCGCCGCAGCTCGGCCAGTCCGCCGGCGGGCAGTCTCAGTTCGGCCATGCGCTACCTACGAGTTGTTGTGGTGAGCAGGGAGGTGCTGGTTGACCTATCGGTCGCGGCGACTTCCCTGGATTGAGGGCCGATCCTGCCTGGCGCCATGTCCCCATAGTAATAAATAGACAGATGCAGGCTCGCTTACAAGGCCGAGCCCAATAGCGGGACCGCGCTGGGGCCGCCCCGCTCTTGGCCTCGTGCCTGTGCCGGCCCGCCGGGGCGCCGAGAGTTCGGCGATTCGCCGCCTGAGTTCGCCGCAGTGGGGCGACTGGGAGCACCGGCGGGACAACACCAGTAATCGGGGTGCGGGGGGGAGTGCCAGAGATGCGGTCCGTCAACTGGCTCTTGACAACGTGCGTACGAGCGTTCTATTGTGGGTTGCGCGATTACAGTTAAATTTACACTCACCAAGCGCAATACAGATCAAGTCTGGACCGGGGTTTTTGTATCTGCCTTCGGCGTACGCATCCACTACCGGTAGGAGGTGCGCCACGGTTCCTACGCTACAATTCCGCATACTCTGTTCTTCTTTCATTTGCACGCCGTTCGTGGGGTCGGATGCATCCAACGTTCGGGCGCTGGAGTTGTGTCTACTTGAATGATGTTGGAGTTGCCGCCGTTGTCCTTCGCAAGTGCAGGGAGGTCTGGATGAACTGTGTGAAGCCCTCACGTCAGACCTTGCGGCCCGGGTTGGCGATTCTTCGCTTGCTCGCCCCGGCGCTGGCCATTGGTCTATTCGCCCACGCGACGCCCGTCAGCGCGCAAATCACGAACGGGAAGCTGACCGGTGTGGTCACCGACGCGCAGACCGGGGAGCCCCTATCGACCGCGCAGATTGTGATCGAAGGTACGGGGCTCGGGTCGCTCTCCGCTCAGAACGGACGCTATTTCGTTATCAACGTCCCTCCCGGCACGTATACCGTGGAGGTGCAGCTCATGGGCTACCAGACGTTCCGTGTGGAGAACGTACTGATAGCGATCAACGCGACGCGGGTAGTGGACTTCGAGCTCACTCCGCAGGCGATCGCGGTGGAGGAGGTCCGGGTCGAAGTCGAGCGGACGCCGCTGATCGAGATCGGCGCGCGGGGTAGCCGGGACCTAATCAGCTCCGCCGAGCTGGACGCGCTGCCGGTCAGGTCGGTGGAGGAAGCTCTTGAGTTGAGGCAGGGCTTCTTCGTGGTGCCCGACAACGAGAACATCCTGGCGTTCACCGAGAAGACCCGCGCGATTAGTCCCATCCGGATCCGCGGCGGTCGTAACGGCGAGACCGTGACCCTGATCGACGGAATCCCGATCAACAACTTCATCTTTGGAGGCCCGGCCTTTTCGCTCACCAAGGCGGCGATCGGCCAGATCGACTTCCGCAAGGGCGGGTTCCCGCCGGAGTACGGAAACGCTCTCTCGGGAATCATCAACATCGCCACCAAGGAGCCCGGCACGGAGCTGAGTGGTGGGGTGGAGTACCAGACGAGCGGGGTGGCCGGCGCTCTGGGCAGTAGGCCGGACGAGCTGAACGACTTCAAGTTCCTTGAAGGTCACATCGGCGGCGCGGTGCCCGGCACGTCCGATAAACTGCGCTTCCTGGTGGCGGGGCGCAGGCGGTCCAGCGCGGCGCGCGTGCTGGAGTTCGATGATGACGTGTACGATCCGAGTGTGCCGCCGTCCGACGCGCTCAACCAGCCGCATACCCGCGACGTCTTTCCCGGATGGCGAGCCTTCGGGTTCGACGACGAGCAGCAGTTGTTCACGAAGTTGAGCTATCATTTCACCCCGACCAGCAACTTGAGCGTTTCGCTGATCGACGTGACGCGCCAGTACCAGCGGTTCGACTTCGATTTCTTGCTCACGGGTTACGACGCCCAGGCTTCACCGATCATCGACAGCGCGCAAGACTCGCTCGCAGTCGCGAACTCGACCTACGAGGATGTCATCCTCGGTTCCGTTCAGATGGATCGTACACTGTTCGTTGCCAAGTACTCGCAGGTTATTGACCGCACCTTCTTCAACGTCAACTTCGGTGTCTTCCATCAGAAGCGGCTGAACTGCAACTTCTTCGAGGGCGTGTGCCTGGGGGCCAGCTTCTCCGACAAGAACTTCAGCAGCCAGTTCGTCGCGCCGGGGGTCACGGTCAACCACCCGGCCACGGGGAGCGATGATCTCTACGGCGGCGAAGACATAACGACGTACGTGGTGCGTGGCGACGTCGGATCGCAAGTCACTGACCACCACAACGTACAGCTTGGCGTGTTCGCCGACTTCCATGACCTCGATTTCGATGAGGATATCCAGCTGGGGGTGAACGAACTGTTCTCCATCAAGCAGAGATACAGCGTGAAGCCCTGGGATGCGGCGTTCTATCTGCAGGACGTCATCGAGTACGACTTCCTGAGTCTGGATCTGGGCTTGCGGTTCGACATCGGCAAGGCGGGCGGCCGGTTCTTCGTCGATCCCTTGGATCCGACCAACGGGACGACCGCACGCGAGGTCTGTGAGGATCCGGCGCGCTTTGGTGCCGACCCGAACTACTTCACGGGCCTGCTGGCTTGTTCGGATCCAGCCGTACGTGACAGCGGAGCGATCATCGCGGCGGAGGACGACTTCGAGGAAACGTCAACGAGGGTCCAGGTCAGTCCGCGGGTGGGTGTCACGTTCCCAGTGACGGCGACCACGAACGTGTTCTTCAACTACTCGATCAACAGTCAGAACCCGCAACTGAACAACGTTTTCCAGAACACGAGCATCGGGACCGTCGGTGAAGCGCGCCCCTGCGGGCTTCCAGGGGTTCCGCGCGATGCGGCTCAGAAAGGCGAGTGCGGCCCGATCATCTTCTCGCATCAGTTCCAGACGTCGTTCCTGGGCAACCCGAATCTGGAGATCGAGCGCACATCCAGCTACGAGATAGGCGTGCTATCGGAGTTGGGGGACGATTGGGCGTTGAGCTTCATCCTCTTCAACAAGGACCAGTTCGGGCTGACCGGCGTGAGGAGGGGCGGCATCGGCATCCAGGATATCGGTGCGACCCATGGGACTTCGTCACCCAACTATGATGTGCTGGTGAACGAGGACTTCCAGACCGTGCGGGGCCTGGAGGTCGGCGTCCGGCGGCGACTCGCGAACCACTGGGCGTTGGATGTCAACTACTCGTACTCGCAGGCGCGGACGAACGCTGCTCCTCCGGAGCGGGAGCGGCAGAGCGTAGCCGATGAGGGGGACCCGACGATTCGCCGGGAGATCCGCTCGGAGATCGACCAGCCGCATCGTCTCAATGCGTTGGTGCGGTTCGCCTCGGGAGCGGAGACACCTGAAATCCGTCTGGGAGGCCTGAATATCGGTGACGTCTTGAAGTACACCAGCGTTGCCGTGAGCCTCCAGGCGTCGAGCGGAATGCCCTATACGCCAACGACGAGCTTCGCGGGGGTCGGCGGCGTGTTGGACGACCTGGAGCGGAACAGCGGTCGTGGACCTTCAACTTGGTGGGTGGACCTGCGTGCGTCAAAAGGCTTCCGTATCGGTAACCTCAGGTACAGCGCCTTTGCGCAGATCGACAACCTGTTCGACCGGAAGAACTGCTTCCAGCCTCTTCCGACGACGGGGCGTTGCGACTATGGCTCGCGCGACCAGAGCCGCAGGCGGCAGGGGAACACGGTCGGTGAGGAGGCGCCGTCGACCTACTTTGACCGGCCCCATCTGTTTGGGCCGCGCCGTCAGATCAACGCCGGCATCCGGGTTGACTTCTAGAGCTGGGTTAGCGGGCTGGCGGACGGGCCTACCGGGAGATGGCCCGTCCGGCCGGCTGCCCCCCAATAGCGATTGAGGGAGAGCCATGAGATCAATGTTACATTGGTACAGCCGGTTGAGCCTCGTTCTGGCGGGCGGGCTGATCGGCGTCGGCGCGGCCGCGGAGTTCGCTGTGGCGCAGACGGCGGACCCGCCGGTGGACCGGCTCGACGAGAACGAGGTCAGACACGACATCCGCACTTTGCAGCGTGAGCTGAGATCTCTGTTCCGACTGTTCGGCCAGGGTGACCGCGCCACTACCGGCATGCGGCCGACCGGACAGATGGAAATGTTCATGACCAACACGGGGATAGTCGACGCTGCGGATCTCAACATGGATTCGCAGCCGAACCTGTCCGGCTGTGCGGCCTGTACGGGCGAAGGCTTCAACCAGTATTTCGACGTGTCGCCGCTCTATGCGGCTCCGCAGAGCGAATGGCTGCGCTTCCGGGAGCTTGTCCCATCGCTGGCCAACGCGACTGGCGGTGGTTGGACAGTTTCTCGAAACGGACCCTCGGATGGGTTTCGTGAGATCCTCGCCTCCGACAATCAGTTCGGGGTCCTCTTCTCTGGCGCCTCGAGCACGGACGACGCCAGCTGCCTCGACCATAGCGGCTCGAAAGACGGCAGCCTCGCGACGGGTATGACGCTGCTGGCCGGCAGCAACTGCCCGCCGACCTGGCCGCTGTCGGGCGGCGTGCCGACCTGGCTCGGCACATCCCCGGTCTCGCTGGACGCGTATGACCAGACGCAAGGCGTCTGGGGAGGCGATTTCAGGTTCGATTGGTGGCGTGTCGATCCGACGCTCATCGATCAGAGCAAGTCATTCGGCAACTTCCAGACCTACGGCGCCTACGACGATTACAACTCGGACATGATCGGGCGCTTCGGGAACGTCGTTCCGGGCGGCTCCGGTGATCCGGATGACCAGGGTTGGCCGCTCGGCATTCGCACCGAGTTCGATGCGTTCACGTTCGCGTTGCCCACTGTGTCCAACTCGTTGGTCTGGCGAGCCATCATCATCAACGAGACCGAAAAGGTTTACGGCGTAGGGCTGGACTACGAGAAGCTCTACTTGGGGTACACCTTTCAGCCGATTCGCGCTCAGGAGTCGTCCTTCTACATGGAGGTCTGGCGGGGGGCGATCCTCACGGCGGAAGGCGGTACCGGCAACCCGAATTGTCCGGGTGTGACACCGCCCAACGTCGGGGGCGTCGATTGTGTCGGCGACCCTGGCTTCGACCGAGGTGCGACTGGGGCAGTCGTACTCAAGTCGCCCATTGGTGATCTACGAAACGTGCTCTTCACCTGCTCGACGGGCGAGAACGCGCAGCGTGCCGCGGAGCGGGCCATACCGTGCAGCAGCGATGAGTTCTACGACCCGAGCAACGTGCACGCGGGCGACACGATCACCTATAACCACTTCAGGATGTGCCCGTACGGCAGCATGTGCTCGAGCGAGACCTATTTTGCGGGGTCCGACCGGCAGGATTTCGGTGCCATCGCGTCCACTGTGGAGGACATCCTGAACGGGCGCGACATCGGCGACATGTCGGATGGCTTCCAGTACGGCACGTTCCGGAACCCCAACTTCCCGCAGCAGCCCACGCCCCACGCCTTCTGGGTGCCGGGAACGTGGGACTACACGGCGAACGGGATTGGCGAGCCCGACACGCTTTTCGTCCAGACTTGCTACGGTCCGCCGGGGACAGGGCGTGAGAACCGGTCCGACGCGTGCGTCGTCACGTGGGCGGATACCATGCCCGTCGGAGAACTGGGGAACCCGGCTTACAACAACCAGGAGGGGAACTGTGCCTGGTTCTCAATTGGGCCATTCCAGCTTGCCGCCGGCGATACGACGGCGCTGGTGATCGCGACGGTGGCCGGTCCGGATTCGGCGTCGTTCGAGGCCGAGGTCAACAACATCATCGATCTCTATATGAACTTCTACCTCAGCCCTGAAGCGCCGCCCAAGGTCACGGTCTTAGGGGCTGAGGTGACGGTCGAAGATCCGGCGCTGGGGCGTGGCAGAGGTGAGGTCACGCTATTCTGGGACGACGCGTCAGACGACTTCGTCGATCCGTTCCTCGAAGACTTCGCAGACAAGCTGGCGGCGGCGGCGGGCGGCGATCTCGCGACGATTAAGGCGCTCAACCCGGATCTGGAGGACAGGATTCGCGCGCGCGCGCGCGACAACCTCGAGCGGGTCCTGCTCTTCAAGTCCTGCGACGGCGGGTCCACCTTCACCATCAACGACCAGCAGGAGGGGGTGCTGGATTGTGACGGCGATCCGGCGACGGATGTGCAAGGGCGGCAGCTCGGTGCCGGCTGGCAGGCGTACGCCGTGCTGCCGGTCGATGCGGAGGGAGACGCACCCAACTCCTTCGTGGACGAGCTCGTGACCCCAGGGTTCAGCTACCTGTACGTTGTTGCCGGGCAGAGCCGGGGCGCGACATTCGCGATTGTGGACTCTTTGGACGGAAGCATCGTCCCGGACAGCTTGGTACTGGCGCCGAGCCTCACCAACCCGCTCGCGACCTCGACGACCGAGCCGAACGTTGTGAGCGTCTACGTTCCGGCGACGGTGCAGGCGGGCTCGCAACAGAACCAGGCGGTCATGCTTCCCGAGTCGGACTTCGCGCTTGTGGACGCGGCTGAGGTTCAGTTCACCGGGACCGATGTGGTGGAGGCGCGCTATCGGGCGATAGTGGGTAACCAATTCGAGATGGTGGAGGTCGACGTCGCCGGCGAGCGGGTAAGCACGCAGGTTGTGGCCCGCGACGTGGTATACGCGACGAGCGACCTGTTGACCGCGGCAGATGTCGTGATCGACTCGAGCGCGATCAGCACGGGGAACCCGAATGGCGTGAACGTGGCGGGCACGCCAACGAGTGAGACGGAGACGGTAAGCCCGCCGGACACCACGACCACGGTAAGGGTATACGACGGTCTGGGGATCCTTCTCTACAGAGATGACACTGGCGAACCGCTAATCGTGTCGACTCTCCTGGATGGCGAGAAGACAACGCCGGCGAGCTTCCTCAACCGTCGGCCGGTCGACGACTTCATCGGCTTCCCCGGTTTCGTCCTGACGGTTGACGATACCGATGCGGGAGACTACGAGTCGCAGACCTATGAGCTGGGAGTGGGTGGTCCGGCCATCGCGAGCAGTGTGTTGCCGACCGTTGGCTGGGACGATCAGAACAGCGTGGCCAACCAGGCCGGCGGGATCAGCGCGTTCGGCCGTTACGACATCAGTTGGGTCGGCCAGACGTTCGGGCCGGGCTCGCCGTTCCAGTTGAACCGGGAGAGGCCGAGCGAGACGCGGGACGCCTTCGTCGCCTCGATCGGGTCGCGCGCGGTGGGGCAGGTGGGGCGCGTGGACGCAGAGGCGGCTGCGGCGATCTCGTCCGCCACGGGGGCGACGGTGACCCCGGATGACCTCGTTGCCGTGGAGGTTCCGTTCACCGTAACAAACGCGTCGTTTGAGCGTGCGGTGGACGTGGCGATGCTCAGGCGGCCGGCGTCCGCGGGCAAGATTCTGCTGGGCGATCCGGGCACCGGTGATACGTTGTCCGTTGCGGTGCCGGATGATGCCTGGCTACCTGGCGACCAGCTCTTCTTCATCGAAACGGTGTCGCTCGACAGCGTGGCGGATGTCGGTGGGAGCGAGGCTGTGGTGCTCGACGGCAGCGGACAGCCGATTACGGTCCAGAGGACGGTGGCTACATTCGCGCCGGCGGTGTTGAGCTGTCGGTCGGCTCCGCGTGAGAGATGTAACCCGGTGGTCGGTTTGGGCGTGACCGGAGGTGGCGATTGGATATCGAACCAGGACGGTCAGAACCTGGCGGTTCAGTACATTGCGCCGGTTGGGCTCGTCGACCAGCTCGCCTTTGATGTGGAGGGGGCGATCAGCGGTAGCGACGTTATTGATGCAGGCCGGGACATCAGAGCGCAATTGGACAGCATCAAGGTCGTGCCGAACCCGTACGTCATGTTCTCGCGCTATCAGATCGCCACTACGACGCAGGACGATGCGCGGCTCATGTTCACGCATCTGCCGCCTGAAGGCACACTCCGGATTTTTACGGTGACTGGCCAGTTCGTGCAGCAGATCACGTGGGGTCCGGGGGATCTGGCCGGCAACGGCGATCTGTTCTGGAACATGCGTACTCGCGAGGGGACCGATGCCGCTGCCGGGCTGTACGTGTTCGTCGTGGAGGCACGGAACCCGGCGACGAATGAGATGCTCAAGAAGATAGGCAAGTTCGTGATCATCCGGTGACGGGGGAGGCTTGGCCAATGCTGAGAAAGAGTATTGCCCTGACAGTTGTGGGGCTCGTCATCGCCTCGTCGGGTGCCTGGGCGCAGAATGTTGGAGAGGGACTTGTTCTTGGGGCTGGGCAGTCGGCGACCCGTGTAGGGACTCGAGGGGCGAACTGGCTTGAGTTCCCCGTGGGTGCCCGTGCTCAGGCACTCGGCTGGGGGGGCACGGCGCTGATCAGCGGCGCGCAGGCGCTCGCCTGCGATCAGTGCGAGCGGGGCGCTGGGCGTGAGCGTCATCTCACTGAGTAGCGGCGAGATCATCCGTACGACCGAGCGCTTTCCGGAAGGGGGCGACCCTGTGTTCGGTGAGACTTTCACTTTCAGCGGGTTCGCGGGCTCGCTGGCCTACGGGCATTTGCTCACCGATCGACTGAGCGTCGGCGCCGCCGTGAAGCTTGTCAGCGAGGGTATCGACGACGCGAAAGCGGATTGGGTCGGCCTGGATGTCGGTGCGCGCTTCCGCACCGGGCTGCTGGCGCTGACGCTGGGAGCGGCGGTCGTGAACATCGCGGGAGATAGCCGCTTCGAAGGGTCTGCGATCGAGCGAATGGTCGGCGCCGGCGAGGAGGTGTTCCCGACCGGTGATAATGTCCCGGTCAGATACGATACGCGGGAGCTGGCCCTGCCGACAGCATTCCGATTCAGCGTGCTCTTCGATGTCAGCGGTACGCCGGAGGCGTGGCTGGGGCAGGTCGGGGCGCAGCACCGGATCCGCCTGGTGGCGGATCTCTACGATTCGATCGATACGGCTCCTCAGCCGTCGTTCGGGGTCGAGTACGCCTTTAGGGAAATCGCATTCGCGCGGCTTGGCAAGCGGTTCCTGAACGAAGGCGACGATGAAGGCTTCCGCGACTTCAGCGATGGGTTGGCATTCGGCGGTGGGATCAGCGTCCCACTGCTCAATCGACATCTGGGATTCGATTACGCTTACACCAGCATGGGGATACTGGAGAACATCCAGACGTTCACTTTTCGCTTAGGGTCCTAGGCGGCCGTGCGCTGGTTGGCGGTGACAACCTCGACCCGGGGAGATCGTCATATGATGCGTCGTCGCGCGACACTGTTGGCAATGGTGCTCCTCGCCGTGGGGGCGCTGAGCGCAGAGGCTCAAGTCAGCCCGAACGGATTTCAGGTCACGGCGCACGCCGGTTGGCAAACCTTCGCTGGTGGTAGTGGCGTGGAGGGTGGCGTTACACTTGGCACGAATGCGACCTACTACTTCTCTACGTCACTCGGATTCGGTCTGTGGACAGATCTCGTGATCACGGAGACCGCGGGCGACATGTTCCCGCCGGCGGCGCTCTCCTACGGCGACTCGACCATTTTTCGTACCGTCAACCAGGCGGTCGATATCTGGCAGTACGGCGTTCACGGGAAACTGCAGTTAGCGGGAAGGGCGGCACCTTTCCTCTTGATCGGCGCCGGTGGCTACACCCTGTTCCTCGATCCGCAGCAGACGGGCAGCAACAGCAACTTCAGCGGCTTCGTGGCGAGGTTCGGCGTGGGAGTCGATTACGCCGTCAGCGACGTCATGGGTTTCCAACTCATGGTAGCGGACAGCTACTATCCCAGTTGGAAGCCCGATCGACTTCTGCCGGTCCGTGAGGACTACCGTAATACGCGCTTCCCGGAGCTGAATCCGGATCCGGGTAAGCTGAGTGAGTCGGTGCACAACTTCAAGTTCGTGGTTGGCGTGACCATGGTACCAGGGGGATTGTAGGGCCATAGCTGGTTTCGGCCTGCTAGAAGCTGTGACCCTTGGTCAGAGGACAAGGCCTCCTTATGGAGACGGTCGGCGGTCACAGACCCCGGCAAGCGTATAGGGAGAGTGAGTTATGACTCCACGGGTAGTGCGTCACTGGATGATCCGCGTCGGCTTGATCGGAGGGACGGCTCTCGTGCTTGCCCGGTCTCGGACGCGTTCGGGCGCAGCAGCGAGCCTTTCTCGGAGGAAGCCGACGCCTATCCCCTGTTCTATAGCGGTTGTTGCTGGGCAATGGGGAGCGACGAGGGGACCCGTCCCATTGCGACCGCGGACGACGACCCGCGCAAGCCGTTGCTCACGTTGCCGGCTGCCATTCTGGAATGGGATTTCCTAGACATCGCTCTGCCGGGCGTCTGGGCGAATGACTATGACTTCTATGGCGGGTTCTGCTGCGTGACACCCGGCGCAACGTACGTGGCCGGTTTGGAGCGCCTGGCCCTCCAGGTGAACGCAGAGCTCGATGCGGAGGCTGTGTTGCTCGGCCAGCCGATCACGCAAGCCGACAGCCTGTTCCGGCTCGGCGGCGCGCCCGGCGGTGACCATACGCGAGCGGCGGATCTGTTCAATACCGGGAACCCGTATCCCGCGGAAGCGAACGCGAACCCATTCATCTTCGGCTACGTCGGTGCGAGCGGGACTGGTACGGTGATGCTCGATGCGGTCGTGAGTGCGACCGATGCGGGTGGGGCTACGATCTGGATGCCTGACACCGACCCGAATCAGGACCTGGCGGTTGTCGCGCCCAACCAGCTGGTGAGCTTCGATTTCCCCAACTACAACTACCTGACGTTCTGGGAGACGAACCCGGACGGCTCGCCCGACTACTCCAGGCCACTGGCCCGTTACCAGATGGGAGCCGACCTGGATGCCAACGGCGATCCCATCAACAACGCGCTTGCGCCGTTCCCGGAACGTGCGGCCACCGACGAGGAGAAGCTCTTTGGCCCGGGCGGAGCGGGCAAGCCGGACAGCCTGGTCATGACGTTCAATAAGCTGCAGGCGCTGGCGGGCGGGGCGGCATACGAACCCTGGTTGGTGAACCCGCTCACGGGGAGCATGGTCCCGGCAAGCGGTACCTACTACAGGATCCAGCTGATCCCGGTGCTCGACCCTATCACTGGCGAGGTCATCGAGATTGACGAGGATACGGTCGAGACGCTCAGCGACGTGAGCGGATTCGTCGGAGGAGACGAAGAGGATGGCTACCGACACGCGCTTGTGATCAGTGATGCCAGCCTGGCCGCGGGAGACTCGATCGGCCTGCATACGCACGTCATGCTCACGGTCACCGGCTCGCCGGGGGCCGCTACACCGGCAGACTCGCGGCCGTTGTGGTTTGCCTACACCGACCAGAACGGTACGCCTGACAATTTCTTTGACGACAGTTTCAATCCCGACAACGGGATTACGACCTTCGGGAACTTCAACGCATCCGATCCCACGGCCTCGCTCGAGTTCGGCGGTCAAGGCAAGGGTAGGGGTGGCGTGCGCGAGGATGTGTTGAGTGTCGACCTGCGGAACCTGTCACGGCCACCTTTCGGCTACAGGCTGGTCGGCTGGCTGCTGCGCCCGGATGGAACGGCGTTTCGGTTGCCGGATGTCACCGGGCCGCCGCCGGAGTACGCCAGTCTAATGGACGCCGACGTTGAGCTGCTGGAAGGTGTCGTCACGGAGACCGGGATCCTCGACGCGAATGTCCGCGTGGTCGCCGGCGAGGCTGGTGTGGACTTCAGCGATTTCCTGACCGTCCTCGTCACGCTGGAGCCGAAGGACGGCACGAGCGGCCCGGGGCCGATTCCGCTTCAGATCGGCGCATTGCCGGAGGAGTAGCGCCGGTTTCACGCTGACCTGCAGAGTCAGCGGAGAAGGGCGAACATCGGCGCGGTTACGCGGTTACACGGAGGGGCGAGCTTTCGTGGCTCGCCCCAGTTTTTCGGTGCTGGTCTCTGTCTCTTCCTGCAGTTCCTGCCTGGCGTCGTGTGCTTAATAGATAAATAGACGGACGCAGGCTTGCTTAAGGCCGAGGCAAGTCGCGGGACCGTGCTGGAGCCGCCCGCTCTTGGCCTCGTGCTTGTCCCGGCCCGCCGCAGCGGCTAGAGTATGGGCGTTTCGCCGCCTGAATTCGCCGCAGCGGGGCGGTCCCACGCTGGGGACAGCGGAGTCGAGAAGAGCAGAGGAGCGAAGATGCCGCGTCGGCGAGTCGTCTATCCCATCATCTCATCGATCATCGTTCTCTTGAGCCCGGCTCTCACGGCCACGCCGGCCGTCCTAGCGGCGGCGCGAGCTGTGGGAAATGGCAAGGTCACGGCTCCTCCGGACAGCGCCGTACCGGTGGAGCTGCTGGCCCGTCGGCGGGCGGCGTTGCTCGCGCTGCTGGAGCCGGGCGTGGCCCTGGTCCGCAGCGCCGATCGCCGCAGCTTGCACGAGCACCCCCAGGACTCGGACTTCCGGCAGGACAACAACTTCTATTACCTGACCGGCCTCGAGACGCCAGGGTCCTGGCTCGTCATGTTCAAGCCCGAGCGCGGCCCCGGCAAGCTGTTGCTCTATCTGCCCGAGCGGGATCCCGCCAAGGAGGTCTGGATGGGGCCGCAGCTCGGCCCCGGGAGTAGCGTGACGGAGCTGACGGGCATCGAAGCGGTGCACGCGGCGTCCGAGTTCGAAGCGGAGATCGTCAGCCGGCTCGCCCAGTCCGAGGCGTTCGGGGAATACCCGCGGCTCTACCTGCCGCTCGGCGAAGGCGCGGAGAGCACCCGCGAGATCGTCGAGCTCGCCGTTCAGGCGCGTCGCTCGATCTCGGATCTGGGCAAGCCGCTGGCCGAGCTCAGACTGGTCAAGGATTCGGTGGAGCTAGCGCGACTGCGGCGCGCGATCGCCATCACGGTCGAGGCGCACCGGCAGGCGATGAAGGCGGCTCGCCCGGGCGTGTACGAGTATGAGCTCGAGGCCCTCGTGGAATACGTGTTCCGATCGCGCGGCGCCGAGCGCGTGGGGTTCCCCAGCATCGTGGGTTCGGGTCCGAACAGCGTGATCCTGCATTACGATCGGAGCCGGCGGCGCATGGAGGAATCGGATCTCGTGGTCATCGATATCGGCGCGGAGTATGGCTACTACACCGCGGACCTCACGCGGACCTTGCCAGTGAGCGGGAAGTACTCGCCGCGGCAGCGGGCGATCTACGAGCTGGTGCTGGCGACGCAGGCGGCCGTCATCGACTCGGTGCGGCCGGGCATCACCTTCTGGGAGCTGGAGCGGATCGCGCGCAGCTACATGCGTGTGCATTCGAAGGGGCTGTGCGGTGAGTCCGGATGCGACGGGTACTTCCTCCACGGGTTGGGGCATTGGTTGGGAATGGATGTCCACGATGTGGGCAGCTACGCGACGCCGTTTGCGCCGGGCATGGTGGTCACCATCGAGCCGGGGATCTACCTCGCCGAAGAGGAGCTGGGCGTGCGCATCGAGGACGATGTGCTGGTGACCGAGGACGGTCATGAGGTGCTCTCGGCGGACCTACCGCGTAGTGTCGCCGAGATCGAAGCCCTGATGTGCCAGCGGGCCGAGCCAATCGGCTGGCGGTGAGGCACCGACACTTAGCCGAGTACTACTGCGGCTGCGGGTTGGTCCTGCCTCGAGAGGGGCTGGAAGGTGGGAGCCCCCAGGGCGTCGGCTGGTGCAGGTCGCATTCCTCGACCGGCTCGGTGCCCGGCTTGTAGACCTCGGTATACACGGCATCCTCCGGGCAGTACTCGGTGGCCAGCTTGCCGGTCAGCTTGTCCACGGTGCGGTAGACCAGGCCGCCAGGCGACCGCCACGGCTCCGGTATGGGCCGGTTCTGGTAAACCCGTTGCATGAAGGCACCCCAGACCGGCGCGGCATGGGCGCCGCCCACCGCCCCCTCGAAGATCCTGACCGGCTCGTCCAACCCGATCCACACGCCGGCCAGCAGCTCGGGCGTGAAACCGAGGAACCAGATGTTCGTCTCGTCGTTCGTCGTCCCGGTCTTGCCGGCCGCAGGGATCTCCGGGGCGAGGTACTGGCTGCGGATCCGGTACGCCGTACCCGTGTTCACCACGTCCTGCAGGATGGTGAGCAGGATCCAGGCGGTCTGTGGGTCGAGGATCTCCTCGCGCTGCGGCTCCGCTTCCCAGACGGTGCGGCCCGTCTTGTCCTCGATCCGCAGGATGGGCTGAGGCACCACCCGTGTCCCCAGATTGGCGTAGGTGGTGAACGCCTCGACCAGCTGGAGCGGGATCACGTCCACCGCGCCGATGGCGGCGGCGGCGACCCGGGGGATCGGTGTGCGGATCCCCATGCGGCGCGCCGTCTGAGCCACCGACTCCATCCCGATCTCCTGTGACAGCTTGACGGTCGGGACGTTTCTCGATCGGCGCAGCGCGTCGCGCAGTGTCGTGGGTCCGTCGAAGCGGTTGTTGTAGTTCTTGGGCGACCAGATCCAGGTCGAGTCACCTTCGGGGTCGTACTGATCCAGCTCGAGCGGCGCGTCGTAGATCACGTACGAGACCGGGTAGTCGCTCGCCAGCGCCGCCGTATAGACGAAGGGCTTGAACGCCGAGCCCGCCTGCCGCAGCGCCTGCGTCGCCCGGTTGAACTTGGAGTGGTTCCAGTCGCGACCGCCGACCAGGGCGCGGACGAAACCGGTCTGCGGGTCGAGCGCGATGAACATCCCCTGCAGGTACGGGGTCTGGGCCCAATCGATGGAATCGGGTGGCAGCTTGAGCGCTTCCTCATAGGTCATGTGCTCGTAGTCCGGCACCGACTCGAGCAGGGTGATCGTCCATCATCTGACGCACCCACTCCACGAAGTAAGGCGCGATCTGATACTCCTGGCCGCGCGGCCGCGAGCGCGGTAGCGCGTAGGCCTTCGCCGCCTCGGCCTCGGCTTCGCTGATGTAGCCCTGTTCGGCCATCAGATCGAGCACCAGGTTCCGCCGCCTCAGCGCCAGCTCGGGGTTGCGAAACGGCGACAAGCGGGAGGGCGCTTGCGGCAGCGCGGCGAGCGTCGCCGCCTCCGGCAGGTTCAGCTGCCGGGCCGGCTTCCCGAAGTAATAGTGAGCGGCCGTCTCGATGCCGTACCCGGCGCCGAAGGGTATCTGGTTCAGGTAGGCTTCGAGGATCTCCTCCTTCGAGTAGATCCGCTCGATGTCGCGGGCGACCTTCGCCTCCTTCGCCTTGCGCAGCGGCGACACGTCAAAGCCGATCCGGTCGGGGAACTGGTTGCGCGCCAGCTGCTGTGTGATGGTGCTGCCGCCGGGCCGACCGGGACCGTAAATCAGGTACTCGATCGTCGCCCGAACGAAGCGCCGCAGGTCGAGACCGCCGTGGCTATAGAAGCGCTTGTCCTCGATGGCCACGAAGGCCTCTGGCACGTAGGCGGGCAGGTCGGCCAGGTCGATGACGGTCCGCCGCTCCAGGAAGAACTCGTGGATCAGGCTCCCGTCACCGGCGTAGAGCTTCGAGGATTCCTCGGGTTCCCAGACCGTGATCTGCGCGATGGACGGACAACGCTCGTCCAGGCAGATGCGGGTCCAGGAGCCCCAGGCCAGCCCGATACCGGCGCAGAGCCCGAACAGCAG
>Ga0111181_1101_pt1 | contig 20952 bp, 17 predicted proteins | sample DeeMarSWOR324_28_FD_80236 | JGI IMG/M metagenome (GOLD analysis project Ga0111181, IMG submission 80236) | Gemmatimonas sp. SM23_52
AGCCCTCGGCCGTCCGCGCCAGCAGCGTCAGGTGGCTGGGAGGACCGGGAGCGTCGTTCGGCGGCGCGATCGTGAGCTCCGCCCCCACGATCGCCTCCAGCCCCACCTCCCGGGCCGCCCGGCTGAAGCGCACCGTGCCGCCCAGGTCGTCGTGGTCGGTGAGCGCCAGAGCGCGGATGCCGAGCTCCACCGCCCGTCGAACCAGGACTTCCGGCGTGGAGGCGCCGTCGAGGAGGGAGAAGCCGGAGTGGCAGTGGAGCTCGGCGTATGAGCGCATAGCCAGGATCATCCCGAATAAAAACCGTAAGCGCTGGCGACAAAAAAGCCGAGCGCTTCGAAGGTAGGGGGAGTGGGTCACCCCTCCGCCCTGGGATACCGAATATAAACCGAAAGCGCGGGCCGCGCAAGCCCTCCCTCCCAGGCCCGACCACGCTGAGCGGGCATGGGCGGCGGCCTGCACCGCGTCTGGGCTTTAGATTGCAAAGTACTTGACAAGATCAACCACAAGCCCTACCTTGCCGACCCATGAGCCGCGAAGACTCTCAACCCCAATCCGCCGATCACTCCCCTGCCTCCCGGTCCCGCGCCCTCGCTGACCTCCACTTCATTCGCGAGACGCTGGCGCGTGCCAGCTCCTTCACCGCCGTCCCCGGGTGGGGCACCCTGGCGATCGGCCTGACCGCGTTCGTCGCTGCCGGGCTGGCCGCGCGCCAGACGAGCCCCGCCGCCTGGCTCCTCACCTGGCTCGCCGAAGCTGCCGTGGCGATCGCCATCGGGGTAGCGGCACTGGCTCTCAAAGCCCGAGCACTCAAGGCGCCGCTACTGCGCGGTGCCGGCGCACGCTTCGTCTTCGGCCTCTGCCCTCCCCTGGCTGCTGGCGCTGTGCTAACGGCTGTGCTCTACTCCGCCCGCCTCATCGACGCTCTGCCGGGCACCTGGCTGCTGTTGTACGGTACGGGCGTCACGACCGGCGGCGCGTTTTCGGTGAGAGCTGTCCCCATCATGGGGTTCTGCTTCATGCTGGCAGGTCTGGGAGCCTTTCTCGCGCCGGCCGAGTGGGGCAACGCGTTCATGGCGGCTGGTTTCGGCGGCATCAACGTCGTCTTCGGCGTCATCATCGCGCGAAGGTATGGCGGCTAGCGGCGGCTCCTCGACGATGGACAGGCGTAAGGGTTCGTCAGAGGTGGAGCGTTCACCGGGCGGTCGACATGGACGAGCGTCGAGCAGCGCCATGCCCGAGCTGGATCGCCTGATCCATCAGCGGGTCCGACTTGGGATCATGAGTGCCCTCGCCGTGAACGAGTCGCTCACCTTCAACGATCTCAAAGGCCTCCTCGACATCACGGACGGCAACCTCAGCGTGCACGCACGCAAGCTCGAGGAAGCAGGTTACATCGCCTGCACGAAGTCGTTCGAGAAAAGGGTGCCGAAGACGGAGTATCGACTGACCAAGACCGGTCGCCGAGCCCTCGAGCACTATCTGGATCACATGGAGGACCTCATCCGCGTGATGCGCGGGGAATAGGGGAAGCGAATGATAGACACGAAATCCAAGCTCGCGCTGCACGTGGCGATTGCCGGGATCGTGCTCGGCGTTTTGGGCGATGCGCTGCTCCGGGCAATCCCTTGGGGAATCAACGTGCCGCTATGGACGGCGGCGGTGCTGGCGGGCCTGCTGATCCTATCGAACCGCCACCGAATCCGCTGGGAGTTCGGCACGCTCTGGCCCGCACTCCTGGTACTCATCTTCGCCGTGGGGTTCGCCTGGCGCGATTCTCCATCCGTGAAGTTCTTCGACGCCTTCGCGATGGCAGTGGCGATCGCCATCTGGAGCGGGACGTTGGAAGGTTCGCCCGTTCGCGGCTGGGCGTTGTGGGACTACGTACGCGGATTCCTGAACTCGGGCACGGCGGCAGCGATCGGTGCCGCGGCGTTGGCCCGCAGCGACGTCACGTGGACTAGCGAGGCGGGCCGCACGCGATGGCGGCACGCCCGCTCCGTCGCCCTCGGTCTGCTTATCGCTTTCCCGCTGCTCTTCGTGTTCGGCGGCCTGTTGATGGGGGCGGATGCCGTGTTCGATCAATGGGTGACGCGCGCTCTAAGCATCGACCTCGCCAACCTGCTCTCGCACGCCGCACTCACGGCTTTCTTCGCCTGGACCGTGTGCGGCTTCCTGCTCCTAATCCTCAGGTTCAGCAGACCCGCTTTCAGAGAGCCTGCACCGCCGGAGCGACCCGGTCTCGGTATCGTCGAGATCGCGGTGCCGTTGGCCCTCATCGATCTCCTCTTCCTCGTCTTCGTGTTCGTGCAGATCCGCTATCTGTTCGGAGACGCCTCGCTGGTCCAGCAAACGGTCGGCCTCACGTATGCCGAGTATGCACGGCACGGGTTCTTCGAGCTCGTCGCCGTCGCCGCCCTCGTGCTGCCGCTGCTGCTCGCGGCCGATTGGGTACTGGCGAAAGCCGATCGACGAAGCCTGCTCATCTTTCGAATCCTGGCAGCGCTACAGCTCGTGCTGCTCTTTATCATCATGGCGTCGGCAGTGACGCGCATGCAGCTGTACGTTGGCGCCTACGGGCTCACCGAGCTTCGCCTCTACACGACCGCCTTCATGACCTGGCTCGGCATCGTCCTGGTCTGGTTCGTGGTCACCGTGCTGCGTGGCCGGCGAGGGCCGTTCGTGAGCGGAGCCGCGCTGGCGGGATTCTGTGTGATTGGGGTGCTCACCATCATGAGCCCGGACGCGCTGATCGCGAAGGTGAACACCGATCGCGCGCTGGCGGGTCAGGAGCTCGACGCGCGCTACGCCACCTCCTTGAGCGCTGACGCCGTCCCGGTGGTGGTCTCAGCACTCCCCGCGTTGAGCCTAGACGATCGCTGTGTGGCGGCTGCCCGGATACTGCAGCGCTGGTCGCCCTCCGGGGAGAGGGATTGGCGAACCTGGAACTACGGCCGGGCGAGGGCCCGGCGAACCGTGCAAGAAGCATCCGAGTACTTGGCGGGCCTGGAGTGCCCGGCCCCTGAGGCGGTCTCCGACGCACCAGCCGCGACCGAGCCGCCGGACACAACGCCCTCGCCGGCTCAATCCGATTCGCTAGAACCGTAGCGGATCGAGAGAACACGCCTGACCGCTTCGACGATCTGGCGGATGCTCTGCGGCCGCCGCAGGACAGCATCCCAGTTACCCGCTGGAAGCGCACCGCTGGAGCGTGCAAGCAGGAAGCATCGGCTACCGGCGTGCTTCGAAGCGAGCCGTTCAAGCACGTCTGGCGCCTCACGCTCGACGACGGCCTGATCCACAATGATCAGCCCGACCGGGCCCCGCCCCGCTTCAGTCCTAGGGTAGCGTAACGCTGCGGACAGGGTCCGTGACCCGACGGCATCGTATCCGGCCTCCAGTAGCTCGGCCCGCAGCAGGGCCCGCGGCCACTGCTCCGGCGAGACGATCAGCACGCGTGGGGCTTCCATCCTGTACAAGATGAAACCGGAACACGCCTCACGCGCTAGCCCAAGCGCCGCACCACCGAGTTGTCGCGTCCACAGCAGCCTGACGGGTCGTGACGGAACGAACTCCTTTCACCCATTCGCCGCGCCCTGCAACGTGTCGCCCTCAGGGTTGGCACGTGCTGACGCCACACCTAGTTTGCTATGAGCGCGGCTCTGCCCGAGCAGACTGAAAGAATGACCCTGGCTGGTACGCGGTTATGCCCTCCCCCAGGCGACTCCTGCGACCGCTTTGCTTCCTGCCGGTACTCCTCGGCTCGTGCGCTGAAGTGGGGTTCGAGCCCGTCGGTGCCCGCCCCCTCGATCCCCCCAACGTCTATCGCTCCTGGTGGGCCGAGGTAGAGGCCTGTGCTGACGTTCGTGCGCCGTTCAGACGGGTGACCTGGTACGAGGCCGATCGTCTAATCAACCGGGAGGCAGGAACCGAGCACGTGGGAGCCTGGTGGCCACCGCATACGATCTACGTGGATTCGGACTACCTGCTCTACGAGGCGGGGGTCAAGCACGAGATGCTACACGATCTGCTGCAGGCGAAAGACCACAGCTCGCCGCTCTTCGAGCGTTGTGCGGGGGTCTGAGGAGAACCGACCTGCTGGCTGACAGCCTCAGATACCGCGACGGCTAGGTCGCCGCCGGCTGCGGGGCTCGACGCAAGAGCACCCCCAACGGTACGGCGAGCGGTAGCGCCGCGCAGACGAGCGCGGCCACGCCATAGCCCAGATACGATCCGCCCGACGCCCGCAGCAGCGGCATCGCCAGCAGGATCACGTCGATGGCGTAGTGGGCGACGAGCATCGCGACCAGGCCGTAGCGGATGAAGACCCAGCCGAAGACCACGCCGGCGATCGTCAGCTCGATGGCACGCACGTACACGGGGTAGACGGGGTAGCCTGAGTGGCCCAGTGCCCAGATGGCCGCCGGGACGAGTAAGGCCAGGAACGTCACTCTAAGCAGACGCTTGAAGAGCGGGACACCGAACAGGCGAAACAGAACCTCCTCACTCACGGCCGCCTGCGTCGCGATGAGCAGCGGCACCAGCCACGGTAGATACATGCCCAGCAGCTGGCTGTGCGGGCTCTCAGCCGGCAGCCAGACGCCGAGATAGCGTCGGCCGACCAGATAGAACGCCGTAACGTAGCCCAGGAAGGCGAGGCCGACCGCGTAGCCGCGCAGCGTCTCCAGCGCCGCGGCCCGCGTGAGCCAGCGACGTGCTAACCAGTCGCGCAGCGCCTTCAATCCCTCAGGAAAGGTCTCGGCCGCCAGCGACTCCCCGGCCGCCGCGCTCACCCAGATCGCCAGGCCGTAGAGGGCGGCACCGATGAGCACTCCGATGAGCGCCGCGAGAATGTAGACGTTGTAGGGCCACTCTGTGGGGTACCCACCCTTGAGCAGCGGATAACCGAGCAGGCCGCTGATCAGGAAGGCAGCACCCACGACGCCACCCAGCACCAAGCCCGGACGCCAGCGGATCTGCTCTCTCTTGTAGCGGACGATCGCCACCACCAACGCCGCGATCACCAGAGCGGCCATCAGTGCGAGACTCACGAGCGTCAGCAACATGCCGGTTGACGTTTGCTTGGTCTGCTCGCGCTCGAACTTCTCCGGCACCTTCAGGAACTGGCTGAAGTAGCCCACCTTCGATCCGTAGACTTCCGCCGACAGGCGCCGACTGGCCGTGCCCGCCTCGGGGTCCTCAGGCCGCCACTCGATCTCCGAGCCGACCAGCTCCCAGGTGAACGAGTGGTCGAGGCGGTTCTCCCGCGCCTCGGTCGACTGATCTTCCAGCCGCCACGCGCTGAGGTCAATCCCCACCTCATCTGTCACGAACGATTGCGCGATGGCCAGGGCCGAGTCCTGGCTGAGCGAGTCACCCGCCGCGGCTTCGGGAATCACACGCAGGAAGCGGAGCGGCCGTCCGTCCGGAGTCAGTCGCAGGATGAACTCCTCGATCTCGCCGTCACGGAACCAGCGGGCACGCCAGTTCCAGAGGGCGAGCTCCTCACGGGCGAAACGGCTGGTCTCCCTCAGCCCCAGCACTCGCTGGAGGAACAGCGCGGCCCCGCCATCGACCTCGAAGCTGAGAGCCGACTTGAAGGTATCGGGGTCGATCCCCAGCTCGCGGACGTACGCGTCGGCCCGCTCGCGGATCTCCCCACGCGAGAGCTGGAGATCGATGGCGGCGGCCGGAAAGGCGGCGTCGTAGAATGCCAGGAACAGCGCGGTCCCCAGCAGGGCGCCCAAGACGAACAGCCCGTCGGCGAGCTTCATCGGCTGACCTCCGTCACGAGTGAGCAGGCAAATCGGTGAGGCTTCGCGTGGGTCGGCCCACGCAGCGCTCACGAGCGCCGCCCCGAATCCCGAGATAGACTCAGGTCGCGGCGGACGACTGTCAATGGAGCGCCACCGGCCCCCCACTCGGCACGTACGTCTGGCTTGCGCGGCGCAGTGGCTGCCTTAGGTTCGGCAGCTAGCCCTACACAGAAGCGACAAGCATGGAGCGGCGTCATGGACTTGGGACTCGAGGTGAGGGTCGCTGCGGTCGGGGGTGCGAGCAGCGGGCTGGGCAAAGCGATCGCCTGGGCGCTGGCACGGGAGGGCGCCCGGGTCGCGATCTGCGCCCGTGATGAAGAGCGGCTCGAGCGTGCAGGCCTCGCCCTGCATCGCGCATCCGGGCGGGAGATCTTCGCCTACCCCACAGACCTGGCTACCGAAGACGGACCACATGATTTCGTCCAGGCCACGGTCAAGCAGTTCGGCCGGCTCGACATCCTGGTCTGCAACGCCGGCGGGCCGCCGGCCACCACCAGCGTCAACACGCCGCCCGCGGCCTGGGCCGAGGCACTGGAGCTGAACCTGCTAAGCACGATCCGCCTCGCCCAGGCGGCGATCCCGCACATGCGCAAGAACCGCTGGGGCCGCATCATCTGCCTCACCTCGGTCTCGGTGAAGTCGCCGATCCCCGGTTTGATCCTCTCCAACACGGCGCGGCCCGGCGTCGTCGGCTACGCCAAGACGATCGCTGAGGAGTTCGCCGCGGAGGGGATCACCGTGAACGTGGTCTGCCCAGGCTATATGGCGACCGATCGGGTAACGGAACTCCTGGAACAGCGGGCCGCAGAGTCCCGAAAGAGCGTCAGGGACATCACGGCCCAGCTGGTGACCGCCATCCCCGCCGGGCGCATGGGCGACCCCAAGGAGCTCGGCGACCTGGTGGCCTTCCTCGCCTCGGAGCGGGCCGCCTACATCACAGGCACGACAATCCAGATCGACGGCGGCTACGTCCGCGCGCTCCTCTGAACGCCGAGAGGCGAACAGGATCTCGACGCGTCACCGCTCCCTCGCCCTGGCATTGACGGGAAGCGCCCTGCTGCTGGGCGCCTGCCGTCCGCCCGGGCCGCGGAGTACTGGGGCAAGGAGCTGCGCCCGGTCTGGCGAACCCGTGAGGAGATCGAGGCCCACCTAGAATCCCACGAGGTCTTCGAGTAGCCGGCCCCCGGCGGCCAGGCTGAAACCTCTCGCCGGCCCACGCCCGTAGTGAGGCATATAAGGCACCATTCCCGGGCCCCGAACAACGGTTGGAGGGCCCGGGATGGAGCCGGGCAGGTGGGACAGGCAGCGGCGTTCTGGCCTAAATCCCACAGATAGCAGAAACACCAGGTTTTCTATACGGAGCAGTCAGAATGAAGCGACGGACTAAGGTCGTCCTCGGCGTCGCCGCCGCGGCCGTGATCGGCGTTGGAGCGGTCGCCGCCCTCCGCAACGGCGGCTCGAACGGCAACGATGTCAGGACCGTCGAGGTCGAACGGGGCGCGATCGTCGACAAGGCGCTGGCCGTCGGCCAGATCGAGCCCGAGGTGGAGGTCAGCGTCAAGTCGAAGATCTCGGGCGTGGTCAGCCAGGAGTTCGCCGAAGTGGGCGAGTTCGTTCGCGCCGGCGCGCCACTGCTGGAGATCAAACCGACGCCGACACCACTGGAGCTGGTGGAGACGCGGCGTCAGCTCGAGCTGCGTCAGCTCGAGCTCGATAACCAGCGCCGCGAGCTGGCCCGGCAGCGCAGCCTGATGGAGCAGGGCCTGATCTCGCAGGACCAGTTCGAGACCGTGGAGCGCGCCTACGGCGAGGCCGAGCTCAACCTGAAGCTGGCGGAGGAGCGGCTAGCGCTGCTCGAGGAAGGCCGTGTCCGCATGGCCGACCAGAACATCGACGCCATCATCAAGTCGCCCATCGACGGGTTCATCCTGGAGAAGAACGTCGAGATCGGCGACCCCGTCGTGCCGCTCAACCCGTACCAGGAAGGGACAGTGTTGATCACGATGGCGGAGATGAGCTCGCTGATCTTCCGCGGCACGGTGGACGAGATCGACGTGGGACGCCTGCGCGAGGGGATGCCGGTCGAGATCAAGGTCGGCGCACTGCCGAACGCCAGGGTCACCGGCACGCTCTACAAGATCTCGCTCAAGGCGCGCACCCAGGACAACGCCACGGTCTTCCCCGTCGAGATCTCACTCGATCCGACGGACAACGTGGTGCTACGGGCAGGCTACTCGGCTCAGGCCGACATCATCATCGATCGGCGCCACGATGCCCTGATGATCCCGGAACGGCTGGTCAGCATCTCGAACGACACGGCCCGCGTGACCGTGCTACTGGATGACGGGACCCAGGAAGAACGTGTCATCGAGACCGGGCTCAGCGACGCCATCAACGTCGAAATCCTCTCCGGCCTGGAAGAGGGCGAAAAGGTCGTCGAGCCGCCGCCGCGCGAGATCGAATAGCCGACTCATGCGGATCTTCGGCAGCTTCACGGACTTCTTCAACGACATCCGCACCCAGCGGCTGCGCACGCTGCTCACCATCATGGGGATCACCTGGGGCACAGTCGCCGTGGTCGTGCTGCTGGCGTTCGGCGTCGGCCTCGAGCGGCAGACCCGCAAGCGCATGCACGGAATCGGCGAGCGGATCGTTATCGTCTTCGGCAACCGCACGACCAAGACCTACGAAGGCTTCCCGGAAGGACGCTTCATCCGGCTGCAGGAAGAAGATGTCCATCTGCTGCAGCAGGAGATCCCTGACATCCTCGCGATCAGCCCGGAATACAGCCGCTGGGGCGTTGCCGTGCGGCGCGGCCGGAACAGCGCCCGGCCTAACATCACTGGCGTCTACCCGGTCTTCGGCGAGATGCGCAACGTCATCCCCGACTGGGGCGGTCGCTTCATCAACCAGGCCGACATGGACGAGCGGCGACGTGTGGCTTTCCTAGGCAACGAGCTGACCAAGCTGTTGTTCGAGGACGAAGATCCCGTCGGTAAGCAGGTGTTCGTGGGCGATGTGCCGTTCACCGTCATCGGCGTGCTCAAGGAGAAACAGCAGAACTCCTCGTACAACTCACGTGACCGTGACCGCGTCTTCATCCCGGCGAGCACACACAGGGCGATCTTCGGCCAGCGCTATCTGGCCAACATCGTCTACCGGACCAGCACGCCCGAGGTGACCCGGGGTGTGGAGCGGCGCATCAACGAGGTGCTCGGCCGCAAGTACCGCTACGACCCGAGCGACGACGATGCCCTGATGGAATGGGACACCCACGAGTTCGATCAGATGACGAAGGCCATCTTCCTCGGCATGAATCTCTTCCTCGGGATCGTCGGCGCCTTCACGCTCACCGTCGGCGGCATCGGCGTGGCCAACATCATGTATATCGTCGTCAAAGAGCGCACCCGCGAGATCGGCATCCGACGCTCCGTCGGCGCCCGCAAGCGCGACATCCTGCTCCAATTCCTCGGCCAGGCCTTCGTCGTGGTCGGCAGCGGCGCCGTCCTCGGCTTCTTCATCTCCTTGGGCATCATTAAGCTCGGAGCCAATCTGCCGATGCAGGAGTTCGTCGGTCGGCCCACGCTCTCGCCGGTCGTCGCGACCGTCACGATCGTCTTGCTGACCGGCGTGGCACTTCTCGCCGGATACTTCCCCGCCCGCAAGGCGGCGAGCCTGGACCCCGTCGAGTGCCTGCGCTACTGAGCCATGTGGAAGATCCTGCTGGGCGAGTTCATCGGTGACTTGAAGGCGCAAAAGACCCGCGTCCTGCTCACCATGTTCGCGATCACCTGGGGCACGATCGCTGTGGTCCTGCTCCTCGGCTTCGGTGAGGGCCTGCGCCTCGCCATCCTCCGCGGACTGGTCAACGCGGGGGAACGCATCTTCATGGTCTACGGTGGCACGACCAGCATGCCTTACGAGGGTCTGTCAAAGGGCCGCAGCATCCGCCTGGTCGAGGACGACCTCGATCTGATCAGCCGCGCCATCCCCGAGATCGACCTGGTGAGCCCCTCCTACGGCCGCTGGGGCACCACCCTCGAGGCCGGCGACAACAAGACGACCACCTTCATGGAAGCGCGACCTGGACGAGCGGCGGCGCGTTCTGTTCTTGGGGAACGAGATCGCCCAGGAGCTGTTCGGCGAGGAAGAACCGGTGGGCAGAACCGTGATGCTGGACGGCCTACCGTTCACGGTCGTCGGCGTCATGCAGAAGAAGTTCCAGGACAGCATGAACAACGGCCCCGACGCCGACCGGGCGATCATCCCCGCCTCGACCTTCAGGAACATCTACGGCCACCGCTACGTGAGTCACCTGCTGCTGCGGCCACGGGATGTCATGCGCGCCGAGTCCGTCAGAGGCGACCTGTTCCGGGTGCTGGGTGCCAAATACAAGTTCGACCCGAAGGACGAGCGGGCGCTCCCCATGTGGGACTTCATCGAGGATCAGAAGGAGGTTAACGCCATCGGCCTCGGGATCGAGATCTTCCTCGGCCTGGTCGGCCTCTTCACGCTGCTGGTCGCCGCCGTCGGCGTCGCCAACATCATGTACGTGGTCGTAAAGGAACGGACGAAGGAGATCGGCATCAAGCGCTCGATCGGCGCCCGCAAGCGCCACATCATGGGCCAGTTCATCTTCGAGTCCGTAGCGCTCACGCTCGTCGGCGGCAGCGTCGGGCTCCTCTTCTCGATCGCCGTGATCCTCGGGGTGGACAGCCTGCCCGCCAACGACGGCGCTATGGTCTACATCGCCAACCCGAAGCTCTCGCTCCCCATCGCCCTCGTCTGTGCCAGCGTGCTGATCGCGATTGGCCTCGCCGCCGGCATCCTGCCGGCGCGCCGCGCGGCGAAGGTCGATCCGGTGGAGGCGCTGCGCTACGAGTAGGGCGCGTTGCGCCTCCCCGGCTACGCGTCAGTTGCGCCCGAACTGCGACCTAGGTCCCAGCACTCAGACCACTCGGAATCACACCCACGACGCGGGTCGGACCACCGCTGCCACCCCCGATCTTCATGGGCAGGGCGATCAGGTAGGCGCCGGTCGCCGGCAGCTCATCCAGGCGCGCCACGTTCTCAAGGGCCGGGATGCCCGCGGCGAACAGGATGCGATGGGTCTCGAACATCGTGGACTGCCCGTAGTCGATGCTCGGGGTGTCGAGCCCGAAGGCGTCGATCCGCCGGTTCTCCACCAGCCAGCGGGCAGCCTCCGGGTGCAGGGCCGGGAAGTGGAGCTCGGGGACGGCCTCCGGACCCGTGAGCGTCGTCCCGAGGAAGCGGCCGCGATCCGGCCAGCGCTCACCCCAGCCCGTGTTCAGCAGCACGATCGCGCCGTCCGGGATGCGTCCGTGCTCCGCCTCCCAGGCCTCGAGGTCGCTGACGGAGACCTGGTAGTCGGGATCGGCCTCGGCCGCCGCTTTCACATCGATCACCACCGCCGGTCCGATCAGGCGCTCGATCGGCACCCGCTCCGCCGTCAGCCCTCCTTCAGCGAAATGGATGGGCGCGTCGAAGTGCGTGCCGCCGTGCTCGGCCATGCAGAAGTTGTTCGCCGCGTAGAAGTAGCCGCGCTCGGTCATGCCCGCCGAGACGACTTCCTGCTCGAACGACTGGGCCGTCGGCCAGAAGATCGTGCTCTCATCGTACGTGTAGCTCATGTCGATCCACTCGGCTCCTTCACCTGCGAACAGAGCCGCAAGCGTGTCGCCGGGTTCCGGCCCCCTCGGCTGGCAACCGACCCAGAGGCTCAGGCCGAAAAGGCAGGTGAGCGCAAGTCCGCGATGTCGCATTGTGCACCTCCCACTCGTCTGTTGCGTCTTCTAGTTGGAGTAGTCTCAGCCCTGCGAGGCGCCCGTCCCACCGGCCAACCTGCCCAGGACGATCAGTTGAACACAGATCACTAGCCCGACGGTCACCCAGGCGGCCGTCTCCCACCAGCCCCCGGGCCCAACGATCCCAAAGACGACGGCGGCAGCGGCCAGCACGAACCAGAGCGCCATGAAGAACCCGAAGGTGAATACCCGCATGTGGACCGCCACTCGTGCCTGCTGTCGTCGGCGCATCCGATAGACCCGCGCCTGGGCCAGCGCATAGAGCGTGCAGAAGATCGCGAAGAACCAGCGGCGTAAGAACACCTCCACCGGCTCCAGAGCGCCGCTCGTCGGAAGCAGCAAGCCGAGCACCACGATGGCAATCACCACGAGCACGACAATGTAGGGAAGGGACTTCTGCTGCTGCCTGCTCACGATCGTTGCCCCGTCCAGTCCCTGTCAGTAGATGCGTGCCTGGAAGCGCAGCAACCGCCCCGGCTGCGGCAACCCGCACTGATCGTAGGCGGCCGTGTCTGTGATGTTGTCTGCGCTGAAGGTAAGCTCCAGACGGCGGCCGGGATAGGCGTCCCGCAGATCGAAGCCACGGCCAAACTCGAGATCCAGCCAGGTGTCATCACCCAGGCGCACCTGTTCCTCGAGATCGGGGTGGACGCAGTAGCTACGGCCGACGTGCTTCAGGCGGCCGCTTGCCCAGACGCCGAGAGCCAACGGCGCAGACAATCCGAGGCTGCCCGCGATCCACGGCTGATATTCGGGCTCCTGCTGCTGCTGCGGGGCCGTCGGGTCCTCAAGGTTGACCTTCTTCAGCGTCATGTCGGCCGCCAGCGAGACCCCATGCCAGGCGTAGTTAGCCAACAGCTCCAGCCCAGTGCTGAGAACCCTGTCACGGTTCTGCCGCTGCAGCCTGCCATCACCGATGCTGACGCGGACGATCGCGTCGCTGAGCCGCTGGTGGAATGCCACCGCCTGGGCCTCCAGCTTGCCGACCTGGGCCGTAACGCCCAGCTCCGCCACGCCGAGCACCTCGGGGTCGAGGTTCGGGTTGACCACGAACTTGCCGAGGGCACCCGAGTACAGCTCGCGCAGCGCGGGAAAGCGGACGCGTCGGCTGAGTCCGGCGTTGAGGAACACATTGCCGCTTCCCAGCGCCAGCGTCCCGCCCGCACGGGCGCCCCAGTCCCAGATGGCGTCGCGGCGCGCGATGCCCTCGGGCACCTGCGGCGTATCGGACCCGTCCACGCTCACGCCGACGCTCACCCGAGCCCGCGGCGACATCCGTCCGCCCTCTCTGATCGGCTGCTCGACCTCGAGCCCCAGGCTCCAGAGACGCTGCTTGTAAGTCCCGGGATCGCCGTCGTCGATCACCTCCACGTGGCGCGTCTCCGCGAGCGTGAGCGCGCCGCGGAGGATCCCAGGCCCAAGCGTATGGTCGCCCAGCAAGCGCAGCGATAGCGTCCGGTCGTCGCCCGACTCGCCGCCGGTGGTCGAGTCGAAGGCTAGGCTCTCGTAGGTGTCGATCTCCGTCTCGCCGAAGTCGAGCCCGAGGCTTGCCTCCAGATCACCTTCGCCCAGCGGCGTCTCCCGCCAGCCCGTCCCGGCGGACAGCGCGGTCACCCAGCGCGCCGTCCTCGGGTAGCGCCAGAGCCGCGGCTCCGCCACGTGAAGTTCCGGGGGCACGCCACGTTCGGCCACGAAACCGAAGGAGGAGAGGGAACTCCAGAAGCCGCTCTCGGCTTGATAGCGGGCTACGAGGTAGCCGTTGGCCTGCTCGAAATCGCTGTTCAGGCGCTCATCGGCGATGTCCGACGGCGGCACTTGCCCGAAGCGTTCGAAGAGATCACGCTGGTCCTTATCCACACGTGACGGCAGCGGCGTCGCCGAGCGCTCCCGGTAGCCGCCGCCGGCCCGCAGCAGCAGGTCACCGGCATCACCCCGCACCACGGTCGCCAGCCCCAGCGCGATCGCGCTACCACCGAGATGGTCCACGCCCGCCGTGAGCTGCAGGGGCCGGATATCGCGCGGGATCCTTGGCCCATCGCCGAGCGCGACCATGACCACCCCGCCCAGGGCGTTGGGTCCGTGGAGCACCGAGGACAGCCCCCGCACCAATGTCAGTTCCCGCGCCGCCGTGAGCGGGATGACCGACAGGTCGGTGCGGTTGTCCCAGCCCAGCGTGAGCGGCACGTCGTCCACCAACACCGCCACATTCCGTGACTCCATGCCCCGCAACTGCGGCTGCGCCTCGCCCCGCGAGTTCTCACGGATCAGGATGAGCGGTATCTGCCGGAGTACTTCCTCCAGTGTCGGCGAGGGGGTCGCACGCAGCGAGTCAATGGACGCGGTCAGCGCGCTGGCGCCGCCTGCGGTGGCAACGGGCCGGGCGATCCGGACGGTGATCTCCTCGACAAGGAATACCGTGTCGGGCGGGACGGTGTCCTGAGGCTCCTGCGCCGAGGCCACCGCCGCGACAAAGGGTAGCGCCGCCAGCGCCAGCAACAGGTGCGCGCACAGCGTCGCAATGCGGGCTCCGAATGGTGCTCTCATGCGGTACCCTACGACTGGCTCGAGCGGATTCGCCTACACGGGCGCGAGCAGATTACTGCCTTGGCCCTCCACCCGCAACGACCAGGCCGCGGCTCGCGGCCCACCTTAGTTCGGCCGCCGCGCCCGGATGAACGCGGAGCCGAAGCGTCCCTCCGCCAGCGAGCCCGCTTCAACTTCCACGCCAAAGTCGCGGGCGAGCTCGTCCAGATCCTGACCTTCGAAGCTGCGAATGATCTCCACCTCGATGTCTGTGAATCCTGCGGCGGCCAGCTTGGCCCGGTACTCGTCCTCATGCAGCGCACCGGCCCCCGGCTCGCAGCACGCGAAACGCCTCCCGCAGCACCTGGTCCTTGTCGGTGGACAGATTGATCACACAGTTGGAGATGATCACGTCGACGCTCCCGTCAGGAAGCGGGATGTCCTCGATGGGACCTTTGAGCACCTCGGCGTTGCTGATCCCTGCCTCCCTCTGGTTACGGCGAGCCAGGTTGAGCATCTCGTCCGTCATGTCCACCCCGTACGCCACACCCGTGGGCCCGACGCGGCGCGCGGAAAGCAGCTCGCTGGCTTGACCTCCAGCGCCCGATGCGCCGCGCCTGCGTAACGCCGAGGAACCGCATCCCGAATCTCGTTCCTATCACTCACGTCTTCCTCTTAGTACATGATCGCCACCTGGCAGCACATGATCGCCAGCTGATAGCGCGCGTGATCGTGCTCAACCGCTCATGCCCATGCCGTTCACTCCGCGTGACAGCACCGGCCACCGCCCGCGATCAGACGCGCAGCCGCCGCGTCTGCCAGGCGACCGATCAGCCAAACCATCAGCACCAGCACGCCTCGCCGCTCACTCCACGCCCGACATGCTTGACGCGGCGCCACAACAAGCGCCATCTTGGCGCGAGTCCGCGCTCCTTCTGCCCCATCCCCTGCTCCGGCGGCTTCCGGCAAGTGTACCCTGGTGTCTAGTGCCACTACTCAGCGGCGGTTCTGCGTGGTGAGCGGCCAGCACACCTCAACTCAGGAGGTTTTCATGAGAAGGTTGCTTCTCGCCGTGTGTCTCGCGGCTTTCGTGCTCGCCCCGAGCGGGGCCTATGCCCAGCTGGACCTGGGCGGCCAGCTGAGCTGGGGCGACGATGCCGACCTCGGTATCGGCGGCCGCGTCGTGCTCGGGCTACCGTTCGAGCGGGTCCCGCTCGAGGTCATCGGCACGTTCGACTACTTCTTCCCCGACGAAGGGCCGGCAGGTGCCGACGTCACCTACTGGGAGCTGAACGCGAACATCGTCTACCGGATCCCGGTGCAGGTCCCGATGCTCACGCCCTATGCGGGTACCGGGATCAACATCGCGCACGCGTCAGTCGACGCCGAAGGCGTGGACGTGTCTGACACTGAAGTTGGCATCAACCTGCTCGGTGGCGCCAAGTACAACGCGGGCCCGGTCACCCCGTTCGGCGAGTTGCGGTTCGAGTTGGACGGCGGTGAGCAGTTCGTGCTGAGCGTAGGCGTATTGTTCAACGTCGGGCCGGGCGTCTGAGCGAGGCACGAACTGCGCGAGGTGGTTCTCCGCCTCCTCCCGACCAGCTGGAAGGCGACAGACTTCCGGATGTGATCGCCCTCCCCTCTGAGTAACAGGCCCGTTCTCAGGGAGGCTGTCAGGGAGGTGTCGAGCGTAGCTTGCGAGCTCACCCGGATGGTGCAGGTCGCCTTCGGCGAGTGGCGCGACTGCGGAGCGAGCACCCCCTGACGCCCACCGCCCTAGCGCTTTGGCATCTCTAACGGCCCCTGCGGCGTCAGGAATTCGATTCCCGCCGCCTCGACCTGGCGGCGGAAGTCGGCCACGTCCTCGGCGAACACACGGTTGAATTCGACGAGCGTTTCCTCCAACTGAGTCTCCGCCCGCCGCAGGTAGGTCTGCTGTGCCGGTGTCGGGTTGTCCCAGGATGAGGTCAGGGCTCGCAAGGCGAAGCCGATGCGCGAGTAGACCGTGGTGTCGGCGACGATGCCCTTGGTTCCCGGCCGCACCCAGAGAAGCTCTTCCAGCCGCTCGAGCGTCTTCTTCAGCTCCTGTGCCGCCTCGATCAACTCGTCGCTCGCGCCTGCGACTTGCGAGCCAGCCGTCTCCTCCTCGCCCTCCTCGGTCTGCTTCGCCTTGCTGAGCACGGCGTCGATGTCGGTCCGGGTGTCCTGGATGCGGTCGATCGCCTCGGCTACCACCTCCTGTAGTGCGCCGGCATGCATGATCGCGGCGTACTTGGCCTCGCGTTCTGCCTGCGGGATGTCGTAGCGCGGATCGGCCAGCACACTGACCGAGCCGGTTACCTCGTGTTCGCCGTACGTGAGCTTCACGCCGTACGTGCCGGGCAGCACCTCGGGGCCGCCGGGCTCGAAGAAGGAGGGCTCCTCGTCGCCGCGCGGCCGCTTGAAGCCGTCGCGCCGCAGGTCCCAGGCAACACGGTTCACCCCCAGCTTGGCCGGGGCCTCGATCCTGCGGATCACCTCGCCGTCGGCATCGCTGATCTCGATGCTGACCTGCGGTCCACGCTCAGGTCGGCCTTCGCGCTCAGCCGCTGCGGCCTGAGGCTGGGCCGCCTTACGCTGCCGTTCGATCTCCTCTTTAGGGTGCGGCAGCCCCTCCACGTTGAGCGAATAGGTGATCAGCGCCCCGTAGGGCCGGTTCGCACCACGGAACTCAGCATGGCCGGGAAAGCGCGAGGCGCCGGTCTGCTTCACCATGTACTGCTGCGCGTCCGGGATGTCGAACAGGTGAATCGGCCGAGCCAGCGTCTCCGCCGTGAGCGAGCGCAGCGGTCGTATGTCGTCGAGGATGTACGCTGCGCGCCCGTGCGTGCCGATCACCAGGTCGTGCTCACGCGGGTGCACGATCAGCGCCATCGCCGATGCCGTCGGCAACCCGTGCGTCCACTTGAGCCAACTCTGGCCACCATTGAGGCTGAAGTAGAGCCCAAACTCGGTACCCAGGAACAGCAGGTCCGGCTGCAGCGGATCCTGCTCGATCACCAGCGCATAGCCCCAGAGATCATCCGTCGCCAGGCTGCGCCACCTGCGGCCGTAGTCGTGGGTCACGTACACGTAGGGCATCCAGTCCGAGCGCCGATGGTTATCGAACACGACGAACGCTATCGCCGCATCGAACTTGGACGGCTCGATGTGCGGCACCCAGGTGTTGGCCGGAACACCTCTGATGTTCCGCTCCACGCTCTCCCAGGTCACACCACCGTCCCGCGTCGCCTGCACGCGCCCGTCGTCGGTGCCCACCCAGATGACACCCTGCTGCACCGGGCTGGGCGCGATCGTCATGATCGTCGTGAAGTTCTCAGCGCCGGTCACGTCGTAGGTCAGGCCGCCGCTCTCCGCCTGCTTCTGCCACTCGGGATTGTTCGTCGTCAGGTCGGGGCTGATGGTCTCCCAGCTATCGCCGCGGTCTGTGCACTTCTGCAGGAACTGGCTGCCGTAGTAGACGGTGCTGGGGTCGAATGGATCGATAGCGATCGCCGAGTTCCAGTTGAAGCGCAGCTCCTCACCTTCCGGCGGCGCCGGCCGGATGTCTTTGCGCTCGCCGGTCCGCAGGTCCCACCGTATCAGGTGGCCCTCCTGGCTCATCGAGTAGCCGACCAGTGGGTCGCTGGGATCGGCCAGCGTCGCGAACCCGTCGCCGAAGCCGACTTCCTCCCAGTGGAGGTTGCGGATGCCGCCGTTCTCCCAGACGGCGCTGGGGCCACGCCAGGAGCCGTTGTCCTGCAGTCCGCCCAGTACGTGATACGGCGTCTCCATGTCCACGTTGATGTGGTAGAACTGGGCCAGGGGCAGGTTGCTCACGAAGCGCCACGTCTCACCGCGGTCGCGGCTGACATAGACGCCGCCGTCATCGGGGTGCGCCGCATCCCATGTCATCAAGAGCTCAAAGCTGTCGCCGCCATCCTTGGAGACACTGACCAGCGACCAGAGACTGTAGACGCGGTTGGGATCTCGAGGGTCGACCCGCAGATCGGAGTAGTAGAAAGGTCGGCTCCCGACGTTGTCTCGCGCGCCCGTCTTCCGCCAGGTATACCCACCGTCCTCCGACTTGTAGAGCGCGTTTTCCTTCGCCTCGATCAGCGCGTAGATGACGTTCGTCCTCGGGCGTCAGCTTCCTCCAGCTGCGGCCGCCGTCCACCGTCAGGTAGAGCCCCGAGCCGGGTCCGCCGGAGCGGAAGAACCATGGCCAGCGCCGGTAGTCCCACAAGGCGACGATCAGCTTGTTGGGGTTGGTTGGGTCCATCTCCATGTCGCCGACGCCGGTGGTCTCGTTCACGTAGAGGATCTTCCGCCAGGTAGCGCCGCCGTCCTCCGTCTTGAACAGGCCGCGCTCTGGGCTCTCGCCCCACTCTCTGCCCATCGCTCCGACATAGGCGATGTCCGGATTCGAGGGATGCAGGACGATGCGATGGATGCGCTCGCTCTCGTCGAGCCCGAGGTGCGTCCAGCTGCGGCCGGCGTCCATCGACTTGTAGACGCCGTTACCCACCGACGCACTGTTCCGCGGGTTACCCTCGCCCGTACCTACCCAAACGATGTCGGAGCTGGCCTGGAAGATCGCGATGTCGCCGACCGCGTGGACCGGCTGATCGTCGAAGATCGGCTCGAAGGTCAGCCCGCCGTTCAGCGATTTCCAGACGCCGCCCGTGGCGGCGCCCACGTAGACGATGTCCGGGTTCGAGACGACCGCCTCGATGTCGGCGATGCGACCGCTCATCCCGGCCGGCCCGATCGAGCGGGCCTGCATGCCGGCGAGTAGTTCGGGATCGATCTGCGCACGGACAGGCGTAGCCAGTGCAGCGATCGCCAGAGCCGCTGCACCTCCGGAGATCAGGCGGCGGAGCATGGTCAGCCTCCCGGTTCTTGGATCAAGGTTTCGGTGGTTGGGCAGGTACCAAGTTAGGGGCGCGCGGGAGCGCCGGCGAGGGTCGGAGGTGGGGTCGGAGGCGGAGGGACCACTCGCTTGGTGCTCGCGCCACCGGTCGTCGGCGCTCGCGGCATCGCGGTGTGCTCGCGAACTACGCGAGGTGGCCCTCCGCCTCCTCCCATTCTCTCCGTGGCCGCCAACTTCCCGACGCAGTCCTTCGCCTCTCCCCGAGCAGTTGTCAGGGAGGCATCAGGGGTGCCGAGCGTAGCTCGCGAGTTCACCCGCATGCTGCGGTCGCCCGTCGGTGGTGGCGCGAGCGCGGAGCGAGCACCCCCTGACGCCTCCCGTACTTCCTGACGGCGACCCTTAGCGCTGCGGCATCGACAGCGGCTCTTGGAGCTCGACGAAGCTGAGTCCCGCCGCCTCCACCCGGCCGATGAACCCGGCTACGTCCTCGGCGAAGAGACGGTTAAACTCGTCCAGAGCCTCCTGCAGCATCGCTTCGGCCTGCCGCAGGTTGATCTCCTGCGCACCCGTCGGCGCGTCCCAGGACGAGCCGAGCGAGCGGGACACACCGCTGATCCTATCGAGTGCGTTCTCCGTCCGCGAAGTGCGTTGGCCCCGGCTGCCCGGCGGCGACCAGAACTTCTTCTCCAGCTCCGTCAGTGCGTTGTTGAGGTTACGGGCTGCCCGCATGAGCTCGCTGGGTCTGCCCGCCTGCCGATCCTGCCTGAGCCGCTCGAGGACGTCGTCGATCTGGGCGCGCGTGTCCCGGATGCGCTCGACCGCGTCGGCTGCCACTTCCTGCAGCGACCCGGCGTACAACATGGTCGCCAGCTTCTGTTCACGCTCCGCCATCGGGATGTCGTAGCGGGGGTCGGCCAGCACGGTCACCGAGCCCGTGGCCTCGTGGTCGCCGTACTTGACCTTCACGCCGTAGGTGCCCGGCAGCACGTCCGGGCCACCGCGCCCGAAGCGGAAGAACTCCTGCTGCTCTTCGGCGGCCCTCGGGCGCTTGAACTCGTCGCGCCGCAGGTCCCAGGTGACCCGGTTCACGCCCAGCCTCGCCGGAGCTGTGAAGGTGCGGATCAGCTTGCCGTCCTCGTCGCTGATCTCGATCGACAGTTGCGGCCCGCGCCGCCCTCGCCTGAATCCTCCCGGCGGCACTTGCCCAAATCCACCGGGCGGCCCTTGCCCAAAGCCCGCCGCCTGAGGCTCCTCCGCGCCGGGCCGCGGCAGGCCCTCGATGTTCAGCGAGAACGTGATCAGCGCACCGTACGGCCGGTTCTCGCCACGGAACTCGCCGTGCCCCGGAGAACCCTCGCCCGCAGATTGATTCGTCTGGTACTGGACGGCATTGGGGATCTCGAACAGGTGGATCGGCTCGGCCATCGTCGCGGCTGAGATCGTCCGCAACGGCCGGATGTCATCGATGATGTACAGCGAACGCCCGTGCGTCCCGATCACCAGGTCGTGCTCACGCGGATGCACGATCAGCGCCATCGCCGACGCCGTCGGGAACCCGTGCGTCCACTTCATCCAGTTCGCGCCACCATCCAGCGTGAAGTAGAGCCCGAACTCGGTTCCCAGGAACAACAGGTCTTCCTTCACTGGGTCCTGCTCGATCACCAGCGCGTAACCCCAGATGTCGTCCGTCACCAGGTTTCGCCAACGACGGCCGTACTCGGTCACCGCGAAGACGTACGACGTGAAGTCGCCCCGCCGGTGGTTGTCGAACACCACATACGCAGTCCCGGCGTCGTACTTGGACGGCTCGATGTGCGGCACCCAGGTGTTGGCCGGCACGCCACGCGCCCGCTCCTCCACGCTCGTCCAGGTCGCGCCGCCGTCCCGGGTCACCTGCAC
>Ga0111181_1130_pt1 | contig 20345 bp, 14 predicted proteins | sample DeeMarSWOR324_28_FD_80236 | JGI IMG/M metagenome (GOLD analysis project Ga0111181, IMG submission 80236) | Gemmatimonas sp. SM23_52
AGCAGGAAGGGGAGCACGAACACGCAGGCGAAGAAGGCCAGGGAGACGGCCAGCCAGGGCGCCTCTGAGCGCGGCTCGATGTACAGCGTCTCGCGCGGCAGGTTGCCGAACCAGATCGGCAGATACTGCGAGAACCAGAGGTAAGCCCAGAAGATGCAGAACGCGAAGATCAGCTTGCCCAGATCGTGCCACTGGTTGGCGGCGAAGAAGTCGAGGTCGAGGACTCTGCGGAACACCGCTGCCAGCAGCGCCGTGCCGGCCAGTGCCGAGAGCCAGGCGCCCACGAAGAAGTAGGCGGGGAACAGCACCGATAGCCAGCCGGGCACGAGCGTCATGACCAGATCCACGGCCATACCGCTGAGGACGATCACGAAGCCCAAGGCGAGCGCCGGCGCGAGTCGTGCGAGAATCGCGCGCGAGCGTTTCGCCTCGACCTCATCGCCCTTGAAGCCACGGCCCAGCCAATCCACCAGCTGGCGCCGCCAGCCGCGGGTTCGCTCGGCGAGCGCGCGCATGTCGGGTCGCAGCGAGTAGTACATGAAGACGAGGCAGGCTGCGTAGAGGAGCAGGAGGAAGAACGCGCCACGCGCGAACAGCCCGCCGACGCTGAACCAGGCGGCCGGTAGTGGGTGCCCGTCAGGGTTTACCGGGCTCTCGATCCAGGTGAAGATCCGCTCACGGCCGAAGTAGAAGATCAGGAACAGCAGGTACGAGGCTGGCAGGAAGGCACCGAAGCCCTGAGCGATGCGGTGCATCGGCTTACCCCAGTGCCCCTTGGCGATCTGCATGGCGGCGCCAAAGAGCACGCCGGCGACGGCGAGCCCGGAGAAGAAGAGGAAGTTCACCAGGTAGGCCTGCCAGGCGCGCTGCGGCGCGGCGATCAGCCCGGCGATGAAGCCCACGAAGCCAAGCCCCGCCAGCGTGCCCAGCGTGGCCAACAACCTGCGCGGCAGCTCTCCCGGGATACGGTCGAGGATATCGCTGTCGCTGACCTGACGGGCCTCTGATTCGCTCAGCTCTACCATGCTTCGCTGTTCGCTCCTGCTGGACCGCGTCGTCTAATCCTCCGACGGCGCGGTCCGCTGCAGCTGGCGCACGTAGTTGACGATGTGCCAGCGCTCGTCCTGCGGCATCCGCCGATAGTTGGGCATGAGGCCTCGGCCGACCGCGATCATGCCGAACAGATAGCCGTCCGTGTAGTCCCGCGCGCGCCGTGTGGTGAGGCGGTTGATGAGACCGCGCGGGAAGGGGCCCTCGATGCTGCCACCGCCCCGTCCCTCAGGGCCGTGGCAAACCATGCAATAGACCTCGTAGCTCGACTTGCCGATCAGCAGCGACGCCTCGCTGGCCGGGATCGGGTTGGCGACGTCATCGTAGTCGTCCGGCAGCGCGCCCAGCGGAGCGCCGGCGCCGACCGCTACTGTCCCCTCGGGCGGCATGCGTCCCGGCTCCTCGAACGGCTCGACGGCGATCTGATCGCGCATGTTGCTGAACCAGGTCACCTCATCCAGAGCATCTTCGATCTCGGTGCCACGACAGCCGCCCAGCCCGGCGAAGGTGACCAGGCCGGCCAGAGCCACGAGAGGCCCCCAGCAAGCTCTTCTACCTGTCACGGCGCACCTCGCCGGGGCTGTAGCTGCGCAGGACCTCCTCGATCTTCGCCGCACGGCCCGGGTCGCAGACCGCGCGGACGGCGAAGCGGTCCTCGCTGAAGCGTGGATCGTGTGCCGGGTGCAGCTTGAACGTGGGCATCCGGTTGTGGATGAGCATCCCGATGAGCGCCGAGATGCCGGCGAAGAGGATCGTCATCTCGAAGGCGATGACGACGTACGCCGGTATCGATGCGAGCGGTTTCCCGCCCACGACCAGCGGGTAGTAGTAGGAGGACCAGACCGTCAGTGCGAGACCGCACACCAGTCCCGTGATCCCACCGAGCAGCGCATAGCGACGCACCGGGCTGGCGGGTTTCCCCAATACCTCCTCCAGCTCGGTCTCCATGATCGGCCCGAAGACGGTCACGTCCTCGCAGCCCTGCTCGCGGATCGAGCGCACGGCGCCCACCAGCGAATGGATATCGTCGTACGTCGCGATCATGGCCTGGCGCGCTTCCATCTCACGCCCCTTCCTTCTTGTCACCGGGGCTCCACACGCCCTCGGCGATCGATTCCTTGACCTCGGTGATCGAGATCGCGGGCAGCGTCTTCGCGAACAGCATGAACCAGAGCAGGAACCAGGCGAAGCTGCCGGCCGTGATCGAGAGCTCGACCCAGGTCGGCTTGTAGAGGCCCCAGGCGCCCGGCGCGTATTCGTGCGCCAGCGACGTGACGATGATCACGAAGCGCTCGTACCACATCCCGATGTTCACGAAGACCGAGATCACGAACACCGCCTTGATGCTGCGCCGGATCCGCCGCCAGAAGCAGAGCAACGGGATCAGCACGTTGCAGGTGACCATGATGAAGAACGGGCCGCTGTACGCGCCCACCGCCCGCCAGCGGAAGCTCTCCCACTCGATCGGGTCGCCCGAGAGCCAGGCCATGAAGTACTCGGCGAGGTACGCGTACCCCACGATCAGCGATGTCAGCAGCAGCAGCTTCGCCATGTTGTCGTAGTGGTACTCGGTGATGTAGTCCTCGAGGCCCAGCGCCCAGCGGAAAGGAACGGAAAGCGTGATGACCATAGCGATCCCCGAGAAGATCGCGCCGGCCACGAAGTAGGGTGCGAAGATCGTCGAGTGCCAGCCCGGCGTGATCGCCATGGCGAAGTCCCACGACACCACGCTGTGCACCGAGAGTACCAGCGGCGTCGCGATGGCCGCCATGTACAGATAGGCGCGGCGGTAGTTCTTCCACTGGCTGTCCGTACCCTGCCAGCCCAGCGATAGCGCGCCGTAGATCTTCTCCTTGATGCGCGCCATGCGGCCTCGCAGGCCCATCATGCGATCGCGCACCGACGCCAGATCAGGGATCAGCCCCGAGTACCAGAAGAGTAGGCTGATCGTGAAGTAAGTGCTGATGGCGAAGAAGTCCCAGATGAGCGGTGACCGGAAGTTCGGCCATAGCATCCGCTGGTTAGGGTAGGGTGCGAGGAAGTAGAAGTACCACACGCGCCCCAGGTGGATCAGTGGGAAGAGGCCGGCGGTCATCACGGCGAAGATGGTCATCGCCTCGGCGGCCCGGTTGATCGTTGTTCGCCAGCCGGAGCGCAACAGGTAAAGGATAGCCGAGATTAGCGTTCCCGAGTGGGCGATGCCGACCCAGAACACGAAGTTCGTGATGTAGGCGCCCCACATCACCGGGTGGGTGATGCCGGCTGTCCCCATCCCCGTCTTGATCTGATAGATCCAGGCGAAGCCAACGGGGACTCCGCTGGCGGTGCAGCCGTCGCCATCTACGTCTCCTCCGTCCCGTGTGCCACCTCTCTCAAGTAGGTGACCGCAGGTCGCGTGTTCAGCTCCCCCAGCACGTGATAGGCTCGGCCACTGCGCGCCAGCTGCGAGACGCGGCTGTTCGGATCGCGCAGGTTCCCAAACACGATCGCCTCGGCCGGACAGGTCTGCGCGCACGCCGGTGTGACTTCGCCGTCGGCCACGTCGCGCCCCTGGGCGTTGGCGTCACTGCGGGCCATCATGATGCGCTGCACGCAGAACGTGCATTTCTCCATCACGCCCTTCTCCCGCACCGTGACGTCCGGACTCAGCTGCAGGTTGAGCGGGAAGGGATACTCGTAGTTGAACCACTCGAAGCGGCGCGCTTTGTAGGGGCAGTTGTTCGAGCAGTAGCGGGTCCCCACACAGCGGTTGTAGACCTGAACGTTGAGGCCCTCGGGGTTGTGATAGGTGGCGTAGACCGGGCAGACCGGCTCGCACGGTGCGTTGCCACAGTGCTGGCACATCATCGGGATGTGCACCACATGGAGGTCCTCCGACGCGCCGCCACCGATTTGGGTGCTGCCGCCGTGGCTCGCCTCGCCGTGACTTCCCTCCTCGATCAGGTGTTCGTAGTAGCGCTCGACGCGGATCCAGGCCATCTCGCGGCCCTGGGCGCACCTACGCTCGCCGACCACCGGTATGTTGTTCTCCGCATAACAGGCGGTCACACACGCCGAGCAGCCGATGCAGCTCGACAGGTCGATGGCCATCCCCCAGCGATAGGGGCTCTTGGGGTCGGCGTCCTCGGCCGCCTCCACCGGTGCCTCGGAATGGAACTGCTCAGCTGCGCGCGCGCGCCGCTCCGCCTCCGTCGCCGCTGCCAGGCTGATCACCTCGGCGATCGCGCGGCCCCGGTCGTCGTCCGCGCCTTGCGTCTCGACCAGCTGCACCCGGCGTCCTGTCCGTGCAAGAGCGACGCGCGTGGAGAGCCAGGCGAAGCTGCCTGAAGATGCATCCGCGGCGCCGGGCAAGAGCGCCAGCGGGTTCACCCCGCGATCACGGGCCCAGCGCCCGTAGTGGGTGTGGCCCTGCCCGACGGGGATGGCCACGGTGTCCGCGCGGATGCCGCGGTACACGTAGGCCGGGACCTCGAGCTGGCCCTGAGGAGTGCTGACCGCGAGTACGTCGCCGGTCCGCACTTCGAGCTGACGTGCGACGTCGGGGTGAATCTCGATCCACGAGTTCCAAACGATCTTGGTGACGGGATCAGGTAGCTCCTGGAGCCAGGGCCGATTGGCGCCGCGTCCGTCGTACAGGGTCGGTGATGGGTAAGCGATCAGCGCGAAGCGCGCCGCCGCGTCGCCCTCCAGAGTCGGCTCCTCGAACTCGACGCCTGCTACCGCGCGATTGAGCGTGACCGACTGCGTCTCCACCTCGCGCCACACGCCGCCGCGGGCAACCGCTGCATGCCAGAACTCAGCGAAGTCGTCACGCGGGGCGAACTGAAGCTGCACAGAGCGCCACGCATCGCGCAGGTAGGCGCTGTAGTCGGGCCAAAGGAATTGGGCTCCTAGGTTGCCGCCGATGCGCGCCGCCAGCGAGAACAGCACTTCACCCGTATGCCTCGTTTCGAACAACGGGTTGATGGTCGGTTGCATCAACGTGTGCACGCCGACCTCAGGCTCGTGGTCGCCCCAGCTCTCCAGCGGCGTGTGGTCCGGGAGTATCAGGTCGGCGTGGGCCGCGGTCTCGTCCATGTGGCTGGCGAAGCTCACCATTAAACCGACGTTCTCCAGCGCGCCGCTCAAGCCCAGGCTGGGGGGCAGCGTGTGCACGGGATCACTGCCGTGCACCAGCAGCATGTCGACCGCGCCTGACCGCATCGCCTCGATGACCTCCGTCCAGCGGGTCAGGTCCGCGGGACGGCGTCTCGCGACGTTAGGTCCGAAGCGCACCGTGCGACCGAAGTTGTCGGCTGCGTAGTTGAGCAGGTTGACAGCGACGTGCGTGGCAGTGGCGTTGCGATGCGTCATCTCCACGCCGGGCGGCAGCGCGAGGCTGGCTGGCACGTCGGCGAACTCGCGGGCGAGCCGCTCGATCTGCTCCGCCTCGACGCCGGTCGCCTCGGACACCCGCTCCGGCGTGAACGGCTCGACCAGCGGGCGGAGCACTGCCGCCCGGCCCCCGGCGCGTCCCTCGGCGACCAGAACCCGGGTCATGGCGAGGGCAAGCATCATGGCGCTCGCTGGCCGTGCCGGCACCCATTCGTCGGCGTTGGAGCCGGTAAGGGAGAGACGCGGGCCTACGTGGACGAAGCGGCCCTTGCGACCGTCCCGGAAGCTCTGCGATCGGGCGAACAGCCGCGTGTACTGGACCGGCGAGATCCAGGTCTCGAGGAATCCGGCTCCGAACGAGAGGATCAGCTCGGCGCGATCGAGTTCGTAGCGCGGGATCTCTGCGCGACCGAAGGTCAGTCGGTTGGCCTCGCGCAACGGCTCGACGTCGAAGCTCTCGTGGACAATGCGGTTGGGTGACCTGACGGCGTCCAGCCAAGCCTCGAACAGACGGTCCAGGGAGCTGACAGCACCGTCGCTGATGAGATACAGCCGCTCGGCCTGACCCGTTCGGCGCAAGCCCCGGATCCGGCTCGCCAGCAGCGCCTCGGCCTCGTCCCAGGTGGTGGGCTCGAACTCGTCCCTCCCCTCGACGCGGCGTAGCGGCCCGGCGATGCGATCTGGGTCGTAGAGGCCCTGCAGTGCTGCCTGGCCGCGAGCGCAAAGCCGACCCGCGTTCACCGGATGGTCGGGGTTGCCCTCCACCTTGATCGGCCGACCATCCCGTACCTTGACGTGCACACCGCAACCGGCGGGACACTCACGACAGACGCTGGCATACCAGTTGGCGACGCCCGGAATGACCTCCTCCGGCTGCACCAGGTAGGGGATCAGCTTCTTCGCCGGTTCCTGGGCACAACCCATCAGACCGGTGCTGGCACCGCTCAGCCCGAGGATCTTCAGGAAATCGCGACGCTTGATCTCCGACATCCCGTGCAGCTCCCTCGGCGGACTAGTAGTGGCAGGCCACGCAATCGATGGGGCCGTTCAAGACCCCGTACCTCGAGTCGATCGCTCTAGGGTAAAGACCGTGCGATTCACGGCCTGTGGCACCGAACTCGGCGGCGGTGCGCTCCGCCTTCGCCAGCTTCGCTTCGTCCTCTTGATCCTTCTTATGGCATTCCAGGCACCAGCCCATCGTCAGCGGCGCCCAACGCCAGAGCACATCGTGCTCTTCGACCTTGCCGTGACATTCCTGACACTCCACCTCGGCCCGCACATGCCGACCGTGATTGAATTGGACGAAGTCGGCCAACTCGTAGATGCGCTCCCAGGGGATCGGCTCACCGCGCTCTTGGTAGCCACGCAGTTTCGCGATTTCCGAGCTGGCGGCCTTCACGACGCGGTGGCAGCCCAGGCAGAGTTCGACCGGCGGCACGAGCGCCCAGGTCGACTTGTCGCCGTTCGAATGGCAGTACTGGCAGTCGATCTCGTAGACACCGGCGTGCCGGCGATGGCTGAAGAAGATCGGCTGGAACGGACCCTCGCCCCAGCCGACGAGCGTGTCGGGATCGAGGGAGAACTGAGTGCTCTGAACGGCCGGGGCCGCTGCGGGCACGGGCGTGCTGCCTTGTGGACCTTGGGTTTGGAAGACGAACGCGACCAGCGCCAGAGCGGCGACTCCAGGCAGGCCAAGCGTAAACGCTTTTCGACGGCTGCGCATCGTCCTCCCGGCCCTGGCCTTGAGCATGTCCAGGGAGATCGCGGCTGAGACTGTCAGCCGCCAGTAACTCTAGCTTCGGCCACCTCTGTGTTCGTCCAATGCCCGCTCAAGAACCTGCACCGCGATCCAGGTCTGGGCCGCGACGTGGCGACGCCCCCAGGCGCCGTACCTGTGCTGTATCTCCAAGATTCGCGGGATCGCCCGCTTCAGCATCTGCCAGGCTACTGGATGGTTGACCTCCAGCAGTGTCTCCAGTACGAAGAAGAACTCGACGTTGGGCCAACAACCATCTTCCTCCTGCGCTGCGGCCAGCGTCTCAAGACCCGCCGCCAGCTCGCTCGACCACACGCCTTGAACCCATGCGAGCGCCTGCAGTGCACCGACCAGAACCGCCGGCGTAAACGTCCCTCCGTACTCGAGATAGAGAGGAAGACCTCTGAAGCCGGATACCGAGGCGTTCGCCCGCGGATCACCAGGCTTCGCTCGCAGAGCCGAGCGCAGTCCGCGAGCCGACGCCAGCAGTCGAGCGCTCGCGTCGGCGCTCACCGTCTGGCCGTTGCCCAGCGTGATCTCCTGCGGCTCATCGGACGGGCCGGGGCTGAAGAAGCCGCTCAGGAAATGCTCGCAGACGCGTTGCTCGTGGCGCGCCGGCGTGCACCCCGACCCATAGGCGCCCTCCGCATCGCGCCGCGAGTAGAGCCAGTCGAGCCCGCGGGACACCGCGAGCGAGTCCGTTCCCAGCCCCAGGTCCAATAGCCGCCAGATCGCTTCGGCCGACGCCGCGAGGTCACCACTGTTCCAGCTGCCGTCGGACCCCTGTTTCGCCATCAGGTCGCCGCGCAGGTGCCGCGCCAACTCGGGAGCTCCCCGGGCCGCGTCGCGACGCGCCAGGTAACCGCAGTAGTCACGACGCTCGCCCAGCCACTCCCGGGCCGCCTCGATCGCGTCCTGGATCGCCCGCAGGGTGGGCGGCTCGGCCACCGCTGAGGGCCCCGCCCGCTTCGCAGCGGTCGCCCGCGTCCTCGTCGCCCTGCCGCTGGGCTTCGCCGCGCCTGCGCTCCTGGACCTGGCGGACGCGGTGCTCTTCGCCTTGGCTCCTGTAGGGGTCTTCCGCCTGGCTTTTGTAGCCTTCTTCACTATCGGCTTGGCCGCTCGCTTCTTGACTGGCTTCCTCACCGCCTTCCCTCGGGCGGCTGGCTTGCGCTTAGCCAACTGGGTTCCTCCTCCCGGTCGTCAAGACGTCAGGAATGCGGTAGATTATCACATCATCGCAGTCGACGCGAGTCACCACGGCGGATTCGCCACAATCCCGTAAGTTATGTTACGTGCAGAGCTGATTTCGACGGGCTTCTATGTGCCCGAACGTGTGATAACCAACCAAGACCTCACCCAGTGGATGGATACCAGTGACGAATGGATCCGTCAGCGTTCTGGGATCGAGGAACGTCGCTGGGTCGAGGGCGCCGTGAGCGCCTCCGATCTGGCCAAGCTGGCGGCGGAGCGGGCGCTGGAGCGGGCGGGTCTACAGGCAGCGGATCTGGACTGCATCGTGCTGGCGACACTCACTCCCGACGCCTATTTCCCGGGCGCGGGCGTGTTCCTGCAACGGAAGCTGGGGATCGCGGGCATCCCGTGTCTCGACGTGCGGAATCAATGCTCGGGGTTCCTCTACGGCCTATCCGTCGCGGATGCCTGGATCAAGACGGGCGCGTACAGGCGTGTGCTGTTGGTCGGGACCGAGGTGCACTCGACGGGCCTGGACGTTTCCACAGCGGGGCGTGACACGGCGGTCCTGTTCGGGGACGGCGCGGGGGCGGTGATCCTGGGGCGGACGGAGGACGCGAGCCGGGGCGTGCTGTCCGTGCACCTGTGGGCGGACGGGAAGTACGCCGAGAAGCTGTGGTTGGAGGCGCCGGGCTCGCGCTTCAACCCGTGGCTGCAGGCGTCGCAGATCGAGCAGGGACTGACACGGCCGTACATGGAGGGCCGTGAGGTGTTCAAGCACGCCGTGGTGCGGATGCCGGAGGCGGTGAGGGAGGCATTGAGGGCGAACGGCCTCACGGTGGACGACGTCGCTCTGGTGATCCCGCATCAGGCGAACCAGCGGATCACGCAGGCGGTGCAGAAGGCACTGGGCCTGCCCGACGAGAAGATCAGCAGCAACATTCACAGGTACGGGAACACCACGGCCGCGAGCATCCCGATCGCGCTGCACGAGGCGGTGGAGGAGGGGCGGATCAAGCGTGGCGATCTTGTGTGTTTGACGGCCTTCGGTTCGGGGTTCACCTGGGGTAGCGCTCTGATCCGCTTGTGAGATAGCTCGCGCACTTCGGGGAATCGTGCGTGCTGACCTGCGAAAGGTGTGACTTATGAGCTTTGTGAATCGACTCGTGCTTCGTGTTGGGACGTTGCTCGTCGTGTGGTTGGGCTTCGTGGCCAGCGTCTGCCAGGCCCAGGATCGGGCTGCGGCCGGGGCCGTGCCCACGCGCGTCATGGTTCGTGTGGTGTCGCGCGATGCGAAGGTCATCGGTAGCGGCGTCGGGGGTGCCCTGGTCCGTGTGCTCGATGCCGGCAGCGGGGAGGTGCTGGCCCAGGGCACGCAGGGGGGAGGCACGGGCGACACGCGGCTCATCATGGCGGCGGCCCATAGCCGGGGCGTCTCGATATACGATACCGAAGGCACTGCTGGTTTCCTGGCTGAGCTAGAGCTCACACGGCCCACGGTCGTCAACATCGAAGCGCTCGGCCCGCTGGGGTTTCCCCAGGCGACCCACTCGGCGATGAAGCAGATGCTGTTACTGCCGGGCAAGCATGTCGAGGGTGATGGGGTGGTTCTGGAGCTCCACGGCTTCATCGTGGAGATCCTGAGCCCGGAACCGCTCACGCCTGTCGAGGAGTCCTTCCGCCTGACCGCGCGGGTGCGCATGATGTGCGGCTGCCCGATCGCGCCGGGCGGCATCTGGGATGCCGACAACATGGAGTTCGTGGCGCGTCTCAAGGCCGACGGAGCGGTCGTCTCGACGGCGCCGCTGCGCTACGCCGGCGAGGCGAGCATGTTCACGGGGTCCGTATCGGTTCCGGGAGGTGCACGCGATCACGACCTGACGGTCGAAGTCCTGGTCTCGGATCCGAGTAGCCAGAACTTCGGGCGGCACGAGATACCTTTGGGTGGTTAGAGGAGGCACGCGAGATCAGCGTCCCTGCTTGTGCAGATCATCGCTTGAGCTCCGGGAACGCGCTACGTTCACTGCGCGTTTGCAGGTTGCAGTGGGCGACTGCGGTGCCGTGGCCGAGTGGCTAGGCGGAGGCCTGCAAAGCCTCTTACGGAGGTTCGATTCCTCCCGGCACCTCTATCTCGGCTCGGAGCTGCGTCGCCGGCGCGGGCGGGGCCTTGTCATCGCGGTACCCGGCAGGCACATTTCATTCCCCGCTGCGGGCGTAGCTCAGCTGGTAGAGCGCGAGCTTCCCAAGCTCGAGGTCGCGGGTTCGAGACCCGTCGCCCGCTCTTCTAAGGGGCGGTAGCTCAGCAGGTTAGATCAACGTGCAGAGAGCCCTGTCGTCTCGCAGACGGCAGGGTTTGTGCTTTGGGGGGCCGGGCCCCGATGCGTAGATGACGCATCGGCTCGGCTCTTGTCCGGCTCCGCGTGGCGCCGCAGCTCTTGTGAGACCTTCGCGATGAACCCTGAGAAGTCAGGTGGACGGAGCGAGCCCATTGAGAGTACGAGCAATAGCCAGATCCGGCTCGAGATCCGCCAGCCAGTCGTCACGAGCGTCAACGCCCAACGCCTGGGCTTCGGCCCAAAGCGCGGCGAAACGCTGCAGGGCTACCTCATAGGTCATACCTTCAAGCGCCTCGCGTTCGTAACGGCTCTCCAGCTCCTCGAGCAGCTGCGGTGATTCGATCATGCCACAAATATACTCTATTCCTTGCCACACGTCTTTCCATACCGCCTCACCTCTTCCCGCACAACACGCCGGAGCGTTCCCTCAGCACGTCGCCTCCCGAACTGTCCAGGCGGGTCGTTCTTGCCTGATCCCAGCGGTGGCCCTAACGTGATTGTGACCCATATCCCATCCACATACATCGTCTGAGGTCCGAAGGTCGTACCAGTCCACCGCAAGGACGGGAGGTAGACCATGCAGATTCAGGATATCATCGTCGACTCCGTAGCTGCCTTCATGCGCGGTATAGGCAATTTCCTGCCCAACATCCTGGCGGCGATCGTCATCCTGATCGTCGGCTGGATCATCGCCAAGCTGCTGAAGGCCGCGGTCGCGCGCGGACTCAAGCTGGTCAAGTTCAGTACGTTGACCCAACGAGCCGGCATCGATGAGTTTCTGGCGAAGGGTGACGTCAAGCAGTCGGCGGCTGACGTCATCGCGGTACTCGTCTACTGGCTGGTGATGCTGATCGTACTGGTCACCGCGGTGAATGCCCTGGGGCTGGAGGTCGCGTCCCAGCTGCTGAACCAGATCCTGCTGTACATACCCAACATCATCGTCGCGGTGGTCGTCGTGGTGGTCGGTCTCTACGCCGCCAACTTCGTAGCCGCTCTCGTCAGGACGGCGGCCGCCAATGCCGGGATCACGGAAGCGGGACTCGTCGCCGCGCTGTCGCGCTACGCACTCATCATCTTCACGTTCGCGATCGCGCTGAATCAACTGAGAATCGGCCGGGAGATCGTGGCCAACGGCTTCCTGGTCCTGTTGGGCGCAGCCGCGCTGGGCGCAGCACTGGCCTTCGGTCTCGGGGCCCGCGATCTGGTCAGTGGATTCCTGAACGCACGCTTCGGCAAGAAGTAAAGGCGCGCCAGCCAACCGCACCGCGCTCTCTGGGAGACGGCAAGCCGGCCCGCCCTGGAGAGCGCGGGCCTGTTAGTGATCGCTGGGCCGAGAATCTGCGGCGCAGGTCCCGGGTGTCTATGAGTAGTTCTTATCGATAGCTGTTGCGCGATCGCAGCCGCTGCCTCTTCTTTAGACGGTTGCCCTCCCCGGCGCTGACGTTTGAGGGGTGCGGATGTTGACCAGACGGCTGTTCAGGCTGTTCTTCGCCGCGGTGGGCTCGGTGATCGGGTGGTGGCTCGGCGCACCGTTGGGAGAGCTGGCGGCTTTCGCGCTGAGCATCTTCGGGGTCGCCATCGGCTTCTACGTGGCGAACCGCTTGCTGGCCCAGTTGCTTGGCTGACGCCGGCTGACGCTTCTTGCTCGCCCTCCCGGGCGGCGTACGGTTCCCTTCAGCACCCCTACTCGCGATGCGCGTTGTAGACGCGCCCGTCATCTATCTGGATGACTCGGCCGTTTCCATAGGACTCAGGATAGCTGGAACGTTCCATTTGAAGAACGAGCGGCGGCCCGGTTTTGCCTTGAGACACCCTTTCAGAGCGGTGGCATCTCCTATGCGATTAGTCCGTCTTGCTTTCTTCCTCACCTTCACCTTGTGCGTAGGCTGCGCACCCTCGCTCGAGCAGGAGACGGTGCCACCCAACTTCGTGCTGATCTTTGCCGACGACCTGGGCTACGGCGACCTCAGTAGCTACGGCCACCCTACGATCCGCACACCGAACCTCGATCGCATGGCGGCGGAGGGGATCAGGTTGACATCCTTCTACGCCGCAGCCCCGGCCTGCACGCCCTCGCGTGCCGCGCTGCTCACCGGCAGGTACGCGATCCGTTCCGGACTGGTGGAAGTGCTCGGCCCCGATACGGAGGGCGGCATCCCGGCGTCCGAGATCACGCTTGCGGAGGCCCTCAAGGCCAGGGGCTACCGTACCGCCGCGATCGGGAAGTGGCACCTCGGCTCACAAGGCGGCTACTTCCCGACCGAGCACGGCTTCGATTCGTACTTCGGCCTGCTGTACAGCAACGACATGATGCGGCCGTGGGTCGATACCGATCGGCCGCTGCAGCTTTGGCGCGACACCGAGCCGATCGAGCACCCGGTCCAACAGAACACGTTGACCGAGCGCTACACCGAGGAGGCGGAGCGCTTCATACGGGCGTCAGCAGGCGAGCCGTTCTTCCTGTACCTGGCGCACTCGATGCCGCACGTGCCGCTGCACACATCCGAACGCTTCCGAGGCACTTCCCGGGCCGGGCTCTACGGCGATGTGATCGAGACGATCGACTGGAGTACCGGCCGGATTCTGCAGGCGTTGCGAGAGGCAGGCCTCGAGGAGAACACGCTGGTCGTCTTCACCAGCGATAACGGCCCCTGGATGTACATGCCTGACCGGATGTTCAGGGAGGGTCTCATCCAGCCCTGGGATGCCGGGACTGCGGGTCCGCTGCGCGGCGCTAAGGCGACGACCTACGAGGGTGGTATGCGTGTGCCCTGCATCGTCTACTGGCCGGCGCGCATCCCTCCGGGCCAAGTGACTCTCGAGCTGGCTTCCACGATGGACCTCTACACCACCTTCCTGCTGCTGGCGGGCGCCGACGTGCCGGGTGACCGACCGGTGGATGGGAAGGACATCATGCCCATGCTTGAGAGCGAAGGGACATCTCCTCACGAGTACTTCTATTACATGTACCCCGCTCGTCTTGAAGCCCTGCGCGACGCGACGTGGAAACTGCGGATCACAGCGAGCGGGGAAGGCGGCGCCGTCGTCACCGAACTCTTCAACCTTTCGGTCGACCCGTACGAGCGCTTCAACGTGGCGGACGATAACCCGGACGTGGTGGCGCGGCTGAGGGCCGAGATGGAACGGTTCGCCGCCGAGACGGGCGCCGTTCTGACGCCAGGGCACTAGCGGGGCCTCACTCCTCGCGCAGCACGATGGCGGGGTCTACCCGGGTCGCGGACCTTCGACCACTCGGCCACCTGTGCAGGGAAGGGGTGAGCAGAACCACTACCCCGAACAGGATCGCGGTCGAGGCTAAGTGGTTTTCCCCCCTACGGAACCGTGGCGGACTCCGAGGTCTTCAGGTTGCTCTCCGCATCATAAGTGTATCCACTAAGGATGAGGTTGGTCACGGTGAACGTGAAGACATCTCCACTCGCTGCCTTTTGCTTGGAAGAATCGACGGTCGCAACGCCGCTGCCGTCACTGATTCCACTGCTGGCCCCGATATCCGTTGAGTTCCAGGTCCAGGAGCCCACGACCTCCACTCCTGAAACGGGGTTACCGTCCTGATCGAGAACCGCCACCGTCGCCCTGCCGAGATAGTTCTTTCCTTGTTGCACTATCGCCACGCCGATGTCGCCCACATGAACGGAAAGCTCGGGAGGCTCGGTCGGCGTTGCAGAAGCTTCGTTCGATGGCCCAGACTCGTTGCCAGTCGTGTCTTTTGCCGTAACCACGTAATAGTAGGTTGTTCCAGCGGTCAGTCCGCTATCGCTGTACTGGCTGCTGGTCAGTCCCTCTGCGATCGGGACATGGCCACCGCCCGCTGTCGTCGAGCGTTTAACCGAGAAGCTCGCCCAGTCAGCGTCGGTCGTGTTGTCAGGCCAATCGAGCGAGACCGAGCCCGGACCGGCCGTCGCCGTCAGAGGAGCGGGAGCGGCCGGTGGGATGGTGTCAGGTGGCGGCGGAGGTTCTACTGGACAGGCGTTGCCGGCGGAGTCGATACAGTCTGCTGTCTCCACGTTCGCCGCGGGATCGTAGACGAACCCACTCGCGCTGACATCGGTGACGGTGACGACGAACTGCCCTGACAGCGAGCTGTCTACCTTATCGGAGTCGAACTGAACGTCACCACCGCTGGTAATCCCCGAGTCGACGTCTGTAGTCAGCCCACTCCATTGCGCCGCCACTGTGGCACCACTAACCGGGACCCCAGTCTCGTCGACGATACTGATCACGGCTCTCCCAATATTCCACTTCCCGGCCTTCCGCAGTTCCATTGCAATGCCGCCGACATGGATAACAGGTTCGGGACCCGGATCGGTGGTGACCTCGAGAGTTCCGCTTGCAGGCGACTCGTTTCCGGCCCCGTCCAGAGCGGTCACGTGGTACGCATAGGTCGTCGCCGGCGCGAGTCCCGTGTCCGTAAACGACGTCGTTGGTGCGGCCACTGTGCCTGTAACCACGCCATCGCGGAAGACCCTGTATTCGGTTACTGCAACATTATCGGAAGCGGCTGCCCAGCTGAACGAGACTGTCGTGTCGGTCTTCGAATCCAGCGTCGGCGTCCCCGGAGCGGTTGGCTCTATCGTGTCGAGGGTCGCTACCGACAGCGTATCGCTCAGAGTTGACTCGTTTTCGGCGGCATCCACGGCCGAGACCTGGAAGTCGTACGACGTCGCGGGAGTCAAGCCGACGGCGGTATGGTTGGGGCTCGACTCGCTGGCGACCAGTTCGCCATCACGGTAAATGTTGTAATAGGACACGCCGACGTTATCGGTTGAGGCGTCCCAAACTAGATCTACTGTTGTACCGGTCTGGGCCGGCGAGCTGAGATTCTGGGGCTGGCTCGGCGGCTCGGTGTCGGGCGGCGCCACGGTCGTGAAGGAGAAGACGGCCGAGAAGTCTCCCGCGCCGAAGCTGTTGTGGCCGCGTACGTGCCAGTAGTAGACGGTCTCGTGCTCCAACGTCCCCGCCGGCAGCGTGATCGTGGTCGAAAGCGTTGTGTCAGAAAAGACGACGACAGCAAACTCCGCATCCGTCGCCACCTCGACGTCGAAGCTGTCGGCGGTGCCGGCCCATTCCAGGGTCGCTTCCAGCGGCACGTCGATCGCCGCGTCGGCCGGAGAGGTGAGGACCGGTGGATCGGGAGGCGCGCTGGCCGCCGCCGTGGTGAAGCTCCAGACGGCGGAGTAATCGCTGGTACCGTTGGCGTTCGAGGCGGCCACCTGCCAGTAGTAGGTCGTCGAATAATCCAGCGCGCCGGCGGCCACCGTGTACTCCGTCGTCGAGACCACGGCGGCGTCCACGATGTCCGTGAACGCGACATCGGTCGCGACCTCGACCGAGAAGTTGTCGCCATCGCCGGTCCAGGAGAGGGTCGGCGTCAGAACGACATCCAGAGCCCCGTCCACCGGTGAAACCAGGACCGGCGGGTCGGGCGGCGGTCCGCTACCGCTATCGAATTCATACGCTCCTATGTCGGGCGCCGCACCGGAGTATGCCTCCGCCGGCAGGTCCAGGACCGTCTCCGTTTGCCAGACGTAGTACGCCGTACCGGCGTCGATCGCCGGGCTACCCGCCGGCAGCTCGAGGTTCGCGGTGAGGGTGGGATCTGCAAAGACGCTACTCGCGCTGTCGACGTTGGACCCGCTGTTATCGGTGCCGTTGTTGAAGAACAGGTTGAACGCCAGCTCGGAGTTGAAGTCGACATTCTTGACCGCGATCACCGGGTGACCGACGAAGATGTTGTTGAGCACGACCGTGTTGTCACCGCCGGTGATCCCGTGACTGTTGTTGGCAAAGGTGTTGTTGAAGATGTTGATGCGCTCGGGGATGCTGGCGGCGCGAAAGTCCTCGTTCGTCGTCTCTCCATCCATCATGCCGATGCCGACGTCGACGTTGTCGTAGATGTAGTTGTAGCTGATCTCGAAGAAGCGATCGGTCGGCACATCATACCAGATGAGCTGGATCCCATCTTCTCCGTTACCGTGAATCGTGTTCCGTGTGATGATGATGTTCAGAGTCGGACCGCTGTGGTCCTGCAGTCGGATCTCGATACCGTCATCATTGTTGTTGCGGATGATGTTGTCCTGAATGACGATGTCGACGGAATTGTCGAGATCGATGCCGTCGTCACTGTTGAGCTCGAACCACACCGTCGCTGGTGTCCGTGATCCGGGAGTTCAGCAGGTTGAACTTGGCGCGCGGCGTGATGCCGTCGTCACTGTTCTGGATGGTGAAACCCTGGATAGTAGGCCGCTCTTCGGCGCCAGAGGGGATCGAGATCACGTAGGAACCATTGCCGCCGTCGAGGATTGTAGAGCTTATGAAACTCGTATCGCCGGTAGTGAGGTAATGGGAGGCCAAAGTGATCGCTTTGGTGATGGTGATCTGCCCGACGTAGGTCCCCGGCCCCACCAGGATGGTGTCACCGGAGCTCGCGGCGTCGTGGGCCGCCTGAATAGTCGAGAAGTCTCCCGGAACGGTGATCGTCGCGAATTGGGGCGATTGGATTGGGGTCGTCACCTCGGGTCGGGTGGTGTCCTCACAAGCAGCGACAAACAGAGTGGCTAGAACAAACAGGGCGGCGCGTTTCATGGCGTTGAACCTCCGGCTTGGGCCTACCTACTCCGTCAGTGGCTTGGCGGGCTCGTCGTCGGGCGGGTGTCAGGCAGGGCGTGCCCCAGGCGGCGGGGGCCACAAGGGCCGCGGACAAATTTAACATGAAATCCCGTAAGATGGCACCCAAGCCCCACGCAGCCGCGACAGCGCTGCTGAGGCTGGAGTGTGGCGACAGGATGTTAGCGCGGTCTCACTCCTCGCGCAGCACGATGGCCGGGTCCACCCGGGTCGCGCGGCGCGCCGGCAAGTACGCCGCCAGGGTGGAGATGGCGACCAGGAACACGGCGAGAACCGCGTAGGTGAGCGGGTCCACCGGGTCGACCTCATAGAGCATGCTCGACAGCAGTCGCGTGAGCGCGAAGGCGGCGACCAGGCCGAGGACGACGCCCGCCAGGCTGACGAGCAGGCTCTGCCCCGTCACCATGCGCAGCACATCGCCGCGGTGGGCGCCCAGCGCCATGCGGATGCCGATCTCGCGCAGCCGCTGCACGACGGAGAACGAGATCACGCCGAAGATCCCGACGGCGGAGAGGACCAGCGCCAGGACGCTGAACGTGCTGAGCAGGCCACCGACCAACCGGCTGTTGGACATGGCTTGCCTGACGTAGCCCTCCATGGTACCGATCCGGTAGAGCGGCACGTCCGGGTCGAGCGCGGCGAGCTCGCGCCGTACCGACTCGCTGAGCAGTAGCGGATCGCCCTGCGTCTTGGCGGCGACGTACATGGACGTCGTCCACATCCCCGCGCTCTGGGCCATCGGCACGTAGACGGTGATGCGCGCCGGGCTCTCCAGCTCGTAGTGCCGGACGTTGCGCACCACGCCCACGACCGTGCGCCAGAGCGGGACCGGGTTCTCAGGGGTCGAGCCGGGATCCTCCTCGAAGTTGACCCGCTTGCCGATCGGGTCCTCGCCCGGCCAGAAGTTCTCGGCCATCGTCTCGTCGATGATGCAGACCGCTGCCGTGCCGTCGCGGTCAGCGTCGTGGAACAGCCGGCCCTGCAGCAGCGGTATGCCGAAGGTCGCGAAGTGGTCCGGCGTGACCACGTAGTACAGCACCGACCGCAAGTTCTCGGGCTCGCGTGGCGTGCCCTCCGGCACGATGCTCTGCTCCCAGCCGCCCCCCTGCAGCGGCACGCTCTGGCTGAGCGAGGCGGTCCGCACGCCGGGCAGCCGCTGGACCCGCCCGAGGAAGTCGTCGAAGAAGCGCCAGGCCGGCTGCTTGCCGTCGTAGCGGATGCGGGGCAGAGACACGCGTGCGGTGAAGATGTTCTCCGCCACGAAGCCCTTGTCGACGTGCTGCAGCTTGCGCAGGCTCTGGATCATCAGCCCCGCCCCGATCAGCAAGACCAGTGAGAGCGCGACCTCGGCGACCACGAGACCCGAGCGCAGCCGCTGGCGCGCCCGGCCCGCAGTACCGCCGCGGCCGCCTTCCCCGAGCTCGCTGGCCAGCCCCTGGGCCGACGCGCGCAGAGCCGGCGCGACGCCGAACAGGAGACCCGCGCCAACCGCGACGATGAAGGTGAACGCCAGCACGGTAGGATCGAGCCCGATACGTTCCGCTGCGGCGGCTGGGATGCTGTCGGAGGCCGCCGGTATGAGAACCCGGATTCCCAGGTAGGCCAGCCCGACACCCAGGACGCCGCCGCAAAGGCCGAGTGCCACGCTCTCGGTGAGCAGCTGTCGGACCACGCGGCCGCGCCCGGCGCCCAGCGCCGCCCGCACCGCCAGCTCACGCCGCCGGCTCTCGCCGCGCGAGAGCAGCAGGTTGGCCACGTTGGCGCAGGCGATCAGCAGGACGAACCCGACCGCGCCCATCAGGATGAGGATCGGCGTGCGCACGTCGCCGACGAACGCGTCGCTCAGCGATTGGAAGCGCGCGACCGCGACCGGCTCGCCTTCCTCTTCGCTGAGCTCGCGCGTGACGCGGTCGAGGTCGGCCTGCGCCATCTCGATGCTGACCCCGTCCTTCAGTCGGCCGACCGCCCAGGTACCTGCCGAGCACGTGCGATTATCCCAGCACAGGCCCCGGGAGAACAACCCCATGGGCAGGTAGACCTCGCTCTCGGCGGACGGGAACTGGAACTCCGGCGGCATGACGCCGATGATCTCGAACATCTGGCCGTCCAGCGTGATCGTGCGGCCGAGGACGGCGGGGTCGCTGCCCAGCCGCCGCTCCCAGAACCCGTAGGTCACGACGGCGACCGGTGCCGCGCCCGCCCAGGTCTCGTCCGAGGCGATGACGCGGCCCATCAGCGGCGGCACCCCCAGCGTCTCGAAGAAGTCGCCGAGCACGAAGCGCGTCACCACGATCTCCGCGCGATCGAGCCCCGTCAGCGTCATGTTCCACGACAGGTTGCCGCCGAACGACTCGAACGAGCGGTTCCGCTCGCGCCAGTCCCTGAAGTTGGGGATCGACAGCGAGATCTCGTACCCGGTCGGGGCGATCACGTTGGGGATCACCAGCCGGTCGGGCTCGTGGAGCGGCAGCGGCTCGATCAGCAAGCCGTTGACAACGCTGAAGATCGCTGTGCTGGCCCCGATCCCCAGCCCGATGGTGATGACCGCGACCGCCGCGAAGCCGGGACGCTTGAGCAGTGCCCGCACCCCGTACCGGAGGTCCTGCCAGAGCGAGTTCACCGTGTGCCCCTCGTCGTCATCTGAATCGTGTAAGTCGGCCGTCCCAACTGGATAGTCCTCTGCTAGTTGGATACTCGAGGCCTCAGCATGGTTGTGAGGGCCGGCGGAGCGTGGCGCGCCGCAGGGCCCCGGCCCGTTGCCCGGACGTCCCGGCGGCGCCAGCTTCGCTTGAGACCCGCCTCCGACTCGAGGAGCGAAGAGCTTGATGACTGGCCACCGTTATCACTTGCTCGTCTGCGCAGCCGCGAGCCTCGTCCCGCTCGCCGTCCTGCAGGCGCAGACGACGAGAATCGAGCTGCCGCACGACCACGTCCCGGGCTATGCCCGTACGGTCACCGGCGAGGAGCTGCGCTACCAGTCGCCGTTGCCCTGG
>Ga0111181_1040_pt1 | contig 20199 bp, 13 predicted proteins | sample DeeMarSWOR324_28_FD_80236 | JGI IMG/M metagenome (GOLD analysis project Ga0111181, IMG submission 80236) | Gemmatimonas sp. SM23_52
CGCTTCCTCGCCAGGAAGGTAACGGCTAGCGAACACACGGTTGACCACGACCGCGCCAGTGGCATCCGTCCGATCTTCATCTGAAAGCAAGCGACCGATTCGCAGGGTCATACCCATCGCTTCCAAGTAGCCCGTGGTGCCGCGCGGTAGAAGGCGGACGGTGGCTCGAGCGTGCTACGTCCGCTCCGCTCCTCGAGTTCCAGCTCGAAGCTGACGTTGTTCAATCCATAGAGTGGCAGTGACGACACGGCACCCACGGCCGTGACGCCCGGCGACCCGAGCACTGTGCTCCGCAGCTCGGACACTCTGAGGATACGCTCAGCGTGAGGCATATCGCTCAACGGTGGCAGGTCGACGCGGGCGATGATTACGTCATCGGCATCGAACCCCAGATCGATCGCCGTCAGGTGAGCGAAGCTCCTCGCGAACAGGCCCGCACCAATGAGGAGAAGGAGTGACAGAGCCACTTCGGCCGGGATTAGCAGACCGCGCAGACGCCGTACGTCCCTGCTTTCGGTGCCGCCTCGCCCGGCGCTGCGCAGGGCTGCCTGAACATCGGTTCCGCTGGCGTTCAGCGCAGGTGCAACTCCGACGGCGATGCCGGTCACACACGACGCTACCAGCGCGAACGCCAGCACCGGCCAGTTCGTGCCGACGCTGCTCGCCCGGGGAAGACCGGGGCTGAGCGCCAGCAGGATCGGTATAGCCCACTCGGCCAGCAGCACGCCGAGCGCTGCGGCGGCAAGTGATAGAGCCAGACTCTCCACCAGGAGTTGTCGCACCAGCTGCGCTCTCCCAGCGCCCATAGCGCACCGCACCGCGAACTCGGCGCGCCGATCAACAGCACGCGAGAGCAAGAGGTTTGCCACGTTAACACAGGCGATCAACAGAACGAAGCCGACAGCAGCGAGGAGCATGAGTAGCGCTGCACGGACATTACCTACGACCGCTTCTTTCAGCGGCACCACGGCGGAGCTCCAACCGTCGTTCGTCGCCGGGAATGATGCGGCCAACCCCGCGGAGATGGCCGCCATCTCCGCTTCCGCTTGTTTGACGGACGTGCTCGGCTTGAGTCGTGCGACGGTACGGAACCAGTGCCCGACGTCGCGAGGCAACTGCCGGATGTCGAAATCGATGGGGACCCAGTAGTCACAGCGACCGAAGAAGTAGTGCTCGAGCCCTACGAAGCCGCGGGGCATGATCCCGAGCACCACGTGGTCACGTCCGTCGAGCTGAACCGTTTTCCCGACTATAGCTGGATCGGCCCCGAAACGCTGTGTCCACAAGCCGTGGCTCAACACGGTGACCGGCCGGCTCTTGGATCCCTCCTCATCGGTGCGGAAGGCACGACCCAGCGCTGCGCCGACTCCAAGTACAGAGAAGTAGTTCGCGCTCACGCTTGCTCCGGCAACACGTACGGCTCCTCTATCGTCAGGCAGAGTCGCCGACGCGAGATGGAACAGCGCTATACCTTCAAAGCTGCGGGCCTGATCTTGCCAGTCAGCGGCGGTCCGAGGGTTGACCACATTCAGGATCTCGGGCGACTCCGGTGCTCGCTCCCAGATCATCACGAGCCGATCCGAGTCCGGATACTCAAGGGGCCGGAGAAGGACAGCCTCGATCACGCTGAAGATCGCGGTATTGGCGCCGATGCCGACCGCGAGCGTCAGGACTACCACAACCGTGAAGCTCGGCTTCCTCGCGATCTGGCGCGCCGCGAAGCGCAGGTCCTGCCTGACCTCGTCCAGCTTGAGTGACATTTGCCGCCCCGCCTAGGGGTATGCTACCGGTTGGGCGTTTCCTGCCTGCTCGCTCATGAGCCGGTCGTCATTCCGTCTGCAGCACGGTGACCGGATCCACGCGGGTTGCGCGCCACGCCGGCAGCAGACAGGCCACGCTTGCGACAGCCAAGAAGAGGACGCTCACTAGAACGAACGTCGCCGGGTCCGTGGGCTCGATCCGGTAGAGCATCTGTTCCAGAAGCCGCGACGTGGCGATCGCGCCCACCAGGCCGATCCCGATCCCGCTGGCCACCAGCGCGAAACCCCGCCTCAGCACCATCTGTGTGATGTCACGGGGCGTGGCGCCCACGGCCACACGCACACCGATCTCGCGGAGTCGCTCCATGACCGACTGCACCAGCACGCCGTAGAGGCCGACCACAGCCAGAAGCACAGCCACGCCGGCGAAGACCGCCAGCGCGACGGTTCGGACCCTCCGCCTGAACTGCGAGCGCGAGAGGAGCGCATCCATCGTGACCAGCTCGGGATCCGCGATGTCGAGGTCCAGCCTCCAGACGGCGGCGCGCAAGGCTTTGGCCAGTGACTCGGGCTCGCCGAACGTCCGCACCGCCAGCCCCATATCGAAGTAGGGTATCTGAGCGTACGAGCCGTATGCCGCCGGGAACCGGTGATCGCCCAACCCGCCGATGATGACATCTCCTACAACACCGACGACCTCGAACGTATTCTCGTAGTCGAGCACGACCTGCCGGCCGATGGGGTCGCGGCCCCTGAGGATCGAGTCGGCGAAGGCCTGGTTCACGACGAACACCAACGGTGAGCCGGCATCGTCGGTAGGCTCGATGTCGCGACCCGCGAGCAGCGGGACCCGCATCGCCTCGAAGTAGCCCGGGCGCACGGCCCGGAAGTACGCCGTTCGCGCCTCGACCAGTCCGACCGGCGGGTCCTCCGTGTCGTACACGGGCTCGTTGTTCCCCGGCTGCCGGATCGGTAACTGGCTGATCAGCCCGACGCTCTCCACCCCGGGGACCGCCTGCAGCGTCCGCGCCAGTTCCGTGTAGAACTGGGTCCGCCGCTCGGCATCCACGTACTTGTTGCGCGGCAGCTGAATTTCGCCCGTGACTAAGTCTGCCGTGTCGAACCCGAGGTCCTCGCTCATCAGGCTCGCCAGACTTCGAATCAGCAGCCCGGCACCAGCGAGAAGCATGATGGAGGCCGCCACCTGGGCGACGACGAGGCCGCTGCGAAACCTGTTCCCACCACGGTCGGTCGTCCGGCCATGCGACTTGAGTTCCTGCGCGAGGTCGCCACGCGACGCCCGCAGGGCCGGTAACGTGCCAAATATCAGGCCCGTCAACGCCGACACGACGAGCACGAACACGAGAACGGTCGGGGACAGGCCGGACCCCTGGACCGCGCTACCCTCCACTGACGTGAGCTGGAGCAGCAGCGGCTTCAGCCACTCGGCCACGAGCACCCCCAGCAGGCCGGCGGCGCCTGCCATCAGGAGGCTCTCGCTGAGGAGCTGGCGCGCGATGCGGCGGCCGGAGGCACCCAGGGCGCCTCGCACCGACAGCTCGGTCCGCCGTGTCGAGCCCCGGGCGAGCAGAAGGCCGGCCACGTTGCCGCAGGCGATGAGCAGGACCAGCGCCACGGCCGCCTGCAGCATGAACAGACTCTCCCGGTAATTCTCCGACCAAGCCTCCTGCAAGTTTGTCAGAACCAGGCCGATACCGCGGTTGCTGTCCGGGTACTGGTCAGCCAGCTGAGCGGCGATGACGCTCACCTCGCTCTGCGCCTGCGCGATCAGCACGCCGGGCGCCAGCAGGCCCACCACGGTCCAGTTCGTCTTGCCGCGCTCGGCGATATACGGGTCATCGGCCCGCATCGGCAGCCAGATCTCTGCGTCGAGCCTGAAGCGGAACCCGGCGGGCAGCACGCCGACCACTTCCATCGGGAAGCCGTTGACGGTCAAGGTGCGGCCGACTACGTCCGGCGCTCCTCCCAGCCGCCGCTGCCAGTACCCGTAGCTAAGGATCGCCACGCGCGGCGCCGCCTCGACCTCGTCGTCGGCGCTGAAGCCCCGGCCCATCAGGGGTCTGACTCCAAGCGCCGGGAGGAACTCACGGCTGACGACGAGGCCGGAGGCACGCTCCGGCTCGTCGACGCCAGTGACCGTGACATCCCGAGGAATGCCGGAGAAGGCAGCCAGCTGCTCGAACGATGTCGCGAGGTCCCGGTAGTCCCAGTAGTCGAGCGCCGAGACCCACTGGCGCACCGACCCTTCGAACGTCGTGCGAGCGAGCACGAGCCGGTCGGGCTCCGGGTACGGCAACGGCCGGATCAGCGCCACGTCTATGACGCTGAACATGGCCACGTTCGCCCCGATCCCCACGGTCAGGATAAGTATGATCACGGCGGTGAGGCCGCGCGTCTTGAACAGCGCTCGGATGCCGTGTCGGATATCCTGCCAGATGCCCACCATGAACCGAGCCTCCTATCCGCAATTGACGGCCGGGTTACTGCCCCATGTGGCAAGCCCCGTGCCGATACACTCCCCGCCTCGCACGGCCTTGCTGGAATCGTAAGCGCAAGAGGCGGTGTTCACATCCGGGAACGGCGGTCTCGGAATCGGACAATCGCGATGCCGGCGTGAGGGACAACCCAGCGTCATGTGAGCCATCCGGCCGTCGAACGTGGTGGCATCAAGCTTGCCCCTCAGTTCCAGAGCGGATGCCCGTTACGGAGGTGCGACGATGAGGAACCTAGGCTTGATTGCCAGCTTGCTACTTCTCCCAGCGCTCGTACGAGGAGTTCGGCAACCCACTATCGAGGAGATCGTATTTCACTCCGGGCCCTTCATGCTGGTCGGCGATCTCAGGACCCCGGAGGGGAGCGGCCCACATCCGGTGGTCGTGTTCGTGCATGGCGACGGCCCGAATAACCGTACCTCGGGCGTGACATACCCGCCGATCATGGAGCGTATGCTGCGTGTCGGCTACGCGACCTTCGCCTGGGACAAGCCGGGTACCGGCGAGTCCACCGGCCGGATCGACCGCAGCCGCCTGATCGAGCAGCGGACCCAGATCGTCCTGGATGCGATCGCGGTTCTCCAGGCCCGCCTTGACATCGACGCCGAGCAAATCGGCTTGTGGGGGATCAGCCAGGCAGGCTACGTGATGCCTCGCGTACTGTCGACGAGCAACGACATCGCCTTCATGATCGCGGTTTCCTGCCCCGGCGAGGCCGGTGTCGAGCAAGGCGCTTACCTCATCACGGCACAGGCCCGCTGCGCGGGACTCCCCGCGGAGGATGCGGAGCGGGTCGAGTATCTCATCGGCGCGGCCTCGAGGGCGCGGACGTACGACGAGTACGTGCGGTATAGGGCACCGCTCGCCGACTATCCGGCCCTCAGAGCCGTGGCGGAGCTCGGCTTCAACATCGGGGTCCGGCCCGAGGGGGATTGGCACGAGGATGACCTCGAGGGTGATTACTACTGGGATCCGATGGAGATTATCGAGCGGACCACGATCCCTGTGCTCGCCTTCTTCGGTGAAAAGGACACCCAGGCCGATCCGATCCAGGGCGCGCAGGCCTACCGAGCGGCGCTGGAGCGTGCTGGAAACACGAACTTCCGCGTCGAGCTCATCGCGGGCGCCGACCACAACATCATCATATCGGAGACCGGCTGCCTGGAGGAGCGGAGACGAAGGTCGCGGAGGGCGTGGACTGACTACGCGCCGGAGTATCTGGATACGCTGGAGCAGTGGCTAAGGGAGTTGCGTCGCCAGCCAGTGTAACGTTCAGCCTCCCGCTCCAGCTCGGTCAGGCGTGCCCAGCAGCCCTGGAAGGCGCGTCGTCAATTCATCTCGTCTTCTTCTACGCTCACAAGCTCGAGCCGCTCGTCACCTTCGACCTCGAGGATGAGCCCGACACCGCGAGCGTAGTAGCCATGCTCTACGTCGCCGGGTTCGAGCGGCGTCCATTCCTTGGTCTTCAGTACGTTCGCGAATGAGCCATAGGGAACGGTGGCCGACTCCTCCAAGCTCAGAACCTCACCCATATCCTCGGCCACGCCGGCGAGGTACTCCTGCCGGTAGCAATCGCCGACTCTTGGCGCTCCCCTCATGATGATGCCGGGCTGGGCGCCGCCCCGACCCGCCTGCCAGGAGCCCGCCACGCTCACAACGGCGCCACCCTTGTACTCCTTTGTGTCTTCGCCGAAGTACCACACATTCCCATCGACATCCTGCGCGTACCAGTCAGCTGTTTCCTCGGCCAGCTCCCCATTCTCGAACTCACGGCTCCTCACGACCGTACAGGTTACCCCGAGTATCTCCTTCGTCTGCTCGGTCACATACACGTCGACACGCTCATTGCCATCCAGTGTCGCATACACATACCTCGTTCCCGGGATCAGCGGGAAGAACTCGTTGTCCACCCGCGCCACGAAATGTGCTGGGTCGATTGTCGGGGCATAGCTCTCCTGTGACTCGTCCGCAGGCTTGCCGCATCCTGCGAGCAGCACAAGCAGGCCTGCCGCCACCGGGCAGTGCAGCGATGGCCATCTCATGATGTCCCTCCAGCCAGTCCGTCAGACAGCGAACGGATACCAATCAGAATACCAGGGGTGACAACATCTAAAACACGGGAAACGAGAACATCACACCAACCTCCGGCGCGATGTCCGTAGCTTTCGACGTCAGGCCGATGCCGGCATTCAGCCTCACGAACACGCGTGGACTGATGTGCCACTGCGTATCCGCGATCAGTTCGACCTCGTCCTCTTCCCCTTCCACAAGCAAGACGACGCGCAAGAGCCTCGAGACCCGCTTCAGATACTCGAGCGCATACTCTCCAAACTCCATCTTCCGCTCGGCTCCGTCGTAGGCCATTGCGGTTCGAAGCGTCAGCGTTCCCCAGCCGAAGCCTTTGATCACGCCGGCCCCCAGCTTGAACTCCCAGTCCTGCGTACCGATCAGTACTCTGTCTTTCCGCAGGGGGAAAACGGTCTCGAAGAAGCTGAAGAACTCAGGCCGCCGCTCGGTCTCCCTGGACCAGCGCCAACGCAATTGAGATTCGACGTCTCCGAGACCGGACTCGTGCAGCTCGTCCGGCATTGCGGAAGTGTCGGCTGCTGATCTTGTCAGTCGCGCATCGATGACCGCAGCCTCCACTTCCAGGGCGAGTCGGTCGGTGATGCCCAGGCCGAAGAACAGCAGACCCTCGTGTGCCCGATAGCGGCCTCTGAACTCCTGCGCGAGCCCGTAGCCGAATTCCGCCGGCTCGTACTCCATATCGTTGTCGTGGTAGTATTCGTAGAAGGGATAGACGAGCAGCTCGCCTCTTCGTATGTACGTGCCAAACATCGATGAGGGAACGCCTGTTCCACGGTCCTGCAGATAGACCGGTAGCTCTTCCTGCGCGCTGCCTGCTGTTGGCAACATCACGCCCTGGCCGAAGAACGAGGCTGCGAGGAGAAATATCGCCCTCTTCATTGTCACCCCTCCCTGTAGCGGTCGTAGATGCGAGCACACCCCTGAGCAACGCGCCGCAACGCGGTCGCTCGAGGTATCCATAATGGAGCCCGCGAGGCAGGAGAAATGTGACATAACGATACGAGCGGCGCTGACCGCGGCTACACGGCCATCACAGCCGCTCGTCCTCATCGGGAGGCTCCAATTCAACGGGGGTGGCTGGCTGAAGAGCAGCGAAGTCCAGGATATATCGACCCCGGGCGTCCGGGCCAGCCGCCGTGGTGATCGACGCGCCCTGCTTCGTGAACACTACGGTCTCCCCCACTCGGATCCGCACACTCTCGGCAGAGCGTGGAACCAGGATCTCATAATCGGCGGCCGACCCCGCATTCTCGACCCGCACTCGCTCTGGCCCTACGGAGTAACCCGGTCCCCCGCCGATGGCGCGGACCGCAAGCTCAGCCTCATCGGTGAGGAAGATTCGTATGACGCCCGACCCCTGGCTCGTCTCGAACACCAGCTCGAAACCCTCCGTCGGGATCACCGAGATGCCGCCCGAGACGCCGACGGGCAGTCCCTGCTGCGGCGGTGTTCCTTGCAAACTCTCGAAGAGTCCAGCCAGCCATGTGCGGACGGGCGATCCCGGCACGGCAGAGGCAGCGCCCGCTGCGACCAGGAGCACGATGCCCGCAGCAGCGGTGCGGGGGCGCAGCCAACGGCGACGAGCTCGCCGCATGACGTCCTCAGCCTCGACACGGGGAACCGGATGATCGAGCACACTCAATAGCGCCCCAATCTCCTGATCCTCCTGCCTGGCCGCCTCCACCCGGCGCACGCACGCCCGGCACTGCGCCAAGTGATCGCGGACGGGACGCGCCTCGGACTCGCTGAGCTCCCCGCTCAGGAACAGCTCGATCGACTCATTATCCAGGTGTTGCATCGCCGCGATCCTCGAGCGCTCGACGGAAGGCCTCCTTCGCGCGCACCAGCAGAGTCCCTACGCTGGCGTAGGTGATGTCCAGTGCTTCCGCGATCTCGCGGTACGTGTACCCCTCATATCGCAAAACAAGCATCTCTCGATCTCGTGTCGGAAGCCGATCGAGGGCCGAGCGAACGGCTTTCCGCCGGCGAGCCGTCTCTAGATCCGTCTCGGGTGACGGGTTGGCATCGCCCCACAGCTCTTGTGCTGCCTTTCCCGCCAGCAAGCGATGCTGTCGCGCCGACTTCGAGCGCGCGTTCTGTAACAAATTCCGCGCAACGACGACAAGCCAGGACCCGCTGTTCACGGGCATAGCCCCGCGCTGATACAACCGTACGAAGGCCTCCTGCGCGATGTCGGCAGCCAGATCTGGATCGCCCGAGAGGCGATCCAGGTACCGGAACAGGGACGCAAACCGCCTCTCGAACTCCTCGCGGAACAGGTCGTCGAAGGGCCCTAAGCGGTCGATGGGAGTCTCCTGCGTCGAAGCCACAAGGCCAAGTGAGTCGTCAGACTCGCCACCGGCCCCGACATAGGAGCCGACGAGGCGCTCGTATTGTGACAGGCGGATCGAATGTCGCCCGACCCGAGCGGATCAGAAGCTCCACTCCAATCCGACGGTGAGAGGAGAGAAGGGCCGACTCGGGAGCTTGGACAGCTCGCCTGTCTCGGGGTCGACCGTGTACCCGAACAGGTTCCCTCTGTTGAGAACATTGCTGAGAGTAGCGAAACCCGTGAGCAGGACGTCGCGACCCAGGAGCCGCCAATGCCAGTGCTTGCGGACCCCGATGTCGAACCGGACGTACGGTGGCAGCCGAGTGCCGCTCAGCGGGCCCGCCACCTCTTGAGGACTGCCCTGCGCCTCGCACCCACCCTCGATGATACTGCAGGCCTCCCATTCGAACGGCCCCTTCACCAGCGTAGTCGGCCGGCCGAGGTCCACTCGCAATGCCGATCGAACAGCCAGCGTAGCGGAAGCTTGGTAGCCAAGCGACGCCGCAAGCGAGTGGCTGACGGCAAACCCAGGCCGGTACGTTCCGCTCCCCACGTCATAGGTGACTGCCCCAAACCCGTAGTCTAGCACGGCCCGATAGCGGGCACCGATCAGCTCCACGTTGATCGCGCCTCCCCAGGCTTGGGCACGCCCAATCGAAAAGCTGTCCACGGCGAACGGCTGACCCGTCGCAGGAGCGACGAGCACCAGCCCCTCAAGAACGCGCGCGTATCCCTCCAGACCGGCGCGCACGCCAGCCATGGGCTGAGCCTCGAGCGCCAGACTGAACTGATCCGCTCGTGCGATCGGAACACCGTGTCCCTCGGCAGCGATGGGCAGATTCGGGTTGAACAGGTTGTCGACGAGGGACTCCGGGTTGCGGAGGGATTGCACCCACTGGTGCGTGCGGGCGTACCCGGCGGAGACGGATAGGGAAGACGAGACTGGCCAGTGCACGGAGAGGCGTGGCGCCAGTCGCGGACGCTTGCCCGCCACGAGGCTGCTGCGCAGTCCGAACAGGACCTGGACACCGCTTTCCAGGGTTCTCTGATGCTCGGCAAACGCGGCAAACACCTCGGGCTCCCCACGGATCTCTACGAGTGACTCCGTCAGCAGGGGACTCGTGCTGGCCGCTACCACAGTGTAGAATGTGCGATCCCGCTCCACGTTGAACCCGAGGCGCCAACTACTCGCAGGACTATCAGCCAGCAGCATCAGTTGCGAGCCGTGTGAACGTCGCCCACTGGACATAGCCAGTGGACCACCGGTAGCTCGCCAGTACGAGGCCACGTCGAGATCCGCACGCCAAAGGCGTGCTTGGACAGCTGTGTGCCCCCCAAGCGGCCTCTCCCAGCTGAGTCCGTAGGAGCGGCTCCTCCAAGAGAACTGATTCGGTCCTTGCACGTCACCGACTGCGAGGTTTGCAGCCCCGCTCCCCGGCGCTGAATCCGCACCCGCTCCTGTGAGCGCGCTCGCGATCCGGAGACTGTTGTCGCTCGTGAACGCCAGGACCTCGAACCAACCGCCCCCGATCGGCGCCTCGACTTTCGCAAGACCATCTGAGAACGAGCCCCTGACGTAGGAAGCTTCGCTCGACGGCGCCAGGAAGCCTGGGTGGCCCCAACGTGCACTCAACAACGCCTGGGCACCGAGGGGCAAGCGCCCAACCGTTGTCAATCGGGCACCGGTAGCGCTGAGGGCACCGCGGACTCCGATCTGGTCCGCGCTGGCAGCCTGCGTTCGTGCATCGACCACTCCAGACAGCGCACCGTCCCACGCCGACGGAGCGACGACGGTATGCAGCTCAACTCGTGAGATCGCGTCCGGATTGAGCGCGCTGAACTGACCCCCGGCGTGATAGGGGCTGTATACGGGGAAGCCATCCACGAGAAAGAGGTTCTGGTCGCTCGAGCCTCCACGCACGTGCAGTCCACTCGGATTCTCAGGGTCCAGGAGCACACCTTGTCCGCCGAGCGCTTCGAAGAAGTCCGGCTCCGCCAGGCCGGGATGTGTACGAACGTCCCACTGCGTGACCGTCCTCGATCCGATCCTCTCAACACGATCCACACCAAGCTCTGGCTCGCTCCCTACCGAGCGCGCCGTCAAGCTCGTCTCCACCGGCTGCACCCGTATCGGTTCGGGCTCCAAGGCAACGTCCAGGCGAATGGCACCGTCTGCCGGCACGAATACGCCCAGCGTGCGCGACTTGTACCCAAGGCTGGATATCCTCAGCTGCCGTGCCCCGGCCGGAACCCCACTCAGCACGTACGACCCGGCGCTGTCCGTGACGGAGGTTCGGCCAGCATCCAGGATCTCGACTAAGGCACTGACCACCGGTACGCCGGTCTCGCTGTCGCGAACCGTGCCCCACACGGAGACCTGCACCTGGCCAAGCAGCAGGGCGATGCAGAGAACGGATACACTCATGGGACGTTCAGCTCAGCTCGTGTAGCTGTGGGTCCACTCTAGTGATCGCCTCGGCTCACAGCAAGCTGCTCGGCTCGGTCGAGGATTGCAGGGCCGAGTGCGGCGCTAGCGCCTGAGGTACTTGCCCCACCACTCGAGTTCGTGGTAGAGCGCATGTACCTGCCGCCACGGCGTCCAGCCGCCGTGATACGACTCGGGATAACGTATGAACGCAGCCGCCACCCGACGCTTCTTCAGCGCTACGTACATCTGCTCTGCCTCCTCGATCGGTACGCGGTGGTCCAGCTCGCCGTGCAGAAATAGCGTGGGCGTCGTCACAGCACCTGCGTAGATGATCGGAGATAGTCGCATCATGCGGTCGCGGCTTTCCTGCTCCCAAGGCGGCCCAAAGAACTCACTTTCCTTGGTCCTCGGGATGTCGGCCACGCCGTAGTCGCTCATCCAGTTGGAGATCGATGCCCGAGCCACAGCGGCGGCGAAGCGATCGGTGTGGCCGATGACCCAGTTCGTCATGAAGCCTCCGTACGACGCACCGGTCACACCCATGCGATCCCGATCGATGGGATAGCGCTCCAGGACGTAGTCAACGCCCGACATAAGATCCTCGAAGTCCAGTACGCCCCAGCCGCCCCAGATGGCCCACTTGAACTCCTCACCATAACCCGTCGAACCTCGCGGGTTCGTGTAGAGGACGAAGTATCCCTGCGCCGCGAGCAGCTGCCACTGGAAGGAAAAGTCGTTCCCATAGGCCCCGTGCGGCCCGCCATGAATCGCGAGGATCAAGGGATACATCCGACTCGGATCGTAGTCGTTCGGGTAGAGAACCCACCCCTCGATCGGAGTACCGTCTCGACTCGTGTAGCTTATGCGTTCGGGAGCGCTCAGACTCAGCTCACCCAGCAGTGTCTCGTTGTTCCTGGTCAAGCGTCGCTCGCGGGATCCATCGATGCGGGCCGCGAAGATGTCGCCGCCGGGCTGCGTAGGACTGCTCCCTTGATAGGCCATCCACCTGAAGTCAGCCGAGAAGCTGAGGCCGCGTAGCCGGCGCGCGCCTTGGGTGACCTGCTCCACCCGGCCGCCGTCGGCAGGAACGCGAAACAGGTGAATGTCACCGCCCACCTCGGCCGTGAAGTAGATGTGCCTGCCGTCTCGGCTCCAGTGCGGAGCGCCGGGCATCAGATCCCACTCGCCCGTGATGTTTCGCGGCGTGCCGCCTGTGGCCGCTATGACAAACAGGTCAATGGGCGCGCCGTGGTCCTGTCTCCGCTCGATGACTCGGTCGAGGCCCTCGTAGCCGCGTACGACGATGAACTTGCCGTCGGGCGACCAGGCAGGGTCCGCATAGTGGTATTCGTCGTCGCTGAGCCGCGTCGTCTGCCCGGAGAGCTCCACCGTCCATATATCGGCCCGCTCGTAGGTATACTCGTCGCGCTGGTACGCGTCTGCAGTGAAGGCCAAGGCGCCACCGTCAGGCCGCCAGACCGGATCCTGGACATCGACATTCAGGTCCGTGAGCTTCCGCGCTGTGCCCCCCTCCCGCGAGACGATGTGGAGCTCTCTCGCTGGCGTGGCGCTCGGATCCCGCGGGTCCGGCAGATACCCGCGTCGATCGAACCGGTAGTCCATCCAATCGTACATGCGGCCGTCGAACCTCTTCTCGATCTCGCGCTCGAAGTCGGTCCGGGCCTCCGCCTGCGGTTCGACCTGGGGAGGTGTGGCCGATGTGAAAGCGATCCAGCGGTCATCGGGACTGAAGACGGGCGTACCACCGACGCCTGGGATGCCGAACGCTTCGCCGGCTGGCCGGTCCATCCTCAGAAACCAGTGAGATTCCCGCGTTTCGCCCTCGGGCCCCGCAACTGAGCGCGTCGATGAAAAACTCAGCAGCCGACCGTCGGGTGACCACTGGGGGTTCGAGGCACTGAATGCCGGGCTGGTCAGACGGACGGGCTCCCCAGAACCGTCAGCGGGCGCGAGCCAGATCTCGCTGTGGCGGCGGTCCTCGTTTCTGAGCGTGATGGTGCGCACGAAGGCCACCTGTCGACCATCGGGTGAGATACTAGCGTTTCCGACATCCTCGATACGGAAGTAGTCCTCGAGCCTGAGCGACCGTGTCTCTTGTGCCGCCAGATCGTTCGTCCAGATGAAGGAGAGCGACAGGGCGAAAGCCACGGCGAGTGCGGGGCGCAGACTGCAAGCGGCGCGGACGAGCGTTATCATGGTCTGTCCTCGGGTTTCGAAGGAATGTGCCGAACACCGCTGCTCCGATCAGCGCTCGACCTGGATCTCCGGCATCCGCAGTATCCCCGGGGGTCCGCCCAGGCCAAGCTGCCGACCCAGACGTGCCACAGGCCGAGCCGCCTCCACCAGCCGCCTGACCAACGCGGCGACCACCTCCTCCTCACTGCTGGCCGGATCCTCCTCTCTGATCCGCTCCCAGAGCGACCGCGGCCGCGGGAAGACCCTGAGCTCGACGTCCGCGTCCTCGGCGATGCCTGCCGCCTCCCGCGCCAATCGCAGCGCCACCGGGAAGCCGCCGAGTTCGTCGACCAGGCCGAGCTCCTTCGCCGTCGATCCCGGCCAGATCCGACCGCGCGCGATCTCGAGCGTCCGCTCAATAGGCAAGTCGCGCCCTTCCGAGACCTTTGTCGTGAAGTCCTCGTAGATCCGGTCCAGCAAGTCCTGGAAACGCTGCCACTCGGCCTCGCTGTAGTCGTGCATCCCACTCCACATGGTGGACTTCTCGCTCGTATGGACCTCGTCCCAGTCGATGCCCAGCTCCTCCCACATCTCCGAGGTGAGCGGCTTAGCGCTGAGCACGCCGATGGAACCGGTAACCGTCGCCGGCTGGGCCACGATCTTATCGGCGGCCATAGCGACGAAGTAGCCGCCCGACCCCGCCACATCGCCCATCGACACGATCACGGGCTTGTTGGACTCACGTGCCGTCACGACTGCCCGCCAGATGGCGTCGGACGCCACGTACGAGCCACCAGGGCTGTCCACACGGAAGATGATCGCCTTCACGTCCTCATCGCGGATCGCAGCACGGAAGGCGGCCGTGACAGTCTCTGAGCCCATCGTCGGTGCCTGGAACAGCGGGTCGAAGCCGCTCTCCCCGCGCTGCACGCCGCCGACGCCGTAGATCAGAGCAATGACCTCGCCGCCGTCATACGGGCGACCTGCCCGTTTCAGGTATTCCCCCAGGTAGAGGAACTCCGCGTCTTCGTCGAACCGATCGAGCAGCTTCGTGTATACCTCGTCGCGGTAGGCCAGCCCATCGACAAGCCCGGCTTCCACGGCTTCCACTCCGAGAAAGAGTCCCCGGTCGAACAGGCTCTCGACCTCTTCGTCGTCGAGGCCCCGTGCATCCGCGATCCCGTTTACCATCTGCTCGAATTGCGACCACATCACGTGCGCGGACGCCTCACGATGCGCGTCCGTGTAGGCTGTGTCCGTGATGATGTTGAAGGCGTTCTTGTATTCGTAACGCTGATCACCCCGCATCTCCACGCCGATCTTGTCGAGTGCGTCCCTGACGAAAGGTGTCTCCACAATGAGACCTGTCAGGCCGATGTCCCCGGAGGGCTGCAGGTAGATCTCGTCGAACGCGGTGGCGAGGTAGTAAGCGCCGTTACCGGGTCCAAACTCGCCAAAGGTCTCGGCGTAGGCGACAGCCAGCTTCCCCTCGGCGCGGAAGGCATGTACCGCGTCGCGAATCTCCTGGATCTTGGCCAAGCCCATCCCTGAACTGCCGACGCGCGCTACGATGGCCTTCACGCGGTCGTCGTGCGCGGCGCGTTCGAGAGCCTCGACCACATCGCGGACGGTGGGGCCGGAACCGTGCAGCGCCCGAGCCACGAGGTCTTCGGGCACGTGCTCGATGTAGTCTCGCTCGAAATCGAGCTCGAGGACCGTACGGCCCGGGACGGATCCAGGTCCCGAGAAGAAGAGCCACCAGATGAGCCCCACGACGATGGCCAGCAAGCAGATCCCTCCCAGGCCGGACACGATCATGACAAGCAGCCGGCGCAGGCGTCTCCAGGTGTTGGCCGGAATCTTCACGGTGCACCTCACTGTGTTGAGGATTCAGTGATCACAGGCAGGACCTAAGACGAGCGCGCCTGTCTGGAGCGGTTTCATAGAACGAGCAGAGCGAGAAGTCGTCACGGGTCCCCCCGGGAACCTCGCCCCAGGAGTGACAGACATAGACTCAAACCGAACTCTCACCCTATATGCCGGAAAAAATGAAGCCGATGGTTGGGCGACGCAAGAAATCCCGGAACTGCACGACAGGATTCCACTCGCGTCCTGCCGCCAGCCAGCGCCACTGGGAAACACCTTGCTCGCGGCCGGACGGCACCGTCTGAAACAGCCGCGCGCCCCCGCCGTTGGCGGAGCGGTCTTTCCCGAGATCAGCAGTGCCACTGGCAGGCTCATCATCACCATCGCCAGCGACAGATCGTGAAGCCGCTCGACGATTTCGACGCCAGAAGACAGCTACCGCTACCAGCGCAGCACGACCTGGAGGGCGCTCCCGGCCCCGATCACGGTGTCTGATGGTAACCTCACGATCACCCTCCGACCATCCTGTCCGCTGTCGGCCTCGATCTCGTTGCCGTCTACCGTAGCGAAGGCCTCCTTCAGAGTGGTGTCTTGCGGCAGTTCCAGGACGACGGAGTCGGCCCGCAGCCGACCCCAACGGACAGCGAACTCATTCACCTGGGTTTTCCCGTGCCGGCTCTGGCCCAGGCTGCCCCATCCCTCGCAGGCGGTGAAAACACATCGAAAGTCGTCGGGCGCGATCCTTGGCGCGAAGCCGATGCGCCGCTTCTGGCCGTGGTACTCGAACCCGCTCAGCCCGATCAGCACACCCCAGCTCGCCAGGGCCCGGGCGTAGTGGTCGCCGCACTCGACCTCGTTCCAGGGGTTGTGCTTGGAGGGGTGGTAGCGCTCGTGGATGCCCCGGCAGATGGCCAGGGCTTCGGTGAGCATTCCCTCCCAGGCCATGTGCCCCGCGACCTGGTACTCGATGCCAGTCCAGATCTCGTTGCGATAGCGGGTCGATCGGGGCCCCAGGTGCCGGCTCTTGGGCCAGGTGCAGGTGAACAGCCCTGCTTCGCCGGGGACGGCGAACCACCTCTCGGGCCTGTGCGCATCGTTCTGCGGACCGACGTCGGGCGCCCAGTTGTACTTCCAGATCGAGCGCAGGGCGGAGACCACCGTCTCTTGCAGATACAGGTATCCCAGTCCGACCTGGTGGGCCCATCCCTGGCCGAACATCTGGTCGGCCAGGCACCCGTCGCCGTACTGCCACTCAGGGTGCTCGTTCAGGTCGACCGCCTGGATGAAGTACTCGCCGTTGTATAGCGTCCCGACCGAGTTCAGCCGTCCCGCCTCGAAGATCCTACGGCACTCGTTCGCGAAGCCGCCATCCCCCACCTGCCTAGCCATCTCCTCGGCAGCGCGCAGCGCCCCCAGGTACAGCGAACCCACCATGGTATTGGCACCGTAGTAGTCCTGGTCGTAGGTCTGGTGCTGCCTGCCCTCGATGAAACCATCCGCGTTGCCGTCCTGAACGATCAGGAACTCGGTCGCCTTGCGTATGTTCGGCCAGTTACGCTCGAGGAACCCGGCGTCCGGCGACATCTGGTGCTCCCGGTAGGCCTTCAAGATGTAGCCGCCCTGCGCGTCGCCGGCCCACAGCGTCCAACCTTCTCCCCGGAACCCGATCGCCCCCGTCTCCGGGTAGAACCCGACTCCCGGGGCGAAGTCCTGCATCTCGCGTACGGATCGCTCCAGCTGCGGGAAGAGCCGGGCCATGGCGTGCTCGTAGTTCCAGACGTGCCCGCAGGTGCCGCGGCAGCAGCCGGCGCCCTCCCAAGCCCAGAAGCGACCGTTCTTCCACCACTGGCACGTTGTGCTGGCCAGGTTCGCCACCGGCGCGTGCAGCCGATCGAGGAGCCAGTGCGGCAGCGTCGAGTCGTAGTAGGTCCTGTGCCAGAGGCGCGTCTGCTCGGCCAGTCGGTCGAGGTTTCGGGCCACGTACAGGGCCACGGAACCGGCGCCGTCGAAGCGCGTGGCGTAGCGGGTTCCGACCAGGGTCTCGCCCCGGTACAGGTTCGGCATGAACCAGCTCAGTACGAAGACGACCATCCCCTCCGCGCCCGGGTCGAGGGTGAAGGTTCGCCCCACCGCGCCGCGCAGGGTCTGCCCCACGGGCTTCTCCGGCTCGTCAGCGGAATCGGCGAAGATCGTCTCGGGCAGCGGGCCGTCAGGAAGGGACGGGCGGCAGAATCCCGCGCCGAGCACCGCCAGGCACTGGCTGCCGTAGTCGGGCCAGAGGGACAGTGCGCCGGGATCGATGAGCATGGGACTGTCACGGAACTCGATCTGGTCGATGTTGATGTGTCCCCAGCCGCCCGACTCCGCATCGACGATCTCGATGTGCGCCTGCCTGCCCAGGAGGTCCTCGACGTTCCAGTTGTGCGGCTCGAGCCGCTCGCGGTTCGCGCCGCTGGCCGTGCGAACGAGCTCGCCGTCAGCGACCAGGTTGATGCAGGTCCGGCCTGCGTGGCTCCCCCCACCGATGAGAAAGGCGATGTACGGCCGCTCGATGGTGAAGGTGGGGGACCGGAGTCGCCCGTGCGGGCGATCGCCGCCCAGGAAAGTGTTGACCAGCCCCTTCCCCTCGAACCCGTCCACGGGCTGCTGGTCCTCCAGCGTCCCGCCGGCCGGCCGCTCGCCGAACGCTTCCCCTTCCACTGTCCAGTCCCCGTAGTCTTCCCCCTCGAAATCTGCGAAGACCGTCGGCGCTCGCTCCGGCTCCTCGGGGACCTCGACCTCCTTCGCGCTGGCCACCAGAGCCGTGAGAACATCGGCCTGCATCGACTCGTTGCGTCGGACAAAGCGCTCGCCGAACAGCGCGCCGCTGTGCAGACAGACCGCGTTCTCCAGCCACCCGGCCAGAGTCACCTCCAGCGCGGCGTCGGAGGTGTTCCTGACCTTGTAGTGCAACACCGTGGCCGGGAGAGAAGACTCAGCGGCGTCCAGCGGGATGAACGGGGAGAAAGCCTCCAGCTGCACCGTGACCGGCACCGACTCGTCGGCGTACTCGACACACCCGATCGGGTACTCCCCGCAGAAGCGCACCCCCGGGAATCCGCGCCGATCCAGGGTCCGCTCGATGCTCACTCCGCCGGAACACACGCGCAGGGCAAAGCCCTGATCCAGTTGGGCGGCCGGAACGATCTGCCCACGCCGGACCGTCTGGTCAGGCGTGCGGCCGACCTCGTAGTTCACCGCGCCGTAGCCGGTGTTCTCCTGCTGGTTGAAGATGTCCCAGCAGGCGAGCCGCCCGTCGCCCGTCAGGTAGACCTGTCCGGCGCAGATGCCCCCCACGGGCATCCCGATGGTCTGCAGGTCATCACCGGAGTACCAGGTGGACCCGCCGCGAGCGTAGAGGGCCTGGATCCACTCCCGCGTGAGCTTCTTGTCGGCCGGCACGAAGTGGTCGGTGCCGGCCTGCCGCGTGAACGGCCCCGCCACGATGGGCAGACCCGAGGCCGCCGCAGCGAATGCGGCGCCGCCGGCCGCCGCCGTCACCACGAACTCGCGCCGGTCCATCTCTCTCCGGCCCCCGCAACCGCGCTCGCTCGCGACTTGCTTGCCCTGCTCGGGACCGCTGCTCCCGCAGCCGCACCCGCAGTCATCGCTGGCCATGAGTGTCCCCCCTGTCTACTTGGTACCTCGATTCCAGAAGGAGGTCGGTCACTGCGTCCCCGGTCTCAGAGACTTCCGCTTCTTCTGCCACCGCTCCCGCAAGCGCACGGAGTCCAAGGCCAACACACCCTCCGTGGAAAACGGATTTCTGCCCAGAGACTCGAAGCGAAGCGTATGCGTGCTTACGACAGGGTATAGCCGCCGAGATGGTAGTCCCTGAGCTCGAGGCCGCTCGCATAGAAGTCGCGAGGTCCGCGCGGATTCCGGCCCGGATAGTCCTGCAGCGCCGTCCTTCGTTCGCCCGAGTGTGGGTTGGGCGTCTGCATCTCGGCGACATGATCCCGGCCACGCAGGGCAGCACCCGGTGCCCGCCCTCGCCCCCCTCGCGAGATGTGTAGCACCACCAAAGCGCTTGACCTGCACGTGTATCATACTTAGTATGTTATAGTATGACACTCAAGAGAAGAGTCACAGTCACCCTCCCCCCGCATCTCATCCTCGCCGCAGATCGCCGGGCCGAGGAACTAGATCGCTCCCGGAGCTGGGTGGTGGCCGAGGCGCTGCGTGCGCACTTGCGGCAAGACGACCCGGCGACCGCGTCGCCGCCTGCCAGAGCGGTCACGGAAGCCCCGCTAGCCGCCTACGCTGCAGCGGAACTCGCGAAGGCCCGGCGCGAGCGTCTGCGCGCCGAGGCCGCGTTGCCGACGGAGGAACGGCTGCGGCGTGCCGAGGAGCTCGGGCACCTAGCACGGCAGGCACAGGCCCGCGGCCCTCGCAGGGTCATCATCATCTTCGACTCCTACGAGGATTTCTACGAGTGGCGAAAGAGCCGGCTGATCGGCGCCTGACCGCCCCGCGCGTGTGCAGGGAACTCAACCGTTCCGGCGCCAAGTACCTGGTGATCGGCGGCATCGCCTGCGCGCTCCATGGGTACGTCCGCGCGACCACCGACGTGGACATCCTGATCGAGCGGACTCTGCCGAACGCCCAACGCGTACTCGACGCGGTGTCGCGGCTGGGGTTCGGGTTTGCGGGCGAGTGGCTGCCCAAGGAGATCCTCGCTCGTCCGATCACCGTGATTGGCGACGATCCTCAGATCGACATCTTCACCATCGCCTGGAGCGTGAAGTACGAGGAGGCCGTGAAGCGCTCTTCGCTGGTCGAAGTCGAAGGCGTCCCGATCCCGCTTATCGGGATCGATGACCTTATCGAGACCAAGCGCACCGGCCGACCGCTCGACGCAGCCGACCTCGAGGCACTCGAAGAGATCAGGCGGCTGCGCGGTTAAGTCGACTGCGCCCGCAGTATCCTGACCTTGAACCCCAACTGTTCCGACAGCGCCACCATCTCCTCGAAGAT
>Ga0111181_1041_pt1 | contig 20166 bp, 10 predicted proteins | sample DeeMarSWOR324_28_FD_80236 | JGI IMG/M metagenome (GOLD analysis project Ga0111181, IMG submission 80236) | Gemmatimonas sp. SM23_52
CTCGCGCGGAGCTACGTCCTCAGCAGCAGCGGCTGGTACCGCATCCACAGCCCGGGGATCGGCGAGCCCGACGCGCATACGCTGGCCCGCATCGAGAACGAGCCGCTGGCCATCGCGCGGCTCTCAGTGGCCCGGATGAACGAGGCCCTGGTCCGACTGGCAGGGAGCGGTCTGCGATGAAGGCCCTGCACTCTCGTCACGGAGACTGGCGAGACACGCGCCCACACCGCGCAGCGCTGCTGCTGGCCCTGGCGTGAGAGCCCGGGGGGCGGCAGTCTGATTGGACCCGGACACCGCTTCCCAGCCAGGAGAAAGGGAGCCGACCACGCCACACAGAGCGCGCCCATACGCCCGGCGACTCGCCCACGCCTCGCTCGTCCTGCTGGGCACGGCGGGCTGCGCGCCGGGCCCCGAGCCCGCAACCGGCGTCCGCCCAGGGATCGAGGTCCTGCTGGCCGACTCGAGCCATCTCGTGGCCGACCGCCGCGTCGGCCTGATCACCAACCAGACCGGCATCGCCCGCGACGGCTCACGCTCGATCGACCTGCTGCTGAGCCACGGCATCGAGCTCGTCACCCTGTTCGGGCCGGAGCACGGGATACGGGGCGACATCGCCGAGGGCAGACGTGTGGCAGGCGGGGTGGACGAGGGCAGCGGTCTGCCGGTCTACTCGCTCTACGGCGAGACATTCGAGCCCACAGCGGAGATGCTCGCCGGGATCGACGCACTGCTGTTCGATATGCAGGACATCGGCGCGCGCTACTACACGCGCGTCTCGACGATGGCGCTGGCGATGCAGGCGGCGGCCGAGCTGGGCATCCGCTTCATCGTGCTCGACCGTCCGAACCCGATCGGCGGCGAGCTCGTCCAGGGCAACGTGCTCGAGCCCGAGCATGCCTCCCTGGTCGGGTTGTACCCGATCCCCATGCGCCACGGGATGACGGTCGGCGAGCTGGCGCGCCTGTTCAACGATCAGTTCGAGATCGGGGCGGAGCTCCACGTGGTGCCGGTCACCGGCTGGAAGCGGGGCCAGTGGTTCGACGACACGGATCTGCCCTGGGTACCGAGCTCGCCTAACATGCCGACGCTGGTTAGCGGCACCCACTACCCCGGCACCTGCCTGTTCGAGGGGACGAACCTCTCGGTCGGCCGGGGTACCGACGCGGCATTTCAGCAGATCGGTGCGCCCTGGCTGGATGGCGCGCTGCTGGCCGAGCGGCTGAACGGCTACGGGCTCCCGGGCGTGCGGTTCGACGCGGTGACCTTCGTGCCCGATCGGCCGACTGACGGGAAGTACGGCGGCGACCTGGTGCGGGGCGTGCGATTCGTGACCAGCGATCGCGCCGTCTATGATCCGACCCGCGCCGCGATCGCGGCGCTCATCGAGGCCCGGCGGCTCGCGGGGGCGCGCTGGGAGTGGGTTCCCCGGCACTTCGATCGGCTGGCCGGCACGGCGCGCCTGCGCGCGGGCATCGAGGCGGGTGCCGACCTGGAGGAAGTGGTGTCCTCGTGGGGGGACGAGCTCGCCGCGTTCCTGCCGCTGCGCGCTCGCTTCCTCTTATACTAGTGTTCGATCACAGTGATCAAGAGGGGTGGAAGGGGTCGTCCGGGGGATCCTCGGAGCGGACATTTGGAGCGCCCCGGCCCGTCCTGGATCCGGCCCGACCCAGCGCGACATGAAGCGAGAGGATCCCCCGGACGACCCCAACGTCTGGCCTCTACGCGTCATCATCACTGTGACCGGCCACTAGGTCCCTCAAGGCGAGCCGCGCGGCGCCGCGCACCGGCTCAACCTGCGTGTCCGAGACAACGCACGCGTACTCCGCTACGGCCGCGACCACCGCACCACGCAACCGGCCGCCCGGAGCGAGCAGCCCACCGGCGAGCGCCAGGCCGGGCGGCGCGCTCCAGGGACCCAGCCGGGCGAGCAGCGCGTCGACGTGCGCCGCGAGCGACGCGACGACCGCCGCGACGATCTCCGCGGCGACCTCATCACCCTGAGCGGCGAGCTCGCAGACGCTGGGGGCCAGGGCAGCGACCGCGGTCTTGCGGGCGCCGGACGCCCAGCGGATGAGCTCCTCCGGCCGGGCCAGCCCGAGCTCCGCCAGAAGCCGCGCCAGGAGGTCGGTCGGCCCCCCGCGCCCGTCAGTCGCGCGTGCGGCGGCGCGCAGCGCGCTGAGACCGATGTCGTAGCCGCTGCCTTCGTCGCCCAGCAGGGTCCCCCACCCTCCCGTGCGCGCCTCGCGGCCGTCCTCGCCGCGGCCCAACGCGATCGAGCCGGTCCCCGCGATGAGCAGCAGGCCGGGCCCGTCGGCGAACGCATCGAAGAAGGCCGCCTCCGCATCGGTGATCACCCGAGCGCGCGCAGCGAGCCGCCCCGCCAGCGCCGCCTCGACGGCCCCGCGTTCCAGCTCTCGCCCCACACCGGCAAACCCCGCGCACAGGGCGGCCGCCGGAAGCTCGATGCCGGCCGCCGCTGCGGCGCGCGCTACCGTGTCTGCAACGGTCTCGATGTCGATCGGCGCGCCCGGCCGATCGGTCAGAGCCGGGCCGCCTTCGGCGCGCCCCAGCGCGCCGCCACGCTCGTCGAGGATCAGCACCCGGGTGGCGGTGCCGCCGCCATCGATCCCGACCACGGCTCGCGAAGCCATCCCTACCGATCTCTCTCCCGCCAGGAGCGTCCTCTCGCTCGCCAGCTCGCCGCCAGCCAGCCGACCGCGAACGTGATGATCGTACCGATGAACACGTACCAGGGCCAGGCGACGTAGGCGCCCGCGAACACCCAGATCGCCGTCACCGACGCGATGCCGGTGGCGATGCCGACGACCGCGTCGCGCGACCCGGCGGCCGGCACGAACAGCGCCAGCGCGAACCCGCCCAGCAGCCCGCCGTAGACCAGCGACGCGATGCCCAGCGCGACCTCGACCGCCGCGGTGCCCCGGCTCAACGGGATGAAGACGAGCGCGCCGCCAATCAGCAGAGCCGACCACAGCAGCGTGAACAGCTTGCCGACGCGCAGCGTGCGCGCGTCATCTCGTTCCATTCCCCGCGCCGGCGCCCAGAAGTCGTACGCGCTCGCCGAGGCCAGCGAGTTGATCGATGATGACAACGTCGACATCGCCGCCGCGAAGATGCCCGCGATCAAGAGACCCCTCAGGCCCGGCGCGATCTCCTCGACGATGAACAGCGCGAAGATCTCGTCCGGCCGCTCGAACCCGCGCCCACCGTAGAACGCCCACAGCCCCAGACCGAGCAACAGGAAGAGCGCGAACTGGAGGATCACCGCGAACCCGCTGCCGACCAGCGCCCGCCGACTGGCCGCCAGGTTCCGGCAGGTCAGCAGCCGCTGCACGATCAGCTGGTCCGTCCCGTGCGAGCCCATCGAGAGGAAGGCGCCGCCCAGCAGGCCCGCCCACAGCGTGTAGGCGTTGCCGAAATCGAGCGAGAGATCGAAGACGGCCAGCTTGCCGGCGGCGCCCGCTGCCGAGGTGATCTGGGCCCAACCGCCCGGCACCAGCACCTGCAGCGCCAGCGCGGCCGCGATCGCGCCGATCAGATACAGCCCCATCTGGGTCGCGTCCACCCAGATCACCGCCTTGATCCCACCGAAATACGTATAGACGACCGTCAGCAGCCCGATCACCGCGATCGAGATCGGGTAGGGCCACCCGGTCACCAGCGCCAGCGGGATCGCGGTGGCGAACAGCCGTACCGAGTCGGCCAGTAGCCGGGTGACCATGAAGATCGCCGAGGTGAAGCGGCGCGTGCCCAGCCCGAAGCGCGACTCGAGCAGATGGTAGGCGGTGACCAGCTCGCCCCGCGCGTAGGCGGGCAACAACGCCGCGGCGACCGTGATCCGACCCAGCAGGTAGCCGAACGTCAGCTGCAGGAATCCCAGTCCGCCCAGGTAGGCGACGCCCGGGATGCTGAGGAACGTGAGCGTGCTCGTCTCGGTGGCGACGATCGAGAGCATCACCGCGCCCCAGGGCAGCGACCGGCGCCCGAGGAAATAGTCGCTGCCGCCGCGCTGACCGCGACCCAGCCAGGCGCCCCACAGCGTGACGCCCGCCAGGTAGAGGATGAGGATGGCGAGATCGAGCGCGCCGGGGGCTCCGCCGCTCACGTCTCGCTCTTCACCGGTCGATTGGCCCCGCCGGAACGGTCCTGCGGCTCCGCGCCCAACGAGCTCGTCGGCACGGCCGGGTTCTCGAGCCGCTGGCCGTCACGCTCGACCACGTACGCCTCCATGGCGAAGTAGGCCGGCAGGCCCAGCCGCTCGACCGCCGCGGCAGTTCCGCGATTGCGTTCCTCGACACGCTGCCAGATGTCGCGGTCGTCCGGGCTGGCGTACGGCACCTTGTCCCGCTGCGACTCGTGCTTGAAGGTGGCCAGGATCTTGAGTCGCAGCTCCTCCTCCGACATCGGCACCAGCACGCTCGCCTCGTCCACCGGCCACTCCTCCCAGGCGCCGCGATACAGCCAGACCTCCGGCGCCGGCCCCGAGTAGCGGGCCAGCGCCCGGTCGATCGCCTCCCTGCACTTGCGGTGCGTGCCGTGCGGATCGGCCTGGTCGCCGGCCACGAACACCATCTCCGGGCGCACCTCCTCCAACAGCTCGAGCACGATCTCCACATCGCGCTCGCCGATCGGCGCCTTCTTCGCCTCGCCGGTCTCATAGAACGGCAGGTTGAGGAAGCGGGCCTGTGACGGCTGCAGGCCCAGTGCCTCGAGCGCCGCGACGGCCTCCGCCTCCCGGATCGCACGCTTCAGCTCCTGGACCTCCGGGATATCCACCTGGTCCGGCGCCTTGTCGGCGAGGAAGCGCTCGATCTTCTCCGGCAACTCATCCAGCGCAGGAGCGCGAATCTGAAACGCGCGACCGATCCGCCGCATTAGCTCGGAATAGCGCCGCAGCTCGTCGTCGTGGACCCCGATGTTGCCCGACGTCTGGTAGGCGATCACGATCCGATTGTCGTTGCCCTGCAGCTTGTGCAGCGTCGCGCCGGTGCAGATCACGTCGTCGTCCGGGTGCGGCGAGAAGACGACGATGCGCTGCCCGCGCGGCAGCTTCGCCTTGCCGCGGATCTTCGCGATCAGCGCGTTGAACACCTCGCCGTTCAGCCGCGGCGCCGAGCCGTGGCGGACGACCAGCGAGCTGAGATGATGGTCGCGATAGTCCCGCTCCGTGAGGCGAAGGATCGACTTGCGCACCTGCTCGCTGAGCCAGGCCACCGCCTCCACCTCCCGCTCGCGTGTCCACTCGACCTCACCGACCAGCCAGGGCGTCTTGATCCGCGTCAGCTCGGCCGCGGCCGGCGGATCCAGGTAGACCGTCACGTTGGGCTGACCCTGCAGGTAGGTGGCCGGGACGTCGGGATCGACGGGGCCCTCGACCGCGCGCTGCACGATCTTCGCCTTGTGCTCGCCGGTCGCCATCAGCACGATCTCGCGTGCCTCCAGGATAGTGCCCACGCCCATCGTGATCGCCTCGACCGGCACGTTGTCCTCGCCGAAGAAATCGTCGGCGGCGTCGCGGCGCGTGAGCGTGTCGAGAAAGATGAGGCGCGTGCGCGAGTCGGGGCCGGAACCCGGCTCGTTGAACCCGATGTGCCCGGTCCGCCCGATGCCGAGCAGCTGGAAGTCGAGGCCGCCCGCCCGGACGATCGCCTGGTCGAAGGCGCGACAGTGCTCATCGACCTCGTGGTTCGGGATGTCGCCGCGCGGGATGTGCACGTTCTCGCGTGAAATGTTGACGTGGTCGAACAGGTTCTCCCACATGTAGCGGTGGTAGCTGTGCACGCTGCCCGGCTCCATCGGGTAGTACTCGTCGAGGTTGAACGTGACGACGTTCGAGAAGTCGAGGCCTTCCTCGCGGTGCATGCGAATCAGCTCACGGTAGACCCCGAGCGGCGTCGAGCCCGTCGCCAGCCCCAGCACGACCGGCGCGCCGGCCGTCGCCTTGCCGCGGATCACGGACGCGATCCGCTCGGCTACGACGCGTGCTATGCGGTCGAGACCCTCGATGATGAGGACGTGCATCTTCTCGCGCTGTGTCAACATCTCGTTCTACCGGTGTTGTGATCGTGATTTGCCGCGCGCTCCCTCACTCAAGTTTAGGCGACTGCGACCGCTCGGTCGACCCGGGTCACGGGTTCGGCGCGGCGGCTCGCCTCTGAATCGCCACATCCGTGATCGCCTGCGCGACCGCGTCGTGCAGCGCGCGGCGGAGCGGGATGTGCTTCTGGTTCTCGCGCGTCGGGTTCACGCGTGTCGTGAGCAGCACGACGAACACATCCAGCTCGGGATCCATCCAGATGCTGGTCCCGGTGAACCCCGTGTGGCCGAAGGCGCTGTAGCTGAGGTAGTCCCCGCCCGACGAGCCGCCGTTCGGCTTGTCCCAACCCAGCGCGCGCCGGGAAGCCGCATCCTGGCGCGCCGTGAACGCGGCGATCGTGGCGGGCTCGACGAGCTTGACCGGGCCGGCGCCACCGGCGCAGGCCGCGCCCAAAGCCGGGCAGCGTGCCAGCGTCCCACCGTCGAGCATCATCTGGGCGAACACGGCGAGATCGCGAGCGGACGAGAAGAGCCCGGCGTGGCCGGCCACGCCGCCCAGCGCGAACGCGTTCTCGTCGTGAACGACGCCGTGGACGTGCGTGAAGCGATAGACCGTGTCCACCTCCGTCGGCGCCACGCGCACCCACAGCGCCGAGTCCGGGTTGAAACCCGAATCGCCCATCCCGAGCGGCGCGAACAGGCGCTGCTGGAGAAACTCGTCCAGTGGGGCACCGCCGACTTCCTCGACCAGGAAGCCGAGCATGATGAAGCCCAGATCGCTGTACACCGTCGTGTCGCCCGGCGGCGCGATCAGTTCGACCGCCGCGAGCGCCTCCTGATACGCCGCGCGGCCCGCGACCTCCTGCCAGAAGGGGATCCAGCCAGGCAGCCCGCCCCGGTGCAGCATCAGCTGTCGCAGCGTGATCGCCTCCTTCCCGCCCCCGGTAAACCAGGGCAGGTAGCTGGCCACCGGCGCGTCGAGATCGATGCTTCCCTCCTCCGCCAGCAGCATCAGCGCCGTGGTCGTGCCGACGACCTTGGTCACCGACGCCATGTCGTAGATCGACGAATCGCTGACCGCCGCGGCGCCCGGCTCCCAGTCGAGCCGGCCGTACCCGCGCAGCCGCACCAGTCGGCCGTGCCGCCCGACGGCGAGCGCGGCGCCCGGCGTCGCCGAGTCCGCGATCGCCGCCTCGATTATGCTATCCACACGCGCCAGCCCGTCAGCGCTCATGCCAACCTCGCCCGGCGTGGCCTTGCCGAGCACCGGCAGCCGCAGCCCTTCACCAGCCCGATGAAACGGCGGCAGCGAGATCGGCAGCCGACCGCTGATCGGCGACTCACCCAGCACGGCCCGCGCCGCGGCCCGCTGCGACACCTCGCGACCGCCCCAGGCGATCATGTACGTCCCCACGTCCGGGAAGTCGGTCAGCAGGTACGGGTTGCCGAACGAGAGCACCAGACAGGGCCTGCCGGCGGCGACGAGGCGGTTGACATACGCCGCTAACGGCTCCGGCACCCCCACCGTGCCTGCTCCCGCGCGCGGTGAGACATATACGGATATGACTGTGAGGTCAGCGGAATCGGCCAGCACCGCCAGCGAGTCGTAGGTCGCCGGGTGCGTCCCGTAATTGACCCAGACCGTGTCGAGCTGCTGGAAGTACGGGGCGACCTCGAGATGGAAATCGCGCCCGGCTACCGCATCGCTGCGCCGCGAGAAGACCACGCTCAGCAGGCGATCGACCGTCGCGGTATCGATCGGGATGAGCGCATCGCGATCCCTGGGCAATGTGATCGAGCGCGCGGCCGCGCTGTCCGCGAAGGCCAGGTGTGAGCGGTTGCCGACGATCGCGTCCACGGCATCGAGGTCGATGAAGCGGCCCCGGTGCAGGCCCGCGCGCGCCTTCAGCTCGAGCACCCGGCCGAGCGACGCGTCGATGCGCGCCTCGCTAAGCCGACCCTCTCGCACCGCGGCAACGACCGCGTCGATCGTGGCCGTCACGTCACGCGGCGCCAGGATCACGTCCGCTCCCGCCTCCAGCGCGAGCACCGCCGACTCGCCGACGCCATAACGGCTGGCGATCGCGTCCATCCGGATCGCGTCCGTCAGGATGACGCCGTCGAATCCGAGCTCGCCGCGCAGCACTCCGTCGAGGAAGTAGGGCGCGAGCGTCGCCGGCGGCGCGTCGGGCCCGAGGATCTCAGGGGCCGCGATGTGCGCGGTCATCACCGCGTCGACGCCGGCAGCCACGGCACGCCGGAACGGTACCAGCTCGACTGTGTCCAGGCGCTCGCGGGTGGCGCTGATCGCCGGCAATTCGAGATGCGAGTCGGTCTGTGTATCGCCGTGGCCCGGGTAGTGCTTGGCCGTGGTCAGTAGCCCACTGGCGCGGGCGCCCCTGATGAAGGCGACACCCAGGCGAGCCACCGCCTCCGGGTCCTCGCCGAACGAGCGCGTGTTGATGATCGGGTTCTCGGGGTTGCTGTTCACGTCCAGCACGGGCGCCAGCGTCATGTGCACGCCGACCGCCCGCGCCTCCTCACCCGTGATCCGACCCAGCTCGTAGGCGAAGCGCTCGTCCCCGATCGCCCCGAACGCCATCGTGGGCGGGAACGTCGTGCCGCCCCCCAGCGAGAGCAGCGATGGCAGCGCGTAGATGCCGCTCAGTCGCATGCCCGGGCCGCCCGACTCGAAGTCGGCGGTCACCAGCAGCGGCACGCGCGCGCGTTCCTGCAACCTGTTCAGCTTGGCGGCGTAGCCGTGGGGCAGCCCGATCGAGATCGCGACCCCGCCGATCCCGTCCTCGACGATCCAGCGCGTCAACGCGTCGAACTCGTCGCTGGACGTCGATGCATAGCCGCCCGGGATCCAGACGATGACGAGCTGACCGACCTTCTCGCGCAGCGTCAGCGACGCGAGCGTACCCTCTACCCAGCGCCGCGCGCTCGCGTCCAGAGCCATGCCGGGCTCGATTGCGGCCGGCCCGAGCGGCCGGGTCGCGGGCGGCGCTCCGCAAGCGTTGAGGACCGCCAGCGTCGCCGCGGCCGCAACGCGGATCGTTCTGGACATTCGGCGTCCGTTCCTTTGGGAGGAGTTGACGGGGCTCACACGTTCGCCGAGGTTAACCGAGACAACCTCGCAGAACATGCACGACTCTCAAAAGCTGAAGAGGTGAACCTATGGCGCGCCTCAGGACCCCGCAATTCTCTGTCGCCACGCTCGTTCTCCTGAGCCTGGCGGGCTGCGCGCCGTCCACAACGGAGACGGACACCGTGCGCCCAGGAATCGAGATCCTCCTCGCCGACTCGAGCCATCTCGTGGCCGCTCGGCGCGTCGGCCTGATCACCAATCACACCGGCATCGCCCGGGACAGGACTCACTCGATCGACCTGCTGCGCGGTCACGGCGTCGAGCTCGTCGCCCTGTTTGGGCCAGAGCACGGCATCCGTGGCGACGTGGATGAGGGCGAGCGCGTCGAAAGCAGCGTGGACGAGCGTACCGGGTTACCGGTCTACTCGCTGTACGGCGACACGCTGAAGCCCACAGCGGGGATGCTCGCCGGAATCGACGTCTTGCTGTTCGACATCCAGGACATCGGCGCCCGCTACTATACGTACGTCTCGACAATGGCGAAGGCGATGCAAGCGGCGGCTGAGGAAGATATACCGTTCGTCGTGCTCGACCGTCCGAACCCGATCGGAGGCGAGCAGGTCCAGGGCAACGTGCTCGAGCCGGAGCACAGCTCGTTCGTCGGCCTCTACGCGGTCCCCACACGCCACGGGATGACGGTCGGCGAGCTGGCGCGCCTGTTCAACGACCACTTCGGGATCGGCGCCGAGCTCCACGTAGTGCCGGTCGCGGGCTGGAAGCGCGGCCAGTGGTTCGACGATACGGGTCTGCCCTGGGTACCGACCTCGCCCAACATGCCGTCGCTGGAGAGCGCCACCCACTACCCCGGCACCTGCCTGTTCGAGGGGACGAACCTCTCCGTCGGCCGCGGTACCGAGATCGCCTTCCAGATCATCGGCGCACCCTGGCTGGACGGCACGGCGCTGGCCGAGCGGCTGAACGCCTACGGGCTGCCGGGCGTCCGCTTCGAGCCGGCCACGTTTACGCCGCAGGGATCGGGTGATCGCAAGTACGACGGCGTGGAGGTCCGCGGCGTGCGCTTCATCGTCACCGATCGCCGCGCCTATGATCCGACCGTTGCGGGCGTCGCCGCGCTGATCGAGGCGCGACGCCTGGCCGGCCCGCAGTGGAGGTGGTATCCGCGCCACTTCGACCGGCTGGCCGGCAGCAGCCGCCTGCGCGAGGGCATCGAGGCGGGGGCCGACCTGGAGGAACTGGTCTCGTCGTGGGAGGGCGAGCTGGCGGGGTTCCTGCCGCTGCGCGCGCGCTACCTCCTCTACGAGTAGAAGGGGATTGAAACCGTACGAGTGCCCCGGGGCGTAGGGGTTCTTGACAGGCCGAATCCGGCTTCCTAGTATGGCGATACGATCAGCCAGCAGCGCGACACTAAGGCCGTACTACCTCTAATAGATAGGAAGTAGGGACATAATTCCGCTTGGGTACCGGGACCTGAGAGGTCTGCCGACGTGTCACCCTACGCGACTCACGGTTGTCTCAGCTTACGGCCCCGATCCGGAGCTCGATGGCACGGGCTCGGTCCGCGTCCGTTCGGGCTGTGGACCTCAGTATTGCAATACGTTGTGTTCCGGACGACCCACCTGGGATGACTTGCCCCGGGTGGGCATTCTTGTTCTGCCGAATCGTCAGAGTACTGACTCGCTCGCGTGGAGGAGTTGAGATGCGCGCCTCAACAATGAGAGCAATGAAGCGCTCGGTGCTGGTCCTCGGCCTGGTAACGCTCTGGGCAGTCCCGGCCCGGGCACAGACCGGGAAGCTCACTGGAGTGGTGACCGATGCGCAGACCGGTGAGCCGCTGGCCGCCGCTCAGGTTTACATCGCGGAACTGGAGCGCGGGGTCCTTACCGAGGAAAACGGCCGCTACTTCATCGTCAACGTGGCGCCGGGCACGTACACGATTGTGGCGGAACTCATCGGCTATGCGACGGTGCGCAAGGAGAACGTCCTCGTGTCGATCGACGTTACCCGGCACGTCGACTTCCAGATGCCCTTGCAGGCCGTGGCGATCGAAGAGTTGGTGGTGGAGGTCGAGCGGGCCCCGCTCGTTGACACCGAGGCCACCGGCGCACGGGACTTGGTCACGGCTTCGGAGATCGAGGCGCTCCCGGTCACGAATCTGGCAGAGGTGCTCCAGCTCCAGCACGGGTTCATCGATTTGCCCGACAACACCGACGTCGTGGCGTTCGTGGACACGCGGCGCGGTCTCGAGCCGGTGCATATTCGCGGCGGCCGCCTGGGCGAGACGGTCACGCTGGTGGATGGTATCCCGGTGACCAACTTCGTCTTCGGCGGTCCCGCGTTCTTCGTCAACCGCATGGCGGTCGAGCAGATTGATTACATCCGCGGCGGCTTCGACGCCCAGTACGGGAACGCTCTATCGGGGGTCATCAATATCGCGACGAAGGAGGGCCGCACCGAGCTGCGGGGCTCCGCAGAGTTTCAGACCTCGGAGATGGCGGGCTCGCTGGGAAGCTCGTACGATGACTTGCGTGACTACCGTCAGGCCGAAGGCTACTTGGCCGGCCCGATTCCCGGCACGGCCAACCGGCTCCGCTTCATGGTGGCCGCGCGCGAGGTCGCCGGCGCCGACCGTGTCCTCGAGTTCGACGACGAGGTCTGGAACCCGCTGCAGTTCACGACGGACGAGCGAAGCAACTACGGCTCGATCTTTGACCTGCTACCGGGCTGGCGCAAGCTGGGTTTCGATCACACACGAGATGCCTTCGGCAAGCTGAGCTTCTACGTCAATCCGACGGCGAAGTTCAACCTGACGCTCATGGACTACCGGCGGCAGCTGCAGCCCTTCGACCACGAGTGGATCCAGACCGGATTCAACATGGTAGAGGCGTGCAAGCAGTTGTACCCCGAATGGGGCGATGTCTGCGAGCGCGCTTACCTGGGCGGGGTCAATGTCACCCGCATGGAGGACCTACGAGGGTCAGAGCAGGAGAACCAGTATACTCTGCAATCGTCGATCAACCTCGAGCGGCAACTCGTGGTCGGCAAGTGGGACCACAATCTCAGCTCGCGGATGCGGTACACGATCGCGCTTGGTCAATTCGAGCAGAGCCGCAACACCTGCACCTTCGTCTCCGGTGTGTGCTTGGCGGACCACCTGGCGTATGTCTACTCGAACGCCGGGTACTTCGCCTACACGGGAACGCTGCGCAACTACGAGACCCATCCGATCTTCGGGACCGACGAGATATACGGCGGTGAGAGCGTACGCACGCGAGTCGGCCGCCTCGACCTGGAGTGGCAGGCCACGGATCACCATAACCTGCAGGCGGGTCTCTTCTACCAGAAGCACAAGGTGAGCTTCACGGAGGGGCAGAACGTCGGTCTGAACAACGTGCAGATCGCGGAGTTCAGCTACGCCGCGGAGCCCTGGGATGCCGCGGCGTACATCCAGGACAAGATCGAGTACGATTTCATCACGGTGAGCCTGGGCGCGCGCTTCGATTACGGTAAGGCGAGTGGCGTGTTCTTCGCCGATCCGCGCGACCCGACCAACGGCACCACGGCCCGCGAGGTCTGCAACGATCCCGTCGCCTACGGGCTCCCCGCCAACCAGTTCAGCTACACGTTCCAAGACCAGACCTTCACCGGGTTCGATGCCTGCTCGATCGAGAAGGCCGTCGGCGCTGGCGAGCTCATGGCGCTGGCGGCCGACAGGGCCTTCCAGGACGACTTCACTGAGGCGCCGGGGCGAACGCAGTTCAGCCCGCGCATCGGCATCTCCTTCCCGGTGACGGCGACCTCTTCAATCATGTTCAACGCCGGGCGCTACGCCCAGAACCCCACCTTGCATTCGCTCTACCGCGGTACCGGGATCGGGACCTCGGTCGAAGGGACGCCGCAGGCGCCGGCCTTCGTCGCCGGGTTCCCCGGCCTCAACCCGATCATCGGCAATCCGCGCCTGCCGACCGAGAAGACGACGCTGTACGAGATCGGTTACCTGGCCGACCTCTTCGATGGGCGCTACGGCCTCAGCCTCATCCTGTTCAGCAAGGACCAGAGCGGGCTCACGGGCATTCGCGACGGTGGCTACCGTCCGGATGGCACGCCGGTCAACGATCCGGCCGCCACCTACGGCTCGATCCGCCCCTTCTACGACGTGCTGCTGAACCTGGACTACCAGACGGTGCGGGGGTTCGAGGTCTCGCTGCGCCGGCGGCTCGCCAACTATTGGGCGTTCGACCTGCGCTACTCATACGCGCAGACGCGCACGAACGCGGCGCCGCCGGATCTCGAGCAGCAGAAGCGCAACGAGGGTGACCCGCCGGCCCGGGAGGAGATCCGCTCGACCATCGACCTTCCGCACGTCTTTAACGGCGTGCTCCGTTTCCACGTCGGTCAAGATACGCCTGAGCTGCCGCTCGGCTTGGGCAGCCTGCTGCGCAACGTGAGCGCCACTGCCGTGGTGCGGGTGTCGAGCGGCGTGCCTTACACGCCGCAGGTGAACTTCAGCGGCAGTCAGCGGCTGGAGCGCAACAGCGGCACGTCGCCCACGAATATGACCGTCAACCTTTACTTCAGCAAAGACTGGCGGATGGCGAACCTGCGTTACGGGTTGTTCTTCAACGTGTTCAACCTTTTCGACCGGGAGAACTGCCTGCAGGTCTATCCGTCCACCGGCCGCTGCGACAGCGGTGCCATCACGCACGCGCGGCTCCAGCAGATCTCGGCCGGACCGGCTGCGGAGAACACGATCAGTCAGATTTGGGATCGCCCCTTCATGGTGGCGGACCCACGCTCGATCAACGCCGGGTTGCGTGTGAGCTTCTGAGGAACCGAGACGGCGTCGGGACAGCGTCCCGGCGCCGAACCGGTCGTTCCCTCTCGAACGGCTAAAGATGAGGACCAAGATGAGTCGAGATTGGGATGTTCAGACGTCCGCGGACAGAGCCGCCGCTCTTCTGCTCGCTGTGTGCGCCCTGGTCGCGTTCAGCCAGACACCGGCCGCGGCTCAGGCGCTCAGGGGCGCCAATTGTGATGTCCCGCCCGAGGACGTATCGAGCGTCTGGAGGGTGCCGGGGCAGTCGCCGCCTCAGTACTGCCGCCCCGCAGAAAGTCAGTTCCGGCTGTTCGGCATAGGTGATTTCGCGGGGACCGGGCTGCGGCTCGCCGACCCGAACCTCTACGCGTTCACTACCAACACGGGGCTGATGGATACGGGCGACTTCTCCACCATCGCCTGCTGCACCCTGCCCATGTACACGCGCGGTACCGAAGTATCGCCGGGTGGGCTGATCCCCCAGTACTTCGAGGTCCAGTTCTACGAGGCGGTCGCCCGCAGCGACTGGGTCCGCAACCGCGAGCTGGTGCCCTCGCTGCAGAGCGTACAGGGCGGTGGCTGGACCTTCATCGCCAACCTGGGGCGCATGGCCAGCATCCACATGTTCCAGGGCGCCGATGGATCGGCCGGTCTATTGCACCGGGGCGTCCTCTCCGCCGCGGGCGCGGGCTGCCGCGATCACGATGGCGACTGGCGGAGCTACCCTCACGGGTTCCCGCTGCTCGCCGGCAGCGATTGCCCCGAGACCTGGGGGGCATTGGGCTGGGGGGGTCGCCGCCCCGTCAACTACGAGCCGGGGTGGCTGAGCGAGTTTCAGGCCAAGGGCGACGAGTTCGCGTTCGAGTTCTGGCGTGCCGATCCCGAGAACTACATCCCCTTGACCGAAAAGGAGTTCGTCGGCGACTTCCAGACCTACGGCGTGATGAGCGACCACGGCCTCGAACATCGCCTCCGCTACGGCGAAGTGATTCCCGGCGGGAGCGGCGATCCGCAGATGCAGGGTTACCCGCCGGGCCTCGATTGGGAATTCAACGCCTTCAGCTTCAAGATCCCAACCGTCGCGGGGATGTTCGTCTACGAGGGGCTGCTCGTCAACCGCAGCGAGGAGCTCTACGGCATCCCGCTCGACTACGACTCGGTCTACGTGGGCGTCGAGCCGCGCTGGCTTCGCGGGGGTGACGGCCGCCGGGCGGCGATCCACGGGATCCCCGAGATGGGCGCCGTCATCGGCAACGAGCTGGGACGCACCTCCGATTGCGATGGCGGTGAAGACGTCCCGACCTCGATCACCTGCCCGAGCGACCGATCGACCGCGGGGTTCCGGGCCGGCGCCTCGGGCTTCATCTTCCTGAAGAGCCCGATCGGCGACCTCCGCTTCAAGCACTTCAGCGATCCTGAGAGCAAGTTCTATAACCCGGGTCACCCGTTCGTGGGCGACACCATCACGTACAACCGGCTCTCGCTTTGCGGCTTCGAGTGCACTCAGGGACAGTTCTCGACCCTGAGCATGCGGCGCGGCTGGGGCACGATCGCGGCCGAGCCCATCGCTGCCCTGGACGGCCGCGACCCCAACCTGCTGAGCGAGCGCGAGTACTGGATGCTCTTCAAGCCCGAAGCGGGCTCGGACGTCCGACTGGACCCGAGCGACCCACGCGGGCCCGGCGGCTTCAACTACTACGTGCCGGGCGACTGGAGCTACACGAACAAGCCACCGGGGGCGGGGACTGGGCCGGACACGCTGTTCTTCGACACGTGCAACCCGCTGACGAACGAGTGCATCGCTCTCTGGAGCGACACGCTGCCCGACCACACGCTCAACTGGGCCTACAACGCTTCCTGGTTCGGCGTCGGCCCCTTCCCGCTGGCGGCGGGTGATACGGCGCCTTTTGTGGTCGCGGCCTTCGCAGCCCCGGATTCGGCCCGCTTCATGTCGCTCCTGGAGAACATCTACAACTTCTACGTCTACGACTTCTACCTGGGCCCCGGAGTGCCGACGCCGGCCAGGATCGTCTCGACGTCCGTTGACGTCGGCTCGCGCGGCCGGGGCGAGACGGGTGTCACCCTGATCCTGGGGGATGACGCGTCGAGCTGGCGCGACCCCTTCGCCCTCAAGTTCATCGAGCGCCTCGAGGAAGCCGCCGAGGGCACGCCCTTCGGCCGGCTCAAGGCGCTGAACCCAGAGCTCATCGATGATCTGGACGCGCAGGTGAACTCGAACAACGTCAGCCGACTGCTCATCTTGAAGTCGTGCAACAACGGAGAAACGTTCACGGCCACGCAGTCCGGCGATCGCTGTCCGGCGGATCCGTCCATCGACGAGGCGGGTAACCCGATCGGCACGGGCTGGGAGGCCTACGCCATACTGACGCCGGACGAGCGCGGCCAGTTCCCCTCGACCTGGTTTGACGGCTCCGTGACGGCGGGACGATCGTACCTCTACTCGATCGTTGCGGAGACCGAGGGGATCGACATGGCCGTGGACGACTCGGTCGATGTCGATGGCGACGGGCTCTTCGATCGCGTGGAGAGCATGATGTTGAGCGAGCTCGGCATCATCGTGCTGCCGGCTTCGCGCTCCGCTCTGCTCACCAACGTCGACGCGCCGAACGTGGTATCGGTCTACATACCCGCCTCACATATGGCCGGGTCCGCGCCCGCTACTGTGCAGTTCACGATGCAGCGCGGCCCGCTCGGCGCGGATAGCCTCGTCGCGGTCGAGGTCACCACCGGCATCGAGAGCGAGGCGTCCTACCGCCTGGTCTTCGGCGACAGCGTGCAGGTGGCCGAGTACTCGTCGCTGGGCGAGCTCGACTCGACCGTCGTTGTGCTCTACCGCTCCGCGCGGACCGGCTTCGCGCCGGGCGGAGGGGCGGAGTTCACGCCGTTCGCCCAGAACACGTTCCACTCGACCAGCGCGGACGGGGTCATCCTCGCCGCCGACCCTGACGAGATCACGACGGTCACCTCGGGCGACACCACGATCCATTCGGTCAACGCCCTCGCGGGTATCGTGGTCAACCTCGCGACGGGGACCCCGCTGTTCGTCTCGACGTCGGTCACCGGGAGCGCATTCACGCCGCCCGAGCTGTTCAGCAGGCCCGAGTTCGGCGGCTTCGTGGTCTTCGCATCCAGCGACCCGGGGACCAAGCTGGACGAGTTCTGGGCCTTGGAAGGCCAAGCGCTGAGGAGTACCTCCTGGCCCACGATCCGCTGGATCGACGCCAGCGCCGAGCCGACGGGTGATGGGTACGGAGCTCTCGACATCGAGTGGGTTGGACCCGCCTTCGCCCGCTTGGTCGAGGTCAACCAGCTATACCCCGAGATCACCAAGCAGGACTACGCGGCCGCCGTGACCGGCCGCACCGATATCGCCAGCACGGCGACCGACGCCGCCACGATTGACCTCGTCGCCGAGGCCCTCGAAGTCCCGGTCGATGAGGTCGAGCTGGCCGACATCGCCCTGCCCTTCACCATCACCAACCGCTCGCTGAACGGAGGGACGGGGCGGCCGGTGCGTGTCGCCGTCCTCCAGGAGGATCTCATCGACGAGGTTCTTCTGGGCTCCGGGCCGGACACCGTGACGGTCGATTCGGTGCCGGCGGGCGCCTGGATTCCGGGCCTGCCCCTCATCCTGATCGAGGAGCTCGACGTGGCCCAGACAGACGCCGGCGGTCAGGTGCTGCTGGACGCGGACGGCGAGCCCCAGCTCAGCACTGTGGAACGCGTCACCTGGACCTCAGCGGTCGTCGGGTGTGACAACCGCGCAACCTGCAACCCGGTTCACGGACCCGGCCAGGACGGGTATGTGAGCGTTCGGCAAGACATGTCGCTGATCGTCGAGTACGCCAATCCTCTGACCGGCGAGAGCGTGTTCGAGTTCGATGTGATTCCGCCGACCGTGGGCGAAGACATCACGGCGCTCGGCAGAGACGGGCTGCGCGACGTTCGCGTCGTACCGAACCCCTACATCATGTACTCCGTCTACGAACAGGAGACCGGTACGCGGCGCATCCTGTTCACGAACCTGCCGCCCGAAGGGCGGATCCGGATCTATACCGCGGCAGGCCAGTTCGTGCAGGAGATGACCTGGGGGCCGGAGGACCTCATGGGGAACGGCGACCTGTTCTACAACCTCCGCACCCGGGAAGGCAACGAACTGTCGGCAGGTCTCTACCTCTATCTCGTGCAGGCGACCGGCCCGGCAGGCGGCAACGCGAAGAAGCTCGGCAAGTTCATCATCATCCGGTGAGGGTGGATCATGGTCTATAGAGCATTTGCGATCGCGGTCGGCTTGACGCTCCTGTCAAGCGCACCCCTTCGTGCCCAGAACATCGGCGACCTGATGGAGCCGAGGTCCGGGGACGAGATCTCCCGTGTCGGGACGCGCGGCGCCAACTTCCTGGAGATCGGCGTTGGCGCCCGGGCGATGGCGCTGGGAGGCGCCGGTGCTGCCCTCGAGCCGGGGTTGGGCGCCCTCTACTGGAATTCCGCATCGATCGCTGGGGTCGAGGGCGTCGCGATCGGCCTCAGTACGGCCGATCTCTACGGCAGCAGCGGGCTGAGCCACACCTTCGGCGGAGTCGTGCTTCCGGTCGGGGATGGCGCGTTCGGCGTGAGCGTCTCCTATTTCACTTCTGGCGAGATCGAGCGCACGACCGAGGCCTATCCCGACGGCAACGACCCGTCCTTCGGGGCCGTGGTCGAATGGCGAGGCCTCGCTCTCGGTCTGCACTACGCGCTCAACGTGACGGATCGTCTCGCCATCGGAGCGGCGGGCAAGTACGTGGAGGAGGGGATCGATCTCGCGAAAGCCACGTATCTGGGCCTCGACGTCGGGGCGACTTTCGATGTCGGGATCTACGGCCTGACGCTCGGCGCTGCCGTCGCGAACCTGGGAACCGAAGGTCGCTTCGAGGGCGGCTTGGTCTCCGCCTACCTGCCTGAGGACCGTGAGGCGTTCCCCGCAGCCGGCGACCGCACGGTCCGCCACGATACGAGGAACATGCAGCTGCCCACAGCCTTGCGATTCTCCGTCCGCAGCTCGGTGCTCGGCCCACCTGAAGCACTGCTCGGGTCCAGCGCCGACCACGACGTCCTGGCCTACGCCCAGGTGCTGGACGGCATCGACACCAACATCCAGACCAGTCTGGGGCTCGAGTACGGTTTCCGCAGGCTGTTCTACGTGCGGGCCGGCAAGCGGTTTGTGAACGAGAGTCAGGCACCGTGGGAGTTCGGGGACGGTCTTGCCGGTGGCCTCGGAGTCCGCATCCCGCTGCTGGACCGCGTGTTCACGTTGGACTACGCGTACGTGAGCATGGGGGATCTGGACAAGACGCAGCACTTCTCGCTCGCTTTCGGATTCTAAGGGAGGCCCGGCCATGCAGAAGCTCGTGCTACCGTTGGGCGCCTGCCTCCTCGTACTTATCGGAGCCACGGAGGCCAGTGCGCAAACCGAGGTCGGCCGTTATCGGATTTCCGCGAACCTCGGCATCCAGACGTTCGCGGAGTCGAGCGCGCTCGAGACCTCCGCTGTGGGCGCCGTGGATGTCAGCTACTACCTGACATCGAGCGTGGCCCTTGGGCTGTTCGCTCAGGTGGCCAGGCCGAAGACGGATCCCACGTTCTTCCCCCTGGTGCGCCTGGATTTCGGCACCGAGACCGAGTTCCACCAGCCGGCGCAGCGCATGACCAGTTACGTCGTCGGCCTGCAGGGACAGCTGTCCAGGGCGGTCGGTCAGATCGAGCCGCACGTCATCGCCGGGATCGGATACTACGCCTTCACGCTCGACCCGCAGCAGAACCGGAGTGACGAGTCGCGTGACGGCTTCAGCTTGAACCTGGGCCTCGGCGCCAGCTACGCCCTCAGCGAGGCCGCAGGTGTGCGCGTCGAGATCCGCGACATGGTCTTCCTGGATTATGACCGTGACTGGTTCAATCTCTCCGACCCCCTCCTGGCTGAACCCCGGTTTCCCGAGCCGGGCGGAGTGCCACCGGACAAGCAAAGCACGATCCACAACCTGCGGTTTAGCTTGGGATTCACGTATACCCCCGGTGCGGGCCGCTAGTGGGAGGCAGACATGAACGTGGTTAGGCGGTTGGATACCCACATATCTCTGGCGCTCGCCGCCGCCCTGGGCCTCGCGGCCGCCGCGTGCGACGACCTCAC
>Ga0111181_1076_pt1 | contig 19806 bp, 10 predicted proteins | sample DeeMarSWOR324_28_FD_80236 | JGI IMG/M metagenome (GOLD analysis project Ga0111181, IMG submission 80236) | Gemmatimonas sp. SM23_52
AGGACCCGAGCGGATTCCCGCTGCGCAGCCTCTACAGCGTCTTCTGGCTACAAGCGATACTGCTCTGGGCGATCTCGATGCCACTCCTGCAGGCTCAGCGCGCCGCCAGGCCGACGGGCCTTGTCTGGCTCGATCTTCTCGGACTCGTGTTCTTCGTGATCGGCTTCGTCTTCGAGGCAGGCGGCGACTGGCAGATGGCACGCTTCAAGGCCGATCCAGCGAACCGCGGCAAGGTGCTGGACCGCGCCTTCTGGCGTTACACGCGGCACCCCAACTACTTCGGCGACGCGATGGTCTGGTGGGGCTTCTTCTTGTTCGCGGCCGCGACCCCGCGCTCACTCTGGACGGTCTACAGCCCGATCGTCATGACGTTCTTGTTGTTGCGCGTCTCCGGTGTCGCCTTGCTTGAGAAGGGGCTAAGAGGGACCAAGCCCGAGTACCGGGACTACGTAGAACGCACCAGCGCCTTCTTCCCCTGGTTTCCCAAACGGCGCAGCTAAGAGAGGCGAGTACGATGCGTAGCTTGCGTGTAGCCAGCGCCCTGCTGTTGCTCGCGTCACCGTCGGCCGTCTCGGGGCAGAACATCGCGTCGCTGCTGGAAGTGGAAACGCTCGATTGGTCGGCGTGGGAGACCATATCCCCGGATGCGAAGCGCGACTTGCTCGAGAGCCTCGGCGTCTGTGTCGATTTGCCCGGGATGGTCGAGGACCACCACTTCCTCGACTTCAGCGGCGATGGCGTGGTCGATCTCATCTACAGCGGCGAGGACGTCGCCTGCGACTACCCCAGCACGGGCGAGAAACGAACCGCCCTCTTCCTGGCCAGGGACGGCGAGTTGAGCGAGATCTTCATCAATAACGGCGAGATCGTCGGCATGTGGCGTCAAGCCCCGTGGCAGCCCGTCTCTTTTCTCCTGCGCTGGGAGATGTGCTGCGGAGATGTCTTCGTCCACTACGTATACTTCTATCCGGTATCGCGAAGGGGCTCTCTCAAGTATGAAGGCTACACCCATATCGTCTCGGTGGTCGATATGCCGTTACCCGAACTCCTCCACGCGACGCCCAAACCGTTCGTCGTCGAGCGGGGCCCTCACAACCTGCGCGTCACGCCCGGTGTCGACGATGAATTCCGTTGGCCCTACTCGCGCCCGCATGACCCGAGAGGGAACCTCCTGACGAGGTATCGGACCGGTGCGACGGGGATCGCGCTCGGCGAGGGTCAGGGCCCGGACGGACAGACGTGGTGGTTCGTTCTCATGGACGCCGCTAGCCGACCGCTCGGGATACGAGGGTACCAGGGGGGCTGGGAATCGGCGCCGCCTGGACGGAGCTATCTGGGCTGGATGAGCAGCGAGGGGCTGGACGAGCTCACTCGGGCGCCCCGCAGTCTCGATACGCAGCGCTACTGGCGGCGCAGGTGAGCAGGCCTCGCAACTAGCGGGGCAGCCGCTCCGGCAGGTCCGCCACCACGTAGGCCATCACGGCCATCGCGGCCACGCACTCCGCCATCTCACGGGGATCCAGCTTGTCGATCGTGTCCGCATCGGAATGGTGGTACCAGAAGTACTTCTCCCCCTCCACGTGCAGCCCCATGCCCGGCACGCCCTCGCGCATGATGGGTCCGATGTCGGCACCGCCGCCGCCCTGCGTGACCGCGGCAGCGCCGATCCGCTCGAGCAGTCTGCCGATCTCGGCGACAATCTCGTAGGCAGGATCAGATCCCGTGAACCCGAACCCCAGCGGCTTGAACACCCCGGCATCCGACTCGATGGCGAGGATGTGATCGTTGAGTTCGTCCTGATGCGCCTCCCGGTAGGCGCGCGCACCGCGCAGACCGTTCTCCTCGTTGGTCCAGAGTACCGTGCGCACGGTCCGCCGCGGACGCAGGCCCAGGGCGTGCATCAATCGCACCGCCTCCCACGCGGCTACGCAACCGCCGCCATCATCCATCGCTCCCTGGCCGACGTCCCAGCAGTCGATGTGGCCGCCCAATACGACGACTTCGTGCGGATGCTCCCAGCCTACGATCTCGCCGATGACGTTGCGTGACATCACGTCGGGCAGCGTTTGCGCCCCCATCTCGAGCACGACCTCGATCCGCTCGCCGCGCTCCTGCATCCGCTCGAGCATCAGCGCATCCTCGATCGTAATCGCGGCGTGCGGGATCTGCGGCGCCTCCGGATCGTAGATCATCTGCCCCGTGTGCAGCGTCTGCAGCGAGAACGGCGTCACGGAGCGGAGCAAGCTTGCCAGCGCGCCGGCACGCGCCGCGGCCGAGGCGCCGTGGACTCGGTAGGTCACCGTTCGACCGTAGCCGGTGAACGGTACGTTGAACAGTACGATCTTGCCCTGCGCCTCCTCCTTGCGTCTCTCCAGCTCGTCGAAGCTGCTCACGACCAGCACCTCGGCGCGGATCCCCTCCGGCGGCGTGCCCACGCTACCGCCCAGGCCGAGCACCGGCAGATCGAGCCGGCGCGGCGCAACCAGCGTGAGCGACTCCTCCCCGCGCACCCAGTGCGGCACCTGGACCGGCTCGCCACGGACGTTCTCGAGCCCGTCCTTCTCCATCTCCGCCAGAATCCAGTCGACCGCTCGCTCCAGGTTCTCGGACCCGCTGAAGCGGTGGCCGAAACGGTCCACTAGCTCGGCGAGCCGGTTGAACGCGAAGCTGTCGGCCAACGCCGCGTCGATCAGCCGGTCGGCGGCCTTCCGATAAGCCGAGGCGAGCGGGCGGGTAGGCTCCGGCGTGGTCTGTTGACCCAGGACGGGCCTGGCCGCGCAGGTCGCTGCGGCGAGCAACAAGAACAGAAGCGCGCTTGGGACATGTCGCATGGCGATTACGGTCCCTCCACTCTGGATCATGACTGAGAGCGGCATCGATTGGGATAGACGCTGGTCTAATAGAAGAAGGGGTCCGGGACGGAAAGTCCAGGCCTGGCCCGCTCGCTGTCCCCACCTCGAGCGTGGGCAGCAGATACCCGGCTCCCGGCAGACGCCATTGCAGATGTGAGGCCACCAACCCAGGATATCGGTCAGCCTGTCCAGCGGGGGAGGCGCAACCCGGTTGACTTGTTTGTTATTGGCCCTTCGGGAGCAGGGGCTGGTGAACATCCACAGGGAGGCACTCATGAGATGGACTTGCCTGGCTCTAGCGCTGGTTCTGGTCGCGGCGACCAATGCGCCAGCTCAGCGGACGCGCCACCTCGATCACCTGAACTGGATGGAGGTCGAGGAGTTGGTGCCCATGGCGATCCAGACCGTGTTCCTGCCCGTGGGAACCGTCGAGGCGCACGGCGTGGGCCCGAACGGCGCGGACAACCTGGTGCCGGAAGCCCTGGCTGTCTACCTGGCCGAGCAATTGGACGGGCTCATCGCGCCGACGATCTCCTACGGGGTGAACACGAGCATCGACGAGTATGCCGGCACGTTCGGCATCGCGCCCGAGCTACTGGAGGTGCTCGCGAAGCAAGTGATGACCGGCCTCGCCAAGACCGGTTTCCGCAACATCATTGTGCTGAACGGACATGGCCCGAACTTCGCCCCCCTCGATGCGGCGGCGATCGAGGTCTTCCGCGAGACCGAGGCGCGAGTCATGGTCATCAACTGGTGGAGCGCCACAGCCGACCTCAGCGAGGAAGTCTGGGGCGAGCAGGGTGGCCACGCGGGCCTGAACGAGAACGCGGCGCTGATGGTGGTGGCGCGGGACGACGTGCTGCCGGAGCTCTACCGGCCCGAGCAGGCGACACCGTTCAACGACGCCTGGAGCGCCTACCCGTTCCCAACCACCATCGGCCTCTACACGCCGGGCGAGGGCTACCTCGACTTCGATCGTGCGAAGGCGGAGCGCTACTTCAACCGCGTGAAGGAAGAGATGCTGGCCATCGTCCGGGACGTCATCACGAAGTGGGATGCGGGAGGCCACTAGTATGCCACGAGAGCAAAGCTGGTCGGGTCAAACGCCTTTCGTCGGCAGGGAGGAACTCCTCGATCAGCTCATGCAGCAGGTTGACGCTGCGGTTGGCGAAGGTGGCCGGGCGATCTTCCTCCTGGGCTCGCCAGGATCGGGCAAGACTGCTTTAGTGGGTGTCCTCCAGGAGGTGGCGTTCCGTTGCCACCGCGAGCTCAAAGCCGAGTACGTCAACTGCGCCCAGTCCGGCGAGAGGACGTGGCTGGAGTTGGCTCGGCTGTTCACACGTGGCCACCGTTTGAAGCGATCCGCTTGGAAGGTGGTTATGGAGTGGCTCGACGTCACGCAGATCGGCGCGATCTTCACCGCCGTCTGGCGCACGGTGAAGGCCGTTCGGACCGGCAAAGTCGGGGAGGATGATGAGAGACCTGGCCGCTCCGCAAGTGACACGGCGATAGAAGCCGTCCGCATGCTCGTCGAGTATGGAGCGCTCGAGCCCCGCCTGGTCATCTTGGACAGCCTGGAACGGGGCGACGCTGAGGACCTGGCTGGCGCCTTCGCCTTGATCCAGCGGCTCGCACAGACCCGGACTGTTCTCGTTGCTTCGGTGCGTACCAAGGACGGGCGGCCGCCGCCGGCAATCGCCGACCTGATTCTGGAAGCGGAGCGGCTGGGCCGATCAAAGCGCGTGGAGTTGCCGGCGCTCACGCTCAAGGAGTTGCACGAGGCTGTCAAGCGGGCCACGCACAGCGCGGTGCCCGACGAGTGGCTCAGTTGGCTGGCGGAAGCGAGTCGCTGCGTGCCGGGTGCCCTATGGTCGGTGCTGGGCCGTCTTGAGCGGGACGGGAGGCTACGTAGAGCGGGCCGAGGATGGAGCTGGCAGGGCTCGCCGGACGAGGGTGTGGGCAGTGCGCCCCAGAGAACGGTGGACGTTTCCGGCCTCGACGATCAGGACTTGCGGCTCTTGGCCCTCGCTGCCGTCGAGGGACCTGTCTTCCACTCTACCGTGATCGCGGAACTGTCTGGGATCTCAGAACTCGATCTCGAGGATCGGTTCTCGCGCCTCTGCCGAGTGGGCGTGCTGGAGTACCGAGGCGAGGCCGGACAGGGTCCCGAGGTGATGAGCGAATACGCATTCCGAAACGCCATCGACGCAAACGTCTTCGCAGCGAGCTATCCGGAAGAAGAGCGGTCCGGGTTGTCAGCACGCATCGAAGAGATCAAGGAGCGATTCGGGCTCCCCAGCAGCGAACACTGAACGACCCGGGTCCAGCGCGGACGTGTGAGCAGCGTGGGCAACCGGGCGGCCGCTGAGTTGACAGATATCTCCCGAGGCCGCAAATTGGCGCCTCTTTAGGCCTGTAGTTGTTGCCGCAGTGCGTGCCCGGTCCCGCCTGTTCCGAGGGTCACAGCAGTTCGGAGCGAGCATAGAATCTCGCTCCGAACTGTTTTAGCGGTCGGGCTTGAGGTGACTGATGTCGGCAGGTTCCAAACAGCGGCTGTTGCACACGCGCAACAGGAGTGCGTGCGCTTAGGTATCGGACGCCAGTCGAGCGACCTCCGTGGCTGGCGCGGATCTTGTTAGAAAAGGAGGATATCATACAGCGTCGGCCAGAACCGCCCCAACACCAGGAGATCGATCATGGCTACTTCCAAATCGCGCACCGCCCGCTGGGTTGTACCCGTGGGTTTGGTGGTCTTCGCGTTCCTCTTGAAAGCCTGCGCGGAACGCGATCCCACTGAAAGCACGGTGTCTTCTAAGCCCCAGCTAGGCCAGGCGGCGGGCAATCAGTGCACGTTCGTGGATCCGGATGGAGTGCCGCAGGTGTTCGACGCACCGTGCGTCGAGGTGACGGTCACGGTCAGCGGCCAGGGCAAGGACGAGCCCGCAGCAGACGCCGTCGTCGAGCTGTACAACGGTGGGTTTGGTGAGGGCTTCACGGGCGAGGGACTCATCGGGATCAACCTCACGGACGATGAAGGGAAGGTCGCCTTCAACCTCAGTGAGTTCGTATCGGAAGAGTCGCCTTTGGGTCTCTGTGCCGTGTTCAAGGGGCTGAGGGACGTGCAATTCGCACTCGGTGGGGCGCCCTCGCTGGACGCTCCCCCGGGGGTGATCCCAAACGAGGAATCGGATGGCGTAGAAGATGTCTCCGTGGACTTCGAAGGCAGGGTCACCGACACGAGGAAGAAAGACGGGGTGCCGCTGACGCTGGATAACTTCGTCGATAACTGCATCAATTGGGATAACCCCGCCGACGCCCCGTTCTCCGTTGCCTTCGACGAAGTGGAGAGGCTGAGCCTCAAGACAAAGGCCAGCTTCAACCTGGAGACGGAGTGCCGCTTCTCTGACGGCGGGCTGGACTTCGGGACGTCAGACGCTGACTGCAACAGCTGGATGGTACTCGATCTCACGAAGGGCATAGGCCTGGATGATGAACCACTCTGCACTCTTAACGAGACGACCTTGCAGTGGGATTGTAGCAAGTTCTGGGTAGGCATCGTTCCGTACGCCGGCATCAAGCCCGGACTCATCGTCTCGGGCAGCGGTTTTGGAAACGCTGCCATCAACAGAGGCTTGGTGTTGGACGCCAATTATCAGGGCGAGCTGGCATTCTTCGGCGAAGCCGGTGAGTTCTTCACCGCCTCACTCAAGGATGTGAGTCAGGCCGGCGGTGATGGCAAGCCAGGCGGTGGCAAGCCGCCCAAGGACGGAGCCACCGATCTTGAAGCATCTGTCGATCTACTACCGACAACCTGCGTCACGAACGCGCTGGACGAGAGCGACGGCGACGGCGGCACGGGGTGGGACTTCCGCGACCCAATCAAGTTCGGCTACTTCGGCGATGAGCCGTATCTGAACCTTGCTGGCAATCCGATCTTTCCGCCGGACCTGACACACATCACGATCTGGTTTGACATGGCGCCCCCGTCCGGCGGATTCGACCCCTGTACCGGTACTGAGCCGACCGTCTGCGACTCCGAGGCCGAGGTGCAGCTGCACATGCGGTCGAAGCCGGACGACGGCACGAGCAGTGGGCCGACGACCGATAACATCGTGGTGAGTCACAACTTCCAGCCCTGTCTCGCCGGACAGCCTCCTATCGAGATCAGCACGGATCCGGCCATCCAGAGCGTCGCTTGCCGTCAGGTGGAGAGGGAGGACGCTGACTTCATTGAAGTGACATACGTGATCGATACGGACCCGGCGCGGCTGTACGAGTTCCGGCTGGAAGCCTTCGTGGATGTGACACCCGATCCAGCTCGGTCAGACGACACGCGAGCAATGACGCTCATTGACAAGCCTAACTCCTGCCCGCTGAGGGATGGGACGACGGGGGTAAGCACTGACCCCAAGTGGGTCGCTCCTTCCGGGCGTTCATGAGTGGATGAGTGGGGTGCCCCGACTCCTGCGGGGCACTCCAATTTCAACATATCAAGACCACGCTGCCGACCTCTGACGTCGTGAGGTCTTCTCCTCAGGCTTCCGAAGAGGACTCGGGATCGCCGAGCCTTGCCGGGCCTGGCGCGGCTAGGACTTCCTCCTCGCCTCCCACCGGTTCGTGGCCGGGGGCCCGGCTCTGGCGATCCTGCGCCGACCGTCGCAGTTTCCTCCGTTTCGCTGGGAGGTCGCTACGGTGAGCGCATTCGTCGGGCGTACAAACGAGCTCCAGCAGCTCACAGACCGGCTCGACCGCGCACTCGGCGGTGAAGGCGGAGTGGTCTTCATCACCGGCGAGGCCGGAGCCGGCAAGAGCACGCTAGTGGAGCGGTTCTTGATCGACGCGGCACTGAAGGCGCGGGAGGCGCGCGTCATCTCCACCGGGTGCTCGGAGCAGTACGGCGCTGGCGAGCCCTACCAGCCCTTCGTGGACGCGTTTCGTCACCTCGTTGCCGGCGGCGAGGAAGCCGGCGGGAGGAAAAGCTTCCGGGAGCTGGCGAAGAAGCTCGCGCCCTACTGGGTGGCCGCGATACCCGTGGCCGGTGAGATGATCGCCGCCACGATGGTCACGGCCGCCGAGTTAAAGCAGTCCATGGCCGGCGGTGTCGCCACGACTGCGGCTCCCAGCGAAGAAGCGCTGTTCTTCCAATTCACAGAGATCTTTCTGGCCGCAGCTGCCGAGCATCCGATTGTCTTCTTCATCGATGACTTGCACTGGGCCGACAAGGCTTCGGTGACGCTGCTGAGCCACCTGGCGCGGCAAATCGCTGACAAACCGGCATTGATCGTCGGCACCTACCGTCCCGTCGACATCGAGGTGGCCAAACACCCCATCAAGCAGGCGAAGCTTGAGTTGCAGCGCTACGGCGTGGCCGAGGAGTTAGCACTCAGCGCACTGGATTCCGCTGCACTCGTCGAATTCGTGGAGGAGGAACTAGGCGGCGCGGCATCACCGGAACTGGTGCATTTCCTCGAGCGGCGCGCGGGGACCAACCCGCTATTCTTCGGAGAGCTGCTGAAGTGGTGTGTCGAGCAGGGCGTCGCGCACACGGTGGACGGCGAGTGGCACCTCCACAGGTTACACGAGGAGATCGAGACTCCGCGCTCGGCCGAGAGCGTGATCGAGAAGCGCCTCAGCCGTCTGGACGATGACTCCTATCGCGTCCTCGAATACGCCAGCGTCGAGGGAGACGAGTTCGACTCGGCGGTACTCGCTCGGCTGCTCGACACGGACGAACTGAAGCTCGAGGAACAGCTCGACCCGTTGGCTCGCAAGCACAAGCTGGTCCGCTTGGCTGAGACCCGCAGCCTGCCTGACGGCGAGCCGACCAGCATCTACGAGTTCAGCCACACGCTTATCCAGCATGTATTGCACAAGAACCTGAAGGGTAAGCGTCGCATCCTTCTTCACCGGAAGATCGCTGGGATTCTCGAGGAGATCTATCAGGCGGACACGGAGGCCATCTCCCATAAGCTGGCGATCCACTTTGACGAGGGCAGGGTTGCTGATCGAGCCCTAGAGTGCGCGATCGTAGCTGCTACGCGCGCCAGTCGTGTGTACGCGCACTGGGATGCGATTGAGTTTCTCCACCTCGCCCTGAAGAACGCCCAGACGGAGGCTGACAAGGTCGAGGTGCTGGATCGGCTAGGCGACGAAAATGGATTGGCCGGCCACTACGACGAGGCGCTTGACCGTTTCGGCGCAGCCCTTTCGACTATTTCCTCGGACCGCGACGATCTGCGCACGCTGCAATTGAAAAGAAAGATCGTTGTACTTGAGCGGGAGTGTGGGAAGCGTCCGCCTGAGCAGCTGCGGGAGGAGCTTGAGGCTCTAGCGGACAAGGCACGCGGCCTTGAGGCAAAGCCCGAGCTGTGCGAAATCCTCTGGAACATCGGCAGGATCCCAGGCGCGGGCGCAGAGGAAGCCCGCGAGGCGCTGGCCATAGCAGAGGAGCTCGGGGAAGGCGGTCTCACGGCCAAGGCACGCTATCACCTTGCGGTCAGGCTGTGGTTCGGCGAGAACCCAGGGGACGCCATCCCGCACGTCAACGAGGCGCTGAGTTACTATAAGGAGAGAGACGACAAGTTCTGGATGGGCAGATGCTGTAGTGTCCTCGCGGTTATCTATGTTCTGCTGGGCGACTACCGAAAGGCGGTAGCGACTTCTGACGATGCCGCCGCCCTTTTTGACGAGCTCGGCGAGCCGTTCTATGAATACGCAGTTAGAAACAACCTCGGTCAGCTTCTCGTGCGGATGGGGAAGTGGGATGAGGCGGAAGACAACCTGAGCGAGTCCATCCGACTCGCGCGACGAATGCATGCGACTGCCCGATTGCTCCATCCACTCGAGAACATGGGGCGCTTGTGCTGTACGAAGGGTGAGGACGACCGCGCTGGAGAATTCTGGCAGCAGTTGTTGGATATCGCCAAGGAGACGGGGTACTGGGATAGCGAGATCGTCGCGCGCTGCGGTATAGGCACGTGCTTGCTGAAGAGAGGACGTGTTGTGGAGGCTCGCGACGAGCTGGGGCGCGCCCTGAGTCTCTTGAGTACCGAGGAGTGGACCGAGGCCCGCGAGGACACCGAGATGCTGGCCGCCCAGATCGCGGTAGCCGAGGGCGACGTGCACCAGGCGATCAAGATCCTTGAAACGGGTGAAGAACAACTCGCCTCGCGCGACCGCTACATCTGGGCGACCTACCGGCTGTATCACGGTGAGCTCCTGAGTCGCAGCGACCCCGATAAGGCGATCCCGGTAATCCGCGAAGCCCGGGAGGAATTGCAGCAGCTGGGTGCCCAGCCCATGCTTGAGCGCGCTGAGGCGGTTCTTAACCAGATGAGGACTAGAGCGTGAGCCACCCTGCAGCTGGTTGGCGTTGCCTTGCCTATATCGCGGCAGCTACGGGTCCTCTGCTGGCTTGCGGAGACGAGTCGGCCCAACGGGCTCCCGGGGAATACAGCGATGCGGAGAAAGTCGGCGGCTTGGCGGTCGTCTGTTACATGACCGACTTCGACAGCCTCAATCCCCTGGTCTCACCCGACCAGGGCGCTGCCGATCTGCGCCTCCTCCTCTTTACACCGCTTGTGCTGTACGGCGAGGCCGGGGAGTATCGGCCACTTCTCGCCAATGACTGGGCTTGGGAGGCTGATCAGCGCGTGCTTGTCCTGCGTATTCGCCAGGACTTGACGTGGCACGACGGTACACCGGTCACCGCCGAGGATGTTGCATGGACACTTCGCATCGCTGCCGATCCCGAGTACTCCTACCTCAGCGATGACTTCACTGCTCTCCGGGACGTGGCCGTCGTCGACTCCGCCACGTTGGAGGTCCGTTTTGCCGAACCTTTCATCGCGGGGCTCGAGGCTTTTGTGGGTTTGCCGATCTTGCCGCGTCACCTGCTCGCTGATCTCCCTATTGTGGACTTCGCGACCGCGGAGTACCACCGTGCGCCTGTCGGCAGCGGCCCATTCAGGTTCGCAAATCGGAGGTCTGACGGGTCAATCATCCTGGAGCGCGCGTCCGGCTATCCCGAAGATCTCGGCCGGCCGTTCCTGGACAGATTGGTGCTGCGTACTATACCAGAGAAGGCTTCCCTTGTGGTAGAGGTCGAGACCAGTGGCGTTGACCTCTGTGTCACTACGTCATCGGTTGCGGATGCGGTAGAGCGAAGCCGCGTAGAGGTTACGCCGATCGAGCCGGCGGCGACACAGGTCGTACCGCTGAATACCCGCATCGCGCCGCTTGACGATGCACGGGTGCGCCGTGCCCTCTCTGCCGCGCTGCGTCGCTCGGAAATTGCAGCCACGATTTCGTCAATCGCCCGCCCCGCACGGAACCCCTTGCCAGAAAGCAGCCCTTGGTACGACTCGGATCTGCTGCAAGCGGATGATGATTCAGCGCTGGCGGTCTCACTGCTCGAAGACGCGGGCTGGCCGTTGACGGGTGACGTCCGACGGAACGCTCAGGGCCAGGAGCTTCGCTTCACGCTCCTCGCGCCACAGGTAACCGAGGTCCCCATGGTCATGGTCCAGGCGCAGTTGCGCCGCCTGGGCGTTCAGGTCGACCTCCGCTTTATGGAATGGACTTCCTATGTCGGTTTGTTACAAAGCCCGGATGATCGGCCCGCTGCCATGGCGCTCGGTTTCGTGCCGAGTAGGGTTTTCAACGTGGAGTCGGATCTCTACTCCACGTTCCATACGGGAGAGTACAGCAATCTCGGGTTCTACTCTGTACCGGAGGTCGATGCGCTGCTTGAGCGACTCATGACAGCGTTGCCAACCGAAGAACGCGCCGCCATCTACGACGAGCTTCAACGGCGAGTGGTCGAAGACGTGCCAATCATCTACACGATCAACGAGCCACGGCTCCTGATTCGCGGCCCCAGACTGCAGGGTGTTGCCGTTGACCTGAACGGACCGTTCGCGTCCGTCACAAAGTGGTGGATCTCACCGACGCCTCGTCGCATCGGCGGTTGATCCGGTCGGTGGAGGCTCGCCGCAGATTAGAACTTCCGCTTGTGTGTGAGGATGTTGACGATCAGAACCAGAACCAGCGCGCCGACCACCGAGGAGACGACGGGGAAAGGGACCGCTCCGATCGGTAGGATGAGCGGCTCGGGCCAACCCATGGCGGCCGCGACGCGTGGGCCGAAGAAAGCGCCGCAATCAGGATGGCGACCTCGATGATGCTCATGCGCCCTAAGCTGCAACCTTGTCGCGGTTCTGACAATCCACTTCTCCGCTCGCGCCGTCCTCGGCCGTGCGGTGCCTGATCGTCTGCCGCTTCCAAGCGGGACGGTCCGATCGAGCTCGGCATGTGGACACCCGTTCCGCACGGCGGCATATTGCACAACTCCGACACTCGGCGTGCGCCCCTTCAGCCCATCACTTCAAACAGAAGATAGAGCCATGCGGAAGCTCGCTATCGTACTCGTTGCGCTGCTGGCGCCGGCGACCGCCGGTGCCCAGGACTTCGATTTCTACGCTCACGGGCCGTACCGTCCCGGCGTTCCCCGACCGGCGACGCTGCTCGGTTACGAGCCGGGCGAGTTCCATACGAACTATGGCAATATGCTGCGGGTCGTCGACGCCATCGCAGCCGCGGCGTCCGACCGAGTTCGCATCTTCGACTACGGTCGCTCGCTGGAGGGGCGGCCGCTGCGCCTGGTCGTGGTGAGCGACCCGCAGAACCTGGCGCGGCTGGACGAGATCCGGGCGGCGATCCGGCGGCTGCGTGACCCGCGGAACACGGGTCGCGCTCAGGCGGCAGAGTTGACTCGGAGCACACCGGCGATCGGCTGGATGAACTACGCGAACGACGGGAATGAGACGGCGGCGTTCGAAGCGGCGATCCAGGTCGCCTATCAGCTGGCGGCGGGCGACGACACCATGACACGGGCGATCTTGGAGAACGTCGTCACGGTCATCAACCCAGCCCACAACCCGGAGAGTCACGAGCGGTTCGTCGAGTGGTACAATGCCTTCGGCGTGGGCGATTCCTCGCACAGCGCACTGGAGCACGATGCGCCCTGGGGGATGAGTACGAACAACAACCACTACCAGATCGACCTGAACCGTGACGCGCTGGGCATCACGCAGCGGGAGACGCGTGCAATTGTCGCCGCGCATCACGAATGGAGCCCCCAGGTGTTCGTGGATCATCACGGGCAGACCACGCAGTTCTTCATGGCGCCGCCTGTGCTCCCGATCAACCCGAGTTTGCCGAAGCAACAGATCCTCCGCTGGACGGAAGTCTACGGGCGGGGCAACGGGGCGGCCTTCGACCGCTACGGCTGGAACTACTTCGTGCGCGACGTGTTCGACCTGCACTACCCGGGTTACTGGGATAGCTGGCCGGCCCTGAACGGGGCTATCGGGATGACTTACGAGACCGACGGCGGCGGCTCCAGGGGTTATCGCTGGGCACGCGACGACGGTACCGAAGTCACCTTCCGGGACGGGATCGCCAAGCACTTCACGGCGTCCCTGGCCACGCTGCGGACGACAGCGGAGCACCGTGAGGAGCTACTCCGCGACTACTACGAGTTCTTCCGCTCGGGCATGAACGAGTTCGCGGCCGGCCGGCCATGGAAGCGCTTCGTAGTCGTGCCCGGCGCTGATCCGGAGCGCGCGGCGCAGCTGGTGGAGATCCTGCTGCGTAACAATGTCGAGGTGCGTGTGGCGACTGATGCGTTCCGCGCCCGCACGGCCCACGACTATCTGACAGGTCACACGACACGGCGCGAGTTTCCGGCCGGCAGCTACATCATCGACCTGGCTCAGCCCCAGGCGCGCCTGGTCGACGCGTTGCTGGCGCCGGACGCAGAGCTCGATCCGGAGTTTCTGGAGCGGCAACACGAGAAGCGGGCACTCAACGCGCGACGTGGCGCGAAGGCGGCGAAGGAGCGCTACGAGTTCTACGACATCACGGCTTGGAGCTTGCCTCTCTCTTTCGGTGTGGACGCCTGCTGGCTCGAGGATGCTGGACAGGTCGCCGCCCAGCCCCTCAGCGTGGAGTTCGACGAGCTCGCTGAGCCGTGGCGGCCGCCGGCGTTGACCGCTACGCGGGACGTGACGCAGCTCCCTGCGGCGCTACGATCGGGCATCGATGGTGGGGTGCGCGGCGGCCGGGCGGGTACGGCCTACGTGTTCCGTTATGACCGGAACGCGTCCGCGCGACTCGCGATCGCCCTGATGAAAGAGCGGTTCAAGGTCGCCGTGGCCGCGGAACCGATGCACGCTGGCGGGAGTTCCTACCCGCGCGGGACCTTGGTGCTGCGGGTGAACCGGAACCCGGAGACGCTGCACGAGCGGATCGACGCGCTCGCCGAGCGCTTCGGGGTGCCTGTGGACGCGATCCACACGGGCTATTACGCGGAGGGCCCGACGGGTAGGGCCCGACGGGTGTCGGCTCCAACCCCGTGGTCACGCTGCGGTCCCCGCGTGTGGCCGTACTGGCCGGCGATCCGGTGAGCACGACGAGCTTCGGCGCGACCTGGTACACGCTGGAGCGTGAGTTCGGGCTCCCGTTCACTGTACTACGGGCGGACCGGCTCAGGAGCCAACTACCCGACTACGATGTCCTCGTGTTACCGCCCGGTTGGACCGGCGGCTATCGGCGCGCTCTCGGCGAAGGCGGCGCCGAGGCGCTGCGCGACTGGGTGCGTGACGGAGGCGTGCTGATCGGCCTCGCTGGCGCCGCGGAGTACCTCGCGGATCCGGAGCTCGAGTTCACGAGCGCCCGCTTGGTGCGTGAGGAGGCTGAAGAGGGGGAGGAAGCCGCGGGAGAGCTGCCGCCCGCGGCCGGCGCCGAGTACCCGCCCCTCGTCAGCCGCGAGGCCGGCGAGGGGGCGCCGCTCAGCGTGCCGGGCACGATCATGCGCGCCTCCGTGGACCTCACTCACCCGTTGACGTTCGGCTACGAGTCCGACGTGATCGCGGTCCTGATCACTGGCGGTGATTTCTACCGGCCGTCGAAGGAGGGCTCCAATCCCGTCGGTTTCACTGGCGGCGACCTACTGGTGGCCGGCTTCGCCTGGCCAGACAACACGGAGAGGTACCTGGATGGAACCGCGTGGATGGTCGATGAGCCGCTGGGCAGCGGCCGCGTGGTTCTCTTTGCCGACGACCCGAACTTCCGAATCATCTGGCCGTCACTGAGCCGACTGCTCTTGAACGCGATCTTGATCGGACCGACGGTCAGGTAACTCGCTCATAGGCATTATTGATAAGGCCAGGGCACAGCGGTGCACGCTTCGCCCTGGTCTTTGTTTGCCCGTGTGTTTAAGGTTGTCGGTATGGACGGTGCGAACGCCGACGCGCTTCACGAATCCGGTTGGCCCACCGACGATCCGCGCTTGCTGGCTCTGCTGCCGCTGGTCTACGTAGCGTGGTCCGACAGCGACCTCACACCTGCGGAGATCGGCGACATCGCGGAGCACGTCGATCGGCTCGATTGGGGTGGCGAGGCGAAGCGCGGCGTGGTGGAGCGCTGGCTCAACCCGAGCGTGCCGCCGGGGCCGGCGGCGCTGCGCGCTTTGCTCACGGTCGTTCGGGGACTGGCGAGCGACCTGCCGGACTCGGAGCGCCGCTCGCTCGCCGAGCTCGGGATCGAGCTGGCCCGGGCGAGCGGCGGTGGCGATGCAGAGTATTGGAGGGCCCCGGCGGTACGCGGCGCGCTGGCCGAGATCGAGAGCGCCCTGGGCGTGGATCCGTGCGATGCCTGCCGCGAGCTGCTGGGCCCCGAGGGCCGGCGCCCAGAGGTTGCCGAGGCGGAGCCAGCTGCGACCTTCGAGGTCTCGGGGCTGACCCGCCTGCTGGGCGGCGCCTACCGGCACACGCGGGAGCAGGTGTTCGAGATCCTGCGACAGCCACAGTTCCGCTACGTGTATGGGCTCGACCGCACCAGGTATCAGGAACGCGTCTGCCAGTGGTGCCAGGAGCTCGCGCGGCACGGGCTGGGCGCGCTCGCCTACCCGCCGGAGTACGGTGGCCAGGGTGACATAGGACTCTTCATCGCCGTCATGGAAGCACTCGGCTTCCACGATCTCAGTCTAGCGATCAAGTTCGGTGTCCAGTTCGGCCTCTTCGGTGGCAGCATCCATCAGCTGGGTACGCAACGCCATCACCAGAGACACCTGCGCGACGTCGGCACGCTGGCACTCCCGGGTTGCTACGCTATGAGCGAGGCCGCCCACGGCTCGAACGTGCGGGATATCGAGACGGTGGCACGCTTCAACAAGAGTTCGGGCGACTTCATTGTCCACACACCATCTGGCCGTGCTAGGAAGGTGTACATCGGTAACGCGGTGCACGGACGGATGGCGACTGTGTTCGCGCAGCTCGAGATCGGTCATGTCCGCTATGGCGTTCATGCCTTCCTGGTGCCGATTCGCGACAGTCAAGGGAACGTCTGCCGGGGTGTTCGCATCAGGGACAGTGGTGAGAAGCTCGGCCTGAACGGCATGGACAACGCCTCGATCTGGTTCGACCATGTGCACGTGCCTCGGGAGAACCTACTGAACCGCTTCGCCTACGTGAGCGCTGACGGTGTCTATGCCACGACGATCCCCAGCGACTCCCAACGCTTCTTCACGATGCTGGGCACGCTCGTGGGCGGGCGGATCGGCATCGCCGCTGCCTCACTGAGCGCGGCCAAATCCGGGCTGACGATCGCGGTGCGCTACGGCTCACGGCGTCGGCAGTTCGGTGCGCCGGGCCAGGCTGAGTTGCGGCTGCTGGACTACCGCGGCCATCGACGCCGGCTGATGCCGCCGCTGGCCACGACCTACGCCCTCGACTTCGCTCTCAGGCACCTGGTGCGCCGCTTCTTGGCCCGCCGTGGGGAAGGCTCGCGGGAGGTCGAGGCGCTGGCCGCCGGTCTCAAGGCCTACAGCTCCTGGCACGCCCTGCAGACGCTGCAGACCTGTCGCGAGGCCTGCGGCGGTGCGGGCTACGTGGCGGTCAATCGGTTCGCCGCGCTGCGAGCCGACGCCGATCTGTTCACCACGTTCGAGGGCGATAACACGGTGCTGATGCAGTTGGTTGCCAAGGCGCTGCTTACCGACTACCAGCAGCAATTCGAGGAGGTGAAGTTCCCCGCCGTGCTCACGCATCTGACCCGGCAGGCGGCTAGCGCGGTCGCCGAGCGCAACCCGATCGTGACTCGCCTCACCGACGAGTCACATCTGCGTGACCACGAGTTCCAGCTCGGTGCCTTCCGCTACCGCGAGAGCCAACTGCTTGTGAGCGCCGCACGACGCCTGAAGCGGCGCATCGAGAAGGGTGTCGACGCCTTCAGCGCATTCAACGACTGCCAGGACCATCTCCTCAAGCTCGCTCACGCCCACGTCGAGCGCGGCATTCTTGAGCAGTGCGTCGAAACGATCCGCGACGTCTCCGACGCGGACCTGGGGGCCGCCCTGAAGACGGTCTGTGACCTGTTTGCACTCTCGAAGATCGAGGAGGACAGCGGTTGGTACCTGGAGAACGGTTACATCGAGGGGGTCAAAGCCAGGGCCATCCGCAGGATGGTCAACCGGCTGTGCGCCGAGACACGCCAGCAGGCGCAGGCACTGGTGGACGCGTTCGCCATCCCGGACGAACTGCTGGGCGCGCCCATTGCCCAGCGCGACCTCTCCACGAGGCGCCGCTCGGTCGAGTAGAATCCAAAATGATGCGCCGCCAGGGCGGCCTCAGCGCGCCTAACCCTGGCGGCATCAGGAAGTAGGAGGGGACTCGTTACGGCAATCTGCGCTCCCACAGCGGGCAGGTGGGACAGCTGAGGTAGTCTTCTTCGCGTTCAAGACTATCGGAAGCGCCGGTTTCCGAACGAGCCCCCTGTAGCTCCGCTACGCTGGGTCCTGGCCTCACTCTCTAGGCTTCTGCTTAGCAGCTCAGCAGCAGATAGAGCAGAGCGGCGAGGATCGGCAGGAGTCCTGCCGTGACTTCCAGGCGCTCTGTAGGCGCGAGGACCTTGGTGTCAACCCTCATTGTTATCTACCTTACAAGGTAGGGGGAGTCCTGCTCGGTACAGTCGTCTCCTAAATGTATGCCGCACCTATCAGGTACCCGGTCAGGTGGCGATCATTGTAGCGATCATGTAGCTATCATGTGGGCGTCTACCTATCAGGTAGGCGATCATGCGGTCGTTATCGGGATGGCCTCGCCTGGAGAGTGGTGAGGTAGGTTGCATAATGGCTGCGCTGCGGTCGGTGTCTTGTCGCTGGGACCCGGCGGCGGCAATTTGTCATTCCCGAGCCCGATCCCGAGGATAAACGCTAAGGCGAACCCTGCGCGGCTGGCCGAGGCGTGGAGGCAGGTTAGAGGGCATTCCTATGATCGAGATACGAACGCTCGGCCGGACGTCGGTCGCGGTGAGAGGGGAGCCGCTCACTGGGGAGGCGGCCTGGCCGAAGTCGCTGGCGCTGATCGTCTACATGGCGCGAGAACCGGGGCCGGATCGCCGGGATGAGATCCTCGGTGTACTCTGGCCGGATCGGGAGGAGAAGCGGGCGCGGCGGGCCCTCAACCAGCTCCTCTACACGCTGCGCAGGACCAGCCCGGAATTGGACCTGGAGAGCGTGGAGGACGCGCTTGACTTCGGCCGGGAGTTCTGGCTCGACGTGGAGGAGTTCGAGCGTCGTCTGGAAGGCGGGGATCTGAAGGGTGCCGTCGAGCTGTACGGGGGGCCGTTTCTGGCGGATCTCGCCCTGAACGAGCCGGAGTTCGACCACTGGGCGGACCGGCAGCGGGCCGATCTCCAGCGCAGATTCCGCAAAGCGGCGCTCGAGCTGGCCACGCAGGCGCGAGCAGCGAGCGACTACGATGGTGCGGTGAAGTACTGCCAGCGGCTGTTGAGCTCGGACCCGCTGGACGACGAGGTGCAGCACCTGTTGATCGAGTGCCTGTATCTGCGCGGTGATCGGGTGGCGGCACTACGCCAGTTCGATATCTACCGGGATCTTCTGGCGCGGGAGTTGGAAGTGGAGCCGCTCGAGCACACGTTGGCGCTGGTTGAGCGGATCCGCGAGGAGCCGATGGCGGAAGAGGCAGCGGGTGCCGAGGTCGCTGAGGAACCGGCCGGAGTGGGAACCGAGGCGCCGGCGGCGGGAGAGTCGGTGGGCGGTGCTGGGGAAGCTGGCCCCAAGCTGGAGATCGGGGAGCTGCCGGCGATCGCGTGGCTGCGCGAGCGCCGAGGTCCGGTGGCTGTGGCGGCAGCTCTGGTGGTGGTCGTCGTGCTGGCGGTCTCGCTGTGGCCGCGTGGCGGCGAAGAAGAGCCGGTCCTGGCCACTAGCGCGGTGGTAGCGAGCGAAGCGGTCCGGGTTGCCGTGCTGCCGTTCGAGCCTCACGGGCTAGAGGCCGCTGGCGCGGGGCTGGCGGCGGGCGTGGCACAGCTGCTCTCGCTGAACCTCGACGGTTTCGGTCCGATCCAGAGTGTGGACCACCGTCTGGTGCTACGGCGCTGGCAGGGCAGCGACCTGAGCCGGGCAACGGTGCCGGAGCCGGGGCAGTTGAGTGGTCTGGCGCGGGAGCTGGGCGCCACCTCGCTGGTGCTCGGCAACCTCCACGCCAGTGGGGGCGAGTTGCGCGTGGTGGCCGAGCTCGTGGGTGCCGAGACCGGCGAGCTGCTGTCGCGGGCTGACCTGCGGGGCGCCCGGGACGATCTGTTCGCGCTGCTCGACGAGCTGACCCTGTCGCTGGTCGAGGGCGTGTGGACAGCCGCGGACCTGCCCGCGCTGCGGGCGGTGGGGCGAGAGACCAGATCGCTCGCGGCGCTGAAGCGGTACGTGCGTGCCCAGATCCACGCCGGTGAGGGGGAGTGGGGCGAGGCCATGTCCGGGTATCGGGCGGCGGTTCGCCGGGACTCCGCGTTCCTGCCTGCGGCCCGCTCGCTGGCGGAGCTGCTGCTGCAAGCGGCAGGCGATCCGGCGGATGAGGCGCGAGCGGCGGTGAACGAG
>Ga0111181_1069_pt1 | contig 19335 bp, 16 predicted proteins | sample DeeMarSWOR324_28_FD_80236 | JGI IMG/M metagenome (GOLD analysis project Ga0111181, IMG submission 80236) | Gemmatimonas sp. SM23_52
GGGCAGTGATCGACGTCGACGATTTCGCCGGGCGTCTGAGCCGCGTGGAAGCCGGCCGAGACACAGTCGCCGGATCGACGCAGGACGAACGTCACCCGGTTGCGGTATCCGAGCTCACGGGAGGAGGGAGAGACGGGAGGCGGCTCGATTTCGGTGCCGCCCAGCCGTCGCAGGGAGTCGGCGACGATCAGGGCTTTCGCGTCGAGCTGGGCCTCGTAGCGGAGGTGCTGCAGCTGGCAACCGCCACAGCGGTCGTAGAACGGGCAAGGTGGATCGCGGCGGTGCGGACTCGCCTCCAGAATGCGCAAGAGCCGACCGCGCGCCCACTGACGATGTTCTTCGCTGTACTCGACCTCGACCCGCTCACCTGTGGCAGCTCGAGGAACGAAAACGACGCGACCGTCGGAGGCACGGGCCAGCCCATCACCACCGGCTATGATCGCGTCGATCTGGACGGTGTCCGGCGCCAACTTCAGCGTCGCTTGCCCCACCCGCGCCCGGACCAGCCGCCCACGGGCCAGCGCCAGGCGCTGCCGCTGTTTCCGCTCTGCCTGGGCGCCTCGAGCTGTACCCTTCGACGCTCCTCTTCCTCGAGCAGCGCGGCGACGAGGGCGACGGCCTTGAGGCTCTCATCCTCCCCGGTCAGCTCGAGCAAATCGGGGTGCTCGTCGAGATAGCCGGTGTGGTAGTCACCGGCTCGGAAATCCGGCTCGTCCATCACCCGGCGATGGAAAGGTGCGATCGTGGGCACGCCGTCGATCAGCAGCTCGTCCAACGCCCGACTCATACGCGCGATGGCGGCTTCCCGGCTTTCGGCGTGGACGATCAGCTTGGCGATGAGCGGATCATAATGCAGTCCGATCTCGGTCCCCTGCACGATCCCGGCATCCCAGCGGACGCCGGGCCCGCTCGGCGCTCTGAGCTGTTCGATCAACCCTCCGCTGGGCAGGAAGTCGTTGAACGGGTCCTCGGCGTTGATGCGGCACTCGATAGCGTGGCCCCTTGGCCCGACATACCGGATGTCGAGGGGCTCCCCCGCAGCGATCCGCAGCTGGGCGTGGACCAGATCGAGTCCTGTGACCAGCTCGGTCACCGGATGCTCGACCTGCAGCCGAGTGTTCATCTCGAGAAAATAGAACTCGTCGCCCGCCACCATGAACTCGACTGTCCCGGCGCCGCAGTAGGCCGCCGAGCGGGCGGCCGCGACGGCCTTCTCACCCATCTCCTGCCGGAGCTCCCTGGTCATGATCGGCGAGGGCGACTCTTCGATCAGCTTCTGGTGCCGCCGCTGGATGGAGCACTCGCGCTCGCCCAGGTGGATCACGTTGCCGTGCGTGTCGGCCAGGATCTGCATCTCGACGTGCCGGGGCCGGTCGAGGTACTTCTCAACATAGATGCGGGAATCGGAAAAGGCCGCCTGTGCCTCCCGTTGCGCGCCCTCGAACGCGGATTTGAGATCCCCTTCGCGCTCAACCCGTCGCATACCCTTGCCACCGCCGCCAGCCACCGCTTTCAGCAGGACGGGGTAACCGATCTCCCGGCAGACACGCCGGACGGCGTCCAGATCGGCGAGCGCCTCCTTCGTGCCCGGTACAACGGGAACGCCGGCGCTCTCCATCGCACGGCGCGCCTCGGTCTTCTCCCCCATCAGCGCTATGGTCCGGGCACTCGGCCCGATGAACACGAGGCCGGCATCCTCGCAGGTGGCAGCGAAATCGGCATTCTCGGCGAGGAACCCGTAGCCCGGATGCACGGCATCGCAACCCGATCGCTGGGCTGCATTGAGCAGCCGCACAATCGAGAGATAGCTCTCCGCGGCGCGGGCCGGTCCGATCGGGTAGGCCTCATCGGCGAGCCAGACGTGCGGGGCCAGGCGGTCAGCCTCCGAGTAGACGGCCACGGTCCTGATCCCGAGCTCGCGACAGCCGCGGATCACGCGAACGGCGATCTCGCCGCGATTGGCGATGAGGACCTTCTTCAGCATCAGAGGGGGATGTTGCCGTGCTTGCGCGGCGGCCCCGGCTCCCGCTTGTTCTGCGTCATCTGCAACGCCTCGATCAGGCGTGGCCGGGTCTCGCGTGGGTCGATCACATCGTCCACGTAGCCGCGACCGGCCGCGATGTAGGGGTGGGCAAACTGCTCTTGATACTGAGCGATCAACCGCTCGGTCTCCGCCACGGTGTCCTTCGCCTCGGCGATCTGCCTGCGGAACAGGATCTCCACCGCGCCCTTCGGTCCCATCACAGCAATCTCCGCCGTCGGCCAGGCAAAGTTGAAGTCGCCACGGATGTGTTTGGAGTTCATAACGTCGTAGGCACCACCGTAGGCTTTGCGCAGGATGACGGTGAACTTCGGTACCGTCGCCTCGCAGTAGGCGTAGAGCAGCTTCGCCCCATGCTTGATGATTCCGCCGTGCTCCTGGGCGACACCGGGCAGGAACCCGGGAACGTCCTCAAATGTCACGATCGGAATATTGAACGCGTCGCAGAAACGGATGAAACGCGCGCCCTTCATCGAGCTGTCGATGTGCAGGACGCCGGCGAGGACGGCCGGCTGGTTCGCGATGATGCCGACCGTGTATCCACCCAGGTGGGCAAAGCCGACAACGATGTTCGTGGCGTAGTCAGCGTGTACCTCGTAGAAGCTTCCTTCGTCGACGACGCGCGAGATGACATCGTGCACGTCATACGGCTTGTTGGGGTTCTCGGGCACGATGTCGAGGAGCTCCTCGTCCATGCGCTCCGGCGGATCCTCACCGGGGCCTCTGGGTGGCTCCTCCATGTTGTTCTGCGGGATGTAGCGGAAAAGCTCGCGCACTTTCTCGAGGCAGGCCGGCTCCGACTCGCACACGAAGTGAGCGACGCCCGAGGTCGTACCATGGATCCTCGCGCCGCCCAGCTGCTCGAAGTCCACCTCCTCGTGCGTCACCGTCCTCACCACATCAGGCCCGGTCACGAACATGTACGAGCTGCCATCCACCATGTAGATGAAGTCGGTGATGGCAGGCGAGTACACCGCGCCACCGGCGCAGGGGCCCAGAACCGCGCTGATCTGGGGGACGACGCCGGAGGCCTGGGTATTGCGCCAGAAGATCTCGGCGTAGCCGCCCAGCGACGTAACACCTTCCTGAATCCGCGCGCCACCCGAGTCGTTGAGGCCGATGAGCGGGCAGCCAGCCTTCATGGCCATGTCCATGACCTTGCAGATCTTCTCGGCGTGGGCCTCCGAGAGCGAGCCACCGAACACAGTGAAGTCCTGGGAGAAGACGAATACCTGGCGGCCGCGAATCCGTCCCATCCCCGTGACGACTCCGTCCCCGAGCACCTTCTTCTCCGCCAGCCCGAACTCGGTGGCACGATGGGTCACGAAGCGGTCGAACTCCCGGAATGTCCCTTCGTCCAGCAGAAGATCCAGTCGCTCCCGTGCGGTCAGCTTCCCCTTGCCATGCTGCACCCGGATGCGCTCCTCACCACCGCCCAGCGCCGCCTGGGCCCGCAGTGCCTCCAACCGTTTGAGCTTGTCCCGCATCGTCATCGACGCGACTCCCGGTCACCGGAGATACGTTCCCCGCCCCGCAGCTCGTCGAACGCTGGCACCAGTTGCCGATCCTTGAACTCCAGCAGGAAGGCGCGGCGTGTGACGGCCTCATGTTCCACCGTGAAGATGCCCGTAGCACCGGGCATAGCACGGATCTCGCCGAACGACCTGGCGATCGCCGACCGGCGCGGAAAGCCCCACGGCAACGCCGCCAGGACCAGCTGGGTCGCGTCATAGGCCAGCGCCGGGACCAGGTTACCCTGCAACCCCTTCCGGTAGGCACGCTCGTACAGCTCGACGAACTCCTGCCAGCGCACCGACGTGCTGGAACGATCCAGGAACGTGGAGATCACCGTGCCGTCAATGAAGCGCGGCTCTACCAGACGCAGCACTTCGGGTGCCGACCATTCGGCGTCACCGAGTACCTGGACGCCCCTGAGGCCGTAGTACGAGAACTGCGGTGCCAGCTGGATGACGCTACGCGGTGTGCTGGCAGGCGCGTAGATCGCCTGGGGGTAGGCAGCACCCAGGAACGAGAGCGGCTCCTCGAAGGTGGTCGCCGTGTCCTCGTAGGCGATCGACGCGACGACCTGTGCCCCACGCGCTCGCACACCGTCGGCGAAAGCGGCGAGCTGCATCCGGCCCTCCGCTGTGGCCGGATACATCACGCCGTAGCGGCGGATCTGCAGATCCCTGACCGCGAAGCCGGCCAGCGCTCGTGCACCGCGGGTGACACGCTCCGTGGTGCTCCAGAGCGAGAACGTGTTGCGCCGGAAGCTCAGGTTCTCCAGCGCCGTCGGGCTGACGATCAGCAGATCGCCGTCGCGGCGCGCGCGGGCGGCGATCTCAAGCCCCTCACTGCGCAACGGTCCCACGATCGCCACCACGTCGAGCCGCTCGAGCTCGCGGACCAGCTCGCCGTCACGCTCGTAGTCGTCCGCATCGTCCCTGACCACTAGGGTCACCTCGTCAAGGTGGCGCCGGTTGTACTCGTCGATGGCGAGGCGGATCCCCTCCTCCGCCATGCGGCCGTAGGTCGCCAGTGGCCCACTCAGCGGGAGGATCACACCGATCGTCGGCCGCCAGCTCTGGCTCTCCACTTCGCCGGAAGCGATTCGCCGAGCACGGTTGCGCTCTGGCTCCAGCGGGTTTAGACGCAGCGCCGCCTCGGCGATCTCGCGGCCGCGCTCCCTCGCGCCGGCCGCCAGCAGCAGCGAGGCCCGCTCCACCTCGAAGACCGATCGCAGCGGGTGATCCGGCGGCCAGCGTGCCGTCACCGCCTCGATCTCCCCCAGGCCCAGATCGGACACCACCTGCCGCGCGACCTGCGCAGCCTGCTCCCGGATGCCGCCTCCACCGGATGAGCCTCCAAATAGAGGGTGGTGGCCACCAGCACGAGACCGGGAGCACGACGTGGATCCGACGCACGGAAGAGCTTCAAGTAGCGACCCGCCCTGAGCCGCGCGTCCTCCGGTAGGTTGCGCTCGAGCGAGGCACGCGCAGCAAGCAGCAGTCCGGGCCCCAGCCACTGCGTGTCGCCGTAATCTTCGATCAACATGCTGGAAAGTGATTCGGCGGCCGCGTAGTCGGCGCCCTCGAACTCGTCCTCGGCCAGGCGATAGACGCGCGCGGCCTGCCGATCCCGCTCGCGCCGCGCCCGCTCGGCGGAGGCCGGCGACCCGCTGGGCTCCACACCTGCGGGGCCGCGAGCGCTCCCACAGTTGAGCCCGAGACCCGCGACCGCCAGCGCGATAGCCGCGCTGATCTGCCACATCCAGGTCTGTAAGCCAGATCGAGTCATGGACAGGATCTTAGATCACTCCGGGTCTGTCGGAAAGACCGGCGCGGCAGCAGCTGCACGGACCGAGTTCGCCGCTAAGCTGCCCCCATAACGAGCGAGGGGGCGGAAGACCCCGCCCCCTGATCAGCCCACTCGCACATGGGTGAGACTACTCGTCCTTCGACCGCTTCTTCGAGGACTCGCTCCCCTTGTCGCTCGGCTCGTCCGCCTCGGCCTCGGGCCCCTCGACCTCGGGTTCCGCTGGCTCGGCCTCGGCCTGAGCTGCCACCTCTGCCTCAGCCTCGACTTCGGCCATCCTCTCGGCCTCCGCCTCAGGCCCGGGCTCGACCTCCGCTTCGGCCTCGACCTCCGCTTCGGCCTCGACCTCCGCCTCCGCCTCGACCGTGCCCTCGACTTCGGGGCCGGCCTCGACTTCAGGGCCGGCCTCGGCTTCAACTCCGGCCTCTGCCTCGACCACCGTTTCTCCCTCCACGGCAGCCTCCACCTCACTCGCGGCTACGGGCTCAGCATCGCGCTCAGGCAGCGCTGTCACCTGCAGGACGATCCGCCGGTTGATCGGATCCGACTCCATGACCTTGAGATCGATGACGTCGCCCTCCACCAGAACGTCACTGGGACTCTGGATCTCTCGGTCCTCGACGATCTGCGAGACCGGCACGAAGCCTTCGACATTCTCGCCGAGGTCCACCACAACGCCCTTGTCCAGCAGCCGCACGACCGTCCCCTTGGTCTCGGTGCCCGGCGCGTACTGCTGAGCCAGGCTGTACCAGGGGTCGTCTTCCACCTGCTTGAGCCCGAGGGAGATCCGCTTCTGATCCACGTCGATGCTGAGCGCGACGACCTCCACCTCGTCGCCCTTCTTCAGCACTTCGGAGGGATGCTGGATGCGCTTGGTCCAGCTCATATCGGAGACGTGGACCAGCCCGTCGATGCCCGGCTCGACCTCGACGAAGGCGCCAAAGGAGGTGAGGTTGCGGACCTTGCCGCGGATGCGCGTGCCCGGCGGATACTTCTCGGGCAGGTTCAGCCAGGGGTCCTCCTCCGCCTGCTTGATGCCGAGCGAGATCTTCTCCTCTTCTATATCCACGCGCAGCACCACCGCCTCGATCTCGTCGCCGATAGAGACCAGCTGGGAGGGATGCCGAATGTTGCGCGTCCAGCTCATCTCCGAGATGTGGACGAGCCTTGGTGATCGAGACGACTTTGCCGCGCACACGCGAGCCGACGGGATACTTCTCTTCCACATCCTTCCACGGATAAGGCTGTAGCTGCTTCAGTCCGAGGGAGATCCGCTCGCGGTCCCAATCAATGTCGAGGATCTTCACATCGATCTCGTCGCCGATCTGGCAAATCTCGCTGGGATGGCCGACGCGGCCCCACGACATGTCGGTGATGTGGAGCAAGCCATCCATGCCGCCCAGATCGATGAAGGCGCCGAAGTCCGTGATATTCTTCACGATGCCCTTGCGTACCTGCCCGACCTCGAGCTCACCCTTGAGCTCCTCCCGCTTCTCGCTGCGCTCCTGCTCGAGGATGACACGGCGCGAGACAACGATGTTGCGGCGCCGCTTGTTCAGCTTGAGGATTTTGAAATCGAATTCCTGGCCGAGCAGCTCGTCCACGTTGGGCACGCGACGCAACGCCACCTGGGAGCCGGGTAGGAAGGCATCGACGCCCATGATATCGACCGTCACACCGCCTTTGACCTTCTTCTTGATCGTGCCGCGTATCGGCCGATCGCTGTCGTAAGCCTCCTTGATCTGCTCCCAGACCCGCAGGAAGTCGGCTTTCTTCTTCGAGAGCACGACCACGCCTTCCTGGTCCTCCAGCCGCTCGAGGAAGACGTCAACCTCTGTGCCGGGCTGTGCCTCCTCCACTGTGCGGAACTCGTCCAGCGGGACAGAGCCTTCAGACTTGAAGCCGAGGTCGAGGATCGCTGCCGAGTCAGTCACGCGTACGATGGTCGCCTTCACGATTTCACCCTCCTCGATGTTCTTGAGGGTGTCCTCGTACATCGACATCATGCGCTCATACTCCTCGGCAGAGTACTCCTGCTCGTCCGCCAGGTCCGAAGATACCTCCAGCTCGCGGGCTTTCTCCACGACCGGCTCTGTGCTGGGTTCCTGCTCGGGAGGCTGAGCGGCGGGCGGTTCGGCTGCAGGACTCAGCTGAGCCGCACTCTCCGCCGTCACGTCGATCTGTTCGGGGTTGTCTGGTGTGATCTCGGCTTCAGTCGGTGTGGTGTTTGCGTTTCTCTCGTTTGCCATTCGGTTGACGTCTTGGCCGGGGCCCGGGACCGGCAAGCCTACTTCGCTAGGGTCAAAACAAACAGGCGCTGGCGTGAACCTCGGCGGCGTCACCGGACCCACTCGCTAACTGCTTCCGCCACAGGCACTAAGCCGCGCCCCGGAATCAACGGCTCAATGTAGTCGCTCGCTTTCCGACATGTCAAGCCGCCGCCGGGCCGCGGCCACGATGCGCTCCACCTGCTCCGCGAACGAGAGATGGGTGGTGTCGATCAGCAGTGCGTCCTCGGCCTGCCGCAGGGGCGACGCCTCGCGCTGCGAGTCGGCGGTGTCCCGGGCCAGCAGACGTGCCGCCTCGGCGTGAACGCTCTCTGGGGTCACCTGACGCCCCTGCTGCAGCAGCCGACGCCGGGCACGCTCCTCTGGCGCCGCAACCATGTAGACCTTGAGCTCGGCCTCCGGGAAGACAACGGTGCCCATGTCCCGGCCCTCGCAAACGATGCCCCTCCCGCACTCGGCAGCCAAGCGGCGCAGCCGAGCGTTGACCTGTCGTCGGATCTCCGGGTGCGCGGAGATCTTTGAGGCGCAGGCGGTGACCTCGGGCGTCCTGAGCTCGTCGCCGAGTCGACGCCCTTCCAGCTGTGGCACCACGCTGCCGTCCACGACCCCCACACCGACGTCCTGGGCCGCCAGCTGGGCGACCCGGTCGGGAGACAGAATGCCCGCCGGGCTCACCCAACCGCTCTGGCAGGCCGCCACGGCGAAGGCACGGTAGAGGGCACCCGAATCGACGTGGAGGAACCCCAAGCGCCGGGCTACCTCCCGCGCCGTGGTACTCTTCCCGGAACCCGCCGGGCCGTCGATGGCGACGATCATTCCATCTAATCGTGCAGCGGTATCTCGATCGTCAACCCGTCATACGCCACCATCACCTCGCAGGCTCCGGAGCAGGCCTGCCGGGCCTCCTGCTCCAGCACGTGCGGACGCTCCGAGTAGCGGGCGCTGAGATGCGTCAGCACCAGCCTCGTGACCCCCGCACGCTGGGCCAGCTCACCCGCCTGGCCGGCGGTGGTGTGCCCTGTGCGCTGGGCACGGTCCAGCTCCGCCTCCGAGAACGTCGCCTCGTGGATCAACAGATCACAGCCCGAGGCCACCTTGAGCGTCGCCTCGCACGGTCGCGTGTCACCCGTGTAGACCACCCTGCGTCCCGGCCGCGCCGGGCCCATCACCCGCTCGGGGTGAATCTCGCGCCCGTCTTCCAGTCGCACGATTTCGCCACCCTGCAGCCGCCCGAACAGCGGCCCTTCCGGTACGCCGAGCCCAAGCGCCTGCTCGGGGTAGAAGCGGCCCGGCCGCGCGTCTTCCCGCAGCACGTAGCCGTTCGCTCGACCGGCGTGGCTGACCGCATATGCCTGGATCGAATAGCCCGCGTGGTGCACCGCCGCCGGCGGTTCCAGCGGCCCGATCTCTACAGGGAAGGAAAGCTCGTCCAGCTCCAGCCCCACAGCCGTCCTCAGCAGCTGCTCGCCGCCGACTGGCGTGTAGATCGCCAGCGGCTGCTCGCGCCCCTGCAGGCTCAGGGTTCGCAGCAGACCGACGGTGCCGAGGTAGTGGTCGGCGTGCATGTGCGTCAGGTAGATCTCGCTGACGGTGAACCCGACGCCGTAGCGCATCATCTGGCGCTGGGTCCCTTCCCCGCAGTCGAAGAGGTGCAGATCCCCCTCCCGCTGCACGGCGATCGCGCTCGTGTTGCGTGACACCGTCGGCCGCGCCGACGCCGTTCCAATGAACGTCACCCTGAGCATGGCTCACCATTATTGCCGGCCGATCCCGTTGGGGCAACGCCGTGGGCAGCAGCCTCGGCCGCAGGTCGGGTGCAACAAGGGCCGCTGTCGCCTGTGACAGCGGCCCAGGTCAGCAATGACGCCCGCTCGTGATCGCTCGCCTGACCGGAGCGTCGGTTAGCCGGCGCCTTCAACACCCACCGCCGCCCGCCGGTCTGCGATGAGCGTGGACCTGATGAAGTCACGGTTCAGGCGCGCGATGTTGTCCACGCTGACCGCCTTCGGGCAAACGGCCTGGCAATCACGATGGTTGGTACAGTTGCCGAAGCCCTCCACGTCCATCTGCGCCACCATCTTCTTGACCCGGATCTCGCGCTCCGGCTGGCCCTGGGGCAGCAGCGCGAACTGCGCGACTTTGGCGGCAGTGAACAGCATGGCCGACGCGTTGCGACAGGCGGCCACACAGGCCCCGCAGCCGATACAGGCAGCCGCGTCCATCGCCAGATCCGCGTTCTCCTTGGGGATCGGGATGGCGTTCCCGTCCGGAGCGGACCCCGTCGGCGCACTGATGAAGCCACCCGCGGCGATGATCCGATCGAAGGCGCTCCGATCGACGATCAGATCCCTCACCACCGAGAAGGCTTTGGCACGCCAGGGCTCAATCCAGATGACGTCCCCGTCCTTGAAGCTGCGCATATGCAGCTGACAGACGGTGGTACGCTGCCGCTGCCCGTGCGCCCGCCCGTTGATCACGACACCGCACGTGCCGCAGATCCCCTCCCGGCAATCGTGGTCGAAGGCGATCGGCTCCTCGCCCTCCAGGACCAACCGCTCGTTGACCACGTCGAGCATCTCGAGGAACGACATGTCGGGGCTGATGTCGTCAGCCTCGTACTTGACGAAGCGCCCCTTGGACTTGGCGTCCTTCTGCCGCCACACGTGCAAAGTGATGTTCATCACTTGTAGCTCCGTCGCGCTAAATGGACATACTCGAAGGTCAGTGGCTCGATGTTGCAAATGGGTTTCTTGCCCTCGCCCGCGTACTCCCACGCGGCCACGTGCGCGAAGTTCTCATCGTCACGCAGGGCTTCCCCATCTTCCGTCTGGTACTCCTCACGGAAGTGAGCACCGCACGACTCCTCCCGCTCCAGCGCGTCCAGGCACATGAGCTCGCCGATCTCCAGGAAGTCCGCCACGCGGCCGGCGTACTCCAGAGACTGGTTGAGCTCGTCGCTGCCGCCCGGGACACGGACGTCCTCCCAGAACTCCTCCCGCAGCGCCGGGATCTTCTGCAGTGCCTCCTCGAGGCTTTGGCGGTTACGCGACATCCCGCAGTGCTCCCACATGATCCGGCCCAGCTCGCGGTGGAAGGACATGATCGTGCGCTTGCCGTTGATCGAGAGGAGGCGCTTGATCCTCTCCTCCACCTCCGCCTTCGCAGCCTGCGCCTCGGGATGATCCTCGCTCACCTTCTCGAACTTCGTGCTCGCCAGGTAGTCGCCGATCGTGTACGGGATAACGAAGTAGCCGTCCGCAAGACCCTGCATCAGGGCGCTCGCCCCCAGGCGGTTCGCGCCGTGGTCGGAGAAGTTCGCCTCGCCGATCACGAAGCAACCGGGGATCGTACTCATTAGGTTGTAGTCGACCCAGAGCCCCCCCATGGTGTAGTGAGTGGCTGGGAAGATGCGCATGGGCACCTTGTAGGCGTCCTCGTCCGTGATCCGCTCGTAAATCTCGAACAGGTTGCCGTACTTCTCGGCGATCACGTCTGCGCCCAGACGCTCGATGGCGTCGGCGAAGTCCAGGTAGACGCCCAAGCCCGTCTTGCCGACTCCTCGCCCCTCGTCACACACCCGCTTCGCCGCCCGAGAGGAGATATCCCGGGGCGCGAGGTTGCCGAAGCTCGGATACAGCCGCTCCAGGTAATAGTCGCGCTCCTCCTCGGGGATCGCGGCGGGCGGCCGGGTATCGCCCTTCTGCTTCGGGACCCAGATGCGGCCGTCGTTGCGGAGCGACTCGCTCATCAGGGGCAGCTTCGACTGGCGCTCGTGCGTCACCGGGATGCAGGTCGGGTGGATCTGCGTGAAGCAGGGGTCGGCGAAGGCAGCGCCGTGCTTGTAGGCCCGCCAGATCGCCGTGCCGTTGGCCCCCTTCGCGTAGGTGGACAGGAAGAAGACGTTGCCGTAGCCGCCCGTGGCGAGCACCACAGCGTCCGCCAGGTGGATCTCGAACTCGCCGCTCACCATGTCGCGGACCACGATCCCCCGCGCCCTGCCGTCGATCACGATCAGCTCGAGCATCTCATGACGTGAGTACATCTTCACCTTGCCCAGACCGATCTGGCGCTCCAGGGCCTGGTAGGCACCCAGCAGCAGTTGCTGGCCGGTCTGTCCCCTGGCGTAGAACGTGCGCGACACCAGCGCGCCACCGAAGGAGCGGTTGTCCAACAGGCCGCCGTACTCACGAGCGAATGGCACACCCTGGGCGACACATTGGTCGATGATCTCCACGCTCAGCTCGGCCAGCCGGTAGACGTTCGCCTCGCGTGAGCGGTAGTCACCGCCCTTCACCGTGTCATGGAACAGGCGGTAGACGCTGTCACCGTCGTTCTGGTAGTTCTTGGCGGCGTTGATCCCGCCTTGCGCGCCGACGGAGTGGGCGCGGCGCGGACTGTCCTGATAGCAGAAGCACTTGACGTTGTAGCCCAGTTCCGCCATCGAAGCGGCGCCGCCGGCGCCCGCGAGGCCGGACCCCACGACGATGATGCTGTACTTCCGCTTGTTCGCCGGGTTCACCAGGTTCATATCGAAGCGGTGCTTCTCCCACTTCTTCTCGATGGGGCCGGAGGGGATCTTGGCATTCAGTTCCATGGCTGTCTCCTCGCTCTCAGCTCACGACACCGGTGAGGACCGCGAGCGGGATCGAGATGTTGGCTCCCGCCACCACGAAGGCCACGAAGACCGCGAACCCCGTGCGCAGGCGGTTGTAGCTCGCATGACTCAGCCCCAGGGTCTGCAACATGCTCCACACGCCGTGGTAAAGATGCAGGCCCAGGACGAGCTGCGCGAAAATGTAGATGGCTGATACCCACCAGATGCTAAAGCCCGCCACCACGTTGTGATAGACGTCCCCGGTCACGAAGTCCCCGTGCAGGGTACCCGTGGTGAAGTGCAGTAGGTGGTAGATGATGAACAGCAGCAGGATCGGCCCGCCCCAGCGCATCGTGCGTGACGCGTAGGTCGATTCGATCCACTGCTGCCGGTGACGGTAGCCGATCGGCCGGGCCGCCCAGCTCCCCAGCGTCAGCGCGGTCGCGGACCAGATATGGAGCACGACCGCGGCCAGCAACCCGCCGCGCACCACCCAGATCAGGCCGCCGTGCCCCAACTCGCGGAGCAGCTCCGCGTAATGGTTCAGCGGCTCGCGACCCAGATACACCTGAAGATTCCCGATCATGTGGCCGATGACGAAGAGCACGAAGATGACCCCCGTCACGGCCATCACCTGCTTCTTGCCAACCGTCGAGCCGTAAAACGCGCGCAAATAGCCCGCCCGTTTCGCCGCCGCGGCACCCACGGGGATGCTGATTACCGAGCTTTCCATTAGGCGATTCTCTCCCTCAGGGTTGGACCAGAACCGTCGAGCTCGAAGGATTTTTCCACCTGTTTATAGTGAGCCAAGCAACCTTTGGCAACCGGGTTATTGCAATATTCGTGCTATCTATGGTTCACGCCCCAACGCTGCGGCAGGGTTGACAGCCCGTCACGGTCTGTGAGTTGCCATGTCCCAGAGTGCGACAACGCGAGCCTGGGGCATTGCGTCCACCGTGGACGTTCTCCGGACTATTAATAGGGGTTAGCGGTTCCTGCGGGCTGCCGACCCGTGCGGCGCCTCCTCATGCTGTCGAACATGTGATCGACTTCTTCCGGCGCCCGCGTCAGGCGACTCACGATGACGGTTGCCAGCAAGCCGCCAGCGAACGCCGGTATCAACTCGTAGATGATTGAGCTGAGGGCAGGGGTCAGCTCCCAGATGAAGGTGATGGCCGTACCCGTGATCAGTCCCGCGATGACCCCGGCCCGGGTCGTGCCGCGCCAGTAGAGGGCGAGGATCGAGGTCGGCCCGAAGGAGGCGCCGAGCCCCGCCCAGGCGAACAGGACCAACCAGAAGACCAGCGCTTCCGCCAGCAGGCCCACCACCAGGGCCGCCGCCACCAAGACCGCCACCACGATCCGGCTGTAGAGGACGAGACGTTTCTGCGGCACCTCCTCATCCCGGTGCAGGATCTTCTCATAGAAGTCGCGCACCACACTGGACGCGGCGACGAGTAGCTGCGAATCGGCAGTCGAGATGATGGCGGCGAAGATCGACGCCACCACCACGCCGAAGGCCAGCGGGTGCAGGTGCTGAGCCGCCAGCACGGGATACAGCTGCTCCGTGTCCCCATCGGGTAAAAGCGCCACGTCGGGGAAGTAGACGCGCCCCGCCAGCCCGATGAAGAGCGCGCCCCAGGCCATCACTACGTTCCAGACGGTCCCCACGATGGCGGAGGCGCGCAACTGGTCCGGGTCGGCGATCGACATGTAGCGCACGATGATGTGCGGGTTCCCGGGCGAACCCAGGCCGATGCCGAGAAACCCGATGATCACGCCGGCTGACAATGCCACGGGGTCGATCATCGTCGGGTCGAAGGCCCGGAGCTCATTCACGATCGCCAGGAGCCCGCCCCCGTCCGCGATGGCGACGACCGGCACCACCACGAGGGCGACGATCATGATGCACGCTTGCAGGGTGTCGCTCAGGCTCACCGCCAGGAAGCCGCCCAGCGTGGTGTACGCCAGCACGATGAGCGCGGTGAGCAGAACGCCGGCGGTCGGGCTCATGCCGAAGCTCGCCGCGAACGCCTTGCCGCCTCCCACGAACTGCGACGACACGTAGCCGACCATGAAGATGAGGATGATCGCGATCAGCACGCCCCGCAGGCGGCCGTCGCGGTCTCCGAAGCGTGCGGCGAAGAAATCCGGTACGGTGACGCAGTCGTAGACGTCGCTGAAATGCCTGAGCCGACGGGCATAGAACAGGAAGAGGAACACCTCGGCTGTGATGTAGCCGGTGACCGCCCAGACCGCGCCCGCCCCAATCGCGTAGGCCATGCCGGTGACGCCGAGCAGCAACCAGGCGCTGCGTCCGGAGACCACCGCCGAGAGGGCGACCACGAACCGGTGCATCTTGCGGCCGCCGACGAAGAACTCGCTCACGCCGGCCGAGGAGAAGCGCGCCGATACGACGCCAATCAGGACGATGACGCCCAGGTAGGCCACAAACGCCGCGACGGCGAACGGATCCGCCGAGATCTGAACGGCGGCGCCCTCCTGCATCAGGGCTCGCGCTCCCTGGTCAGCAGGGCCAGCACGACCGCCGTGCCGATGATCGCGGCGGGCAGCACGAACATGACGAGGACGAAGGATAGGGTCATGGCTCGCTCCCGCGGTTGCGCACGAATGTGAGCGGTTCGCACGGGAGATGCCAGGGGGGCGGCCACCCTGAAACCGCGCCAGATGGCCTGGCGTAAGAGAAGCTGAGGGCACAACTTTGTCGCCGGGAGCGTCTGCCATGGGACCCTGGGATCCTGCCGTAATCGGACCGATCGTCGGAGCCGTGATGGTCTTCACCATCACCGCCGGCGTCGCCAGCGTGATGATCTTGCGACCACTGACCAAGCAGCTGGGTCAACTGCTGGAGCAGATGCGTCGCGACCGCCAGGTCGGAGCCGAGCAACCCGACCCTGCCCGAATGGCCGAGTTGATAGAGCGGCTGCTGGACAGGCTGGAACGGCTGGAGGCGCGTCAGGATTTCACCGAGCGCGTGCTCGAGAGCGCCGGTTGGAAGAGCGAGGGCGCCCGAGCCCTCTCAGAGGGGCTCGCCACGGAACGGCGAGGGCAAACCGGCGGGTCGTAACCCGAGCCGGCCGCAGGGACACGTGAGGCGAGGAGTCTTATGCCCGAAGAGCTGATACCGATCATCTTCTTCATCTCTATCGCTGCGGTGCTCATCTTCCGGCCGCTCACTACGCGAATCGGAAAGATGATCGAGCAATCCCATAACAAGAAGGTCGAGCAGGACCCGCACCTGCAGCGCATCATGCAGCTCATGGAGCGCCTGGTCGATCGCATGGACCGGCTCGAGGACCGTGTGGACTTCGCGGAGCGGATGCTGGAGCGCCAGAGAGCACAGGCGATGTTGAGGGAGGGACCGGCGCGGGAGGAGCCGGGACCCGCGCCTGGCGAGAGCCGCGCGGGCGAGGGCGACGAGTACCCTTAGGCTGACCCAGACCGCAGACGGAGCAAAGTCATATGGACCCGGACGCTGTAGCCCCCTTGATCTTCAGCATGACGCTCGTCCTCTCCATCGCCGGCGTGCTGATCCTTCGCCCACTCGTCAAGCGGTTGGGCGATCTGATCGAGGCGACGGCACACGAGAAGCGCGTGAAGGCGAAGGACGAGGAGCTGGCACGTCTCACCGAGATCGTGGGCCGTCTGACCGATCGCATCGAGCGCATCGAAGACCGCCAGGACTTCACCGAGCGCATACTCGCTTCGCCAGAGCGGACCGAATCCCGGGCCCGGCTGAGTGGGCCCACGGATCGCTAGCCGACACCCTCCTCGCTCACGTCAACCCGCAGCGGTCCCCGCCGCATCGCCGGCGTGCCTGCGTCGGCGAACCGCGTGTCAGCAGCCGGAGCTCAGAGGTCTGGCGTGAACCGACAAACGAGCCGAAACTAGTCGGGCTGCAGCCTTCAAGGGACCGATAGGAGAGCTGAGATGATCAACCCCGCTGTCGTGTTTGTCGCCTCCATCCTGCTGGCCGGCGGCGTGCAGCCGCAGCAGCAGAACGACGGAGTTCGCCGGCTCATCAGCAACCTGGCCGTGAGCGAGTCGTATGTCGTGTTCTCGTATGCGGGAGACCTCTGGCGTGTCATGCGCCCTGGCGGGGTCGCGGAACGTCTCACCTCGGGGCCGGCCGAGGACGATTTCCCGGTCTTCTCGCCGGACGGTCTGAACGTCGCCTTCTCACGGCGTGGCGTGGACGACTGGGACGTCTACCTGATCGGATTACAGGGCGGTGAGCCGCAGCGCCTCACCTACAACCCCGAGGCGGACATCGCGCGCGGTTGGAGCCCCGACGGTGCTCGCGTCCTCTTCACGTCGCACCGCGATGAGGAAGGCATCTTCCGGCTGTACACGATCGGGATGCACGAGGCGTTCCCGGCCCCGCTTCCCCTGCCACGCGCCTGGGACGGGTCGTTCTCACCCGAGGGCAGCCGCATCGCGTACGTGCCGTTCGCACTACCACTGGAGTTGGGCAGTGGCGACTGGCGCTACTACCGCGGCGGTATGGCCTCGCCCATCTGGATCGCCAGAGTGAACGACAGTCGGATCGTCAAGTTGCCGCGGGAGAACTCCAACGACCGCGAGCCGATGTGGGTCGGAGGCACGATCTACTTCGTCTCCGACCGCACGGGCACGTTCAACCTCCACGCGTACGACGTCGAGGCGAACAGCGTCGAGCAGCTCACCAGCTACGCGCGCTACGGTGTCGAGTCGGCGGCAGCAGGCGGCGGCGTGATCGCTTTCGTGCAGGATGGCGGGATACGGCTCTACGATCCGGCGACCCGAGAAACCCGAACTCTCACGATCGAGATCGAACCCGACACGTCGGGACTCGAAGCGCGGAGCGTAGGCGGCGCGGGCTGGATCCAGTCGGCGGCGCCCTCCGCCTCTGGCGAGCGCGTTGTCCTCGGGGTCCGCGGGGATGTCGTCAGCTTCGATGTGGAGTCCGGCGCCGCCGAGAACCTGACCCAGACACCCGGGATCGCCGAGCGCTACCCGGCCGTCTCTGCCGACGGGCAGTCGATCGCCTACTTCTCGGACGAGTCGGGCGAGTACCAGCTGCACGTCCGCCCAGCCAACGGACAGGGCTCGGTAAGAAAGATCCCGGTCGAGCTGCGCCCGAGCTTCTACCGCGAGCTCACCTGGTCACCCGACTCGAAGCGGCTCGCGTTCTCCGACAAGCGGCTCAACCTCTGGGTCGTGGACCTGGAGACGGGCGGCGCGCGCCGGGTCGCCACCTCGAGCTACTCCGGCCAGGATCGCTACTACCCCGCCTGGTCGCCCGACGGCGTGTGGCTCGCCTACTCGATGGTCGAGGCCAACCGGGTGGGCGCGGTCTATCTCTATCACATCGAGCGGAGCCGGCATGCCAGGGTCAGCGATGGCCGGGTCCACGCCGAGCACCCGGTGTTCGACCGGAGCGGCCGATACCTCTACTTCCTGGCCAGCAACACGGCGGGCCTCGGCGAGTTCGGCTGGAGCGTGCTCTCCGGCGAACTGTTCCGGCCGCTCGTCACCCGGCGGCTCCACGTCGCGCTCCTCGACGAGCGCACACCGCCTCCCGTGCTGCCGGTGACCGGCGCGCCCAACCCCGAGGCCGAATCGATCCCCCCGGGCGCCGCACCGGGAGAGCGACCCGCGGCGCGACCTGAGGGACGGCAGCGACCGCCCGGGCCGGGCCGGTCCGGAGCCGCTCGCCCTGGCATGCAGGTGCCCGGACTCGCGGGCGCCGGCATACAGGGGACCGAGAGCCGCAGCGTGCCTCTGCCGCTCCCGGCGCAGGACTACGCCGAGCTCGCTGCGGGCGAGCCGGGCGTGCTCTACGTGTCGGTCAGGCAGTGGCCCGCCCCACAGCCCGGAAGCACGCCCTCGCGCACGCTCTACCGTTACGAACTCTCGCAACCGCGCGAGCTGCAGAAGCTCGTCGAGGATGTCAGCGAGTTCAGCGTGACCGCCGATGGACGGAAGATCCTCTACAAGCAGGGCAACAGCTGGTTCTTGATCGCCGGGGACCAGGCGCCGGAGGCCGGCGCGGGCCGGCTCGATCTCGCCTCGATCCAGATCGAGGTCGATCCCGCGGCCGAGTGGCGGCAGATCTACCGTGAGGCCTGGCGGCTCATGCGTGACTACTTCTATGACCCGAACTACCACGGGCAGAACCTCAGCGAACTCGAGCAGCACTACGCGACCTACCTGCCCACGCTCGCCCGGCGCCGCGACCTCAACACACTGCTCGGTAAAGCGCTGGGATACGTCTCGGTCAGCCACTTGAGCGTGGGTGGTGGCGACCTCCCGGAGCCGCTCGGCCAGCGGAGCCGGATCGGTCTCCTGGGCGCGGACTACGAGATTGACCGGGGCCGCTACCGCATCACGCGGATCTACCACTCGGGCCCCTACAACTCGGGGAACCCGCTGCTCCAGGCGCCGCTCGACCAGCCGGGCGTCAGCGTGGCCGAGGGTGAGTACCTGCTCGCCGTGGATGGCGAGCAGATTCTGACCACGCGGAACCTGTACTCCTACTTCGAGGGCAAGGCTCTGAGGCCGGTCAGGATCACCGTGAGCTCCGCGGCTGATGGGAGGCAAAGCCGTACCCACACGGTCGTTCCGCTGCCCGGCGAGAACACGCTGCGGCGCTGGAACTGGGCCCTACGCAACCGGCAGCTGGTCGAGGAGCAGACCCAGGGCGTGCTCGGCTACATCTACGTGCCGAGCTTCGGTAGCGCGGCGCTCGAGCTCGTGTTCGCACAGTTGCTGGAGAGCGTGGACCGGCGCGGGCTGATCATCGACCAGCGGTTCAACGGCGGCGGCATCACGGCGGACTGGTTGATCGAGTGGCTGCAGAGAAGGCCGCTCTACTACTATGCCTTCCGCCAGGGCGATAACCTCGGCGTCCCCACCAACGCGTTGCCGGCGGCCAAGGTGCTCTTGATCAACGACGCCGACTTCTCGGCCGCCGAGACGTTCGCGCTCATGTTCAAGCTGGGCCGGCTCGGTAAGATCCTCGGCACGCGGACAGCCGGCGCCGGCATCGGCCCCTACGTCTTCATCCCCGAGCTCATCGATGGCGGCCGCATCAG
>Ga0111181_1051_pt1 | contig 19299 bp, 13 predicted proteins | sample DeeMarSWOR324_28_FD_80236 | JGI IMG/M metagenome (GOLD analysis project Ga0111181, IMG submission 80236) | Gemmatimonas sp. SM23_52
GTGGGACTCGTGCACATGCTGTACGTCCCAGCCCTCGCCCTGAAGAGCGCGAGCGCAGCAGCCGTTCTCAGTGTGCTGTTCGCGCTGCTTCTCGGTCTCGCGACCTTCTCGCTCGCCGCCAGGTTCCTCAACGCCGAGACCGCGAGCCTCAGTCTCTCTGTGCTCTGGGCTGCCACGAGCATCCTGTTGGTCGCCATAACCCCGCGCGTGGACGTCACGCTCGCGTTGTACCTGCTTCTCGCGCACTACGCGTTGCTGATCGCGCTGCTTGATAAGGAGCGCCAAGCTCATTTCTATCTCGCGGCTGTGCTGCTCGGCTTCGCCGTCGGCATCAAGTATCACGCACTCGCGTACGCGCTGGCTCTGGCACCGCTGATTGCCTGGATCGTGAGGTCGAAGAGGAGCACGCTCATAGGTTCGCTACGGCCGCTGACTCTCTTCGCGCTCTTGCTCGTCGCTGGCGCAGCGCCCTGGCTGATCAAGAACTGGCTCCTCCTCAAAGCGCCTCTCTACCCGTTCTTCAGCGAGACGCTGCTCGAGCCCTGGCTGGCATCGCTGCACGGCACCTCGAAGGTGCCAGCCAGCGTCAGCCCCGAGGTGTTCGCGGCGCTCTCAGAGGCCCGTTTCCAATTCAACCTCGTCGATCTCTTCACGGCACCCGGCCGCCTGACAGTCGAACAGGAAGGCCGCTACTACCACATGAACTTCCTGTTCCTTCTGCTGCCGTTATGCCTACTGTATCTCAGGAACAGGACAATCAGCTGGTTAACCGTCCCAGCCATCGCGTACCTGCTGGTGATCCTAGTTCCGTTTCCCCTCACCAATCTCCGCTATCTGATCCCGGCGCTCGCGCCGCTGACCATCGTCACCGCCTATATTCTCGTTCAGCTATCCCGTCGCCTACTCTCGGAGGGGGCGGCCAGGTTCCTCGTCATCTCCCTCGCCGTTCTCGCGCTCTATCCTTCGGCGAGGGCAATGCACTTCTGGCTGCGCAAGAGCAAGGTCCTCGGGTACTCGGCTGGCGTGACATCCGAGCGAGAATACCTGGATACCGGTTACTCCTACTACAGCCAGCTGACCCGGGCCGTGAACCAGCGGGTCCCACATGACAGCAAGGTGCTCCTGCTCTTTGAGGCCCGCGGCTACTACTTCGAGCGAGCGGTGATCCAGGACAACATGCTGACGAACTGGGCTCTCCTCGCTCCGCGAGCGATCGACAGTGAAGACTGTCTGAGTTCGGCGGGGATCACCCACATCCTCGTCAGCGACGCGGCCATACGCTATTACGTGCGCCGCGGTTTGGACCCGCAGGTCCTGGGTTCGGATCTCTTCCCCGTCTTTGCCGCACGTTGCCTCGCACCGTTCTACCAGGGCCGCGGCTTCAGGATCCTGGAGCTGCGAACTGAGCCGGAGGCTCAGGTCTCGCCCGCTCAAGCGCAGGGATAATGCGCGTTACGAGACTCCAAATGGCGGTCGCGGGTTCCTGAACCGTCGCGGCCTCGCGTCTAACCTTCCGATTCGAAGCGAGCGAGCTTGCGATATAGGGTCGACGGATCGATCCCCAGTACCTCGGCGGCGCGAGTCTTGTTGCCGCCCTCAGCCCTGAGCACCCATTCGATGTAAGCCCGCTCGATGACCTCTAGCGGCGGGTTGGCCGGCCGCGGGCCGCTCACCAGAGGCATCGGTTGTCGCTCAGTGACCCGAATCGGGAGAACGTCAGCGGCTATGCGCTGACCCTGACTCATCGCCACCGCGCGCTCGAGGGCGTTCTCCAACTCACGCACGTTGCCGGGCCAGTCATACTCGCAGAGCGCCTCTAGTGCATCCTCGGACAGCCGCTTGGGCTCGGCGCCCCGCCGCGTGGCGAACTCGCTGAGGAAGTTCTCGGCCAGGAGTGGAACATCATCACGGCGCTCGCGAAGCGGCGGCAGGTGGATGGCGATGACGTTGAGCCTGTAGAACAGGTCGGTCCGGAAGGCACCGTGACGTATCCTTTCCTCTAGATCCGCGTTGGTGGCAGCTATGATCCGCACATCGACCTGCACCGGCTCCGTGGCACCGACCGGGATCACCTCATGTTGCTGCAGGACGTGGAGCAACCTCACCTGCGGTCGCGCACGGCCCCAGTGAAGCTCCCCTTCACGTGGCCGAACAGCTCCGACTCGAGCAGGCTCTCGGGTAGCGCGCCGCAGTTGATGCTGAGGAACGAATTCTCGGCACGGTCGGACAGCTCGTGAATGTAGCGTGCCAGCACCTCTTTCCCCGTACCGCTCTCGCCTTGGATCAGCACCGTGGATTCGGTCGGTGCCACGGTCTCCGCCACGTTGAGCGCGTCCAGGAAATTGCGGCACTTGCCGATAGGCTTCGACCTGGCGGACCGGTCGCGCCTGCGGATCTCACGTTTCAGCGTCCGGTTCTCAGAAGTGACGCGCCCGTAGTCGACCGCCTTCCACAGAATGGCGAGCAGCTCTTCGTTCGTGAATGGCTTCTGCACGTAGTAGAAAGCGCCCTGGTTAACCGCCTGGATCGCGGACTGCAGTGACGCCTGTGCCGTCATCAACACAACAGGCACATCGGGAAGGCGCGACCGCGTCTCGGAGAGAACGTCGATTCCCGTCACCTTCGGCATCCGTATGTCCGCAAGAACGACATCGAGGTCGCCTTCCAGCTTCTCGATGGCTTCATTGCCCGATAGCGCGGAGACCACAGCGAATCCCTCGCGCTTCAGCAGCACCGTCAACGTCTCGACGAGACTCTCCTCGTCGTCGACGATCAGAATCCTCGGCTTACTGTTCTCCACGACGCTCCTCCCCTACCGCTGAACTTGCCGGCGGGGGGTTGCCCGGAAGGCAAATCGTAAATCGGGTGCCGGTTCGCTCGTTGGACGTGACCAGGACAGTTCCCTGATGTTCCCGCACGGCCCGGTGGACGATCGCCAGGCCCAAACCGGAACCGCCGGTGCGCGTGCTGAAAAACGGGTCGAAGATGCGTGTGAGGTCGGTCTCCGGAATCCCGGAACCGTTGTCACACACCCGCAAGAAGATCGGATTGACTATGTCAAACCCCTCAGGCAGGCCTTCCTTCCCGCCGTTGAATACCTCGACCTCTACCTTCGTCTTCCGACCGCTGACCCCGGCCTGCACCGCATTGAGGACCAGATTCGTGACCACACGGTGCATCAGATCCTCGTCACCCTCGAACAACACCGGATCAGGATCGAACTTCGTCTCCAGCTCCACATCTCCGCTGCAGGCGGGGTGCTGACGCACGACACTCAGCGCGTGCACGGTCACCTCGCGCAGGTCGAGCTTCTGCGGTCGCTCGATCCGGACACGGGCGAACTCGATGAAGTCGCTGAGCAGGCGAGACAAACGGTCCGACTCCTTCAGGATCAGACGCGACAGCGTGCGGTCGTCATCGTCGGCTTCTTCCTTCAACTCCAGCTGTTGTACCGAGCTGCTGATCGAGGCCAGCGGGTTCTTGATCTCGTGGGCAAGCGAGGCAGACAGCTCGGCGACCGCTTCCAAGCGCTCCGTCCGCTGACGCAGCTGTTCCACTCGCTTGCGGTCCGAGATGTCTCGCATCATCGCCGTCACCGATGGCCGGCCCTCCCGCCGCTCAAGCACAGCTGTACTGATGCCAACCGCGATCGTCTCTCCATCGCGCTTAACCTCGATCTCACCACTGGCGACAGGTATGCGAAAGTCGCGGGTGCGCTCGAGAGCTCTGCGCAGTCCGGTCGAACGGCTGGCCAGCTCGTCCAGAACAGGCCTCTCCATCCAGCTGCGCGCCTCGATGCGGAGCAGCTGCTCCGCAGCCGGATTCGCATAGGCCAGGCGACCCTCGCCGTCGACCGTGAGCACTGCAGTGGGGATATTGCCCAGAATGTCGCCGGTATCCAGGCGCAGCTGTTCAAGCGCATGCTCCAAGGTTGTCAGCTCGGCGCCGGTCTCGAGTAGCTTGTGGCTGATCAGGCCGACGACCAGAGCGACCCCGACGAAGATGGCTAGCTGCAATGCGACCACGGTATCCACCGTCGTGCCCTGGCCCCACACGACCTCGGCGATATACGCCATGCACGCCAACCCGGTGACCAGGAAACCACCGCGGAACGGGAGGACCAGCGTGTAGGCACTGATCAGCAGAATGAAGAACGGTGGAATGACGCTATCCCGCCCGCCGGTCAGGTGCACCACCAGGGTCACCAGCAGCACGTCGAAGATCGCCTGCGCGTACACGAAGCTCGACCCAGCCGGCTTGCGGCGCACATGGGTGTGCCAATACGAGAACGGCGTGATGATCAGGGTCAGAACCAGGGCCAGCGACGCGGCGAGCGTCTGCGCTGGCGACACCGCTGACGCCGCCGACCAAGCCAGTGCCGCACCCGCGAACAGGCCCCCCGCCAGTCCGATCCTCACCAGATACACCCAACGGAGAATCACGCGACGCGGGTATGTCCGCTCGCCTGCCTCCGAGACCAACTCCTGTTTGACCGCGGAGTCGTTACCCGCATCGAATAGCGGGACCGCGTTGCCGTTCACTTCGCTGATCGTCTGCCCTCCCAGACCGCTAGTTCCTCGGTTCCGGCTGCCAGCTCCGGACCGCCAGAGAATCATGTTAGTGAGGGTTAAACGGGGGAGAATCGCTCGAAAGGCAGTCCTTCCGGCCGCCGGTGTGCTGCGACCCAGGTGCCGCAACGATAATCTCAAGTCTTGCAAAATGCAAGACCCCGCGATCACACCCAACATCTATCCGGCTATCGTCTCTGGCCGAGCCGGACAGTGAAGCCCTGCACCGGTCGCAAGGGAGGTCACGCATATTGAGCCCAGCCCACCGTCAACCCATCTTTCAGCAAGCTCCCCTGCCCGCCGTTCCTGCACAGCGCAGCTTACCTCGACCGGAGATGACCAAGTTGATCGGCGCCGCGCATTCCCATCACGAGGACAAGGGAGCCCCGTTGACCCCGACGCGGCCGCCACGAGAGGTGCCGGACACGGATCGCACGGAACGGCTCGTCACCGACGGCGGCAGCGACAACCGCGGTCCTGATACCCTCCGGCAGGTGACCACTTGGCAGAGATGACGGAATCGGGCCGGGGCCCGTGGCGGTGGGGGCTGGCGTGCGGCCTTGTTGGCGCGGTCTCTATCGCCGCCCTGGTGGGCGCGCATCTGTACGTGGGCCATGAGGGGTCGGGCTACAAAGGGCCGCTGCTCTTACTAGATCACCTGTTCGATCTCGCCGCCGTCGCGGCACTGAGCGCCATAACCGTGAGCGTGGGTCGCTTCGTGCTCATGCGCCTCCGATTCTCGCTCGACCGCCCAATTGAGGCGCTCACTTTCGGCGCCGCAGTCGGTGCCGGTACCGTTTCCACATCGATTCTCATCATCGGGTGTCTGTCTGGCCTGCATCCGGCGGTTCTGGCAGTCACCCTGGCCCTCTGGGCGCTCGTGGCCCGCCGCGAGCTGCGTGAGCTGCCCGGCCTGATATCGCGAGTTCGAGGCGAGGTGCTGCAGAGTGTCGACGATCGCGCACTGCTCGTCTTCGGCCTCCTGATCTTCGGAGCCGTGGCAGCCTTCATGACAATGATGGCCCTGGCTCCGCCCGTCGATTGGGATGCCCTGACGTACCACCTGCAAGTACCGGCTCAGTTCCTGGCCAGAGGTCGGATCTATCTGCCGGAGGACAACCTGCACACGGCTTACGTGGGGCTTGTCCACATGCTGTACCTGCCGCTGCTGGCGATCGGTAGTTCCTCCGGCCCCGCACTTTTCAGCGTCTTCGCAGCGCTGCTGCTCGGGCTGGCGGTCTTCTCGCTCTCGGTCCGCTTCCTCGAAAGCCGAACCGCGAGCCTCTCCCTCGCTCTGTTGTGGGGAACAACGACCCTCGTGCTGGTGGCTATCACCCCGCGGATCGACGTAACGCTCGCCCTCTATCTCCTGCTCGCCCACTACGCCCTCTTGACGACCAGGACGTCTTTCTCAGACCGCCGATACCTGTTCCTGGCAGCGGCTCTCTTGGGGTTCGCGTTCGGATCCAAGTACCATGCCGTTCCCTACATCCTCGGGCTCACGCCACTCGTTCTCTGGATTTCGTTATCCCGCTGGCAGAGACCGGGCGGGTCCGCTGGCGCCCTGTTCTTGTCCGGCTTCGTCCTCGTCGCGGTGGCGTTTCCGTGGCTCCTGAAGAACTGGATCCTCCTGGGCAGCCCCGTCTACCCGTTCCTGGCCGATACGGCGCTGGAGTCCTGGCTGATACCCCTCTACGGCCGCAGCACGGTGCCGCCCTCGCTCGGCGCGCAAGTCTTCAGTACGCTCGAGACCGCTCGAGCACCTTTCAATCTGTTGGATGCCTTTCTTTCGCCTGGCAGATTGACGATCGAATTCGAGGGTGCCTTCCACTACGCCAATCCGATCTTCCTGCTGCTGCCGCTCTGGGTCCTGTTCTTGAGAAACAAGACGATCAACTGGCTGATCGTCCCCGCGATCGCGTACCTGTGCGTTGTGGTCCTGCCGTTCGGAATCACCAATCTGCGCTACCTCATACCTGCGGCTGCGCCGTTGACGCTCGCGGCTGTGTACATGCTGACGGCCGCGTGCGGGCGCTTTCTGTCGGCGGAGGCTGCGCGGCTCTTGCTCATCGCGTTGGCGCTCCTGGCTCTGGTACCGTCCGCCTGGACTACATACGCGTGGCTCCGTCACACTAAGGCACTTACGTATTCGATCGGTGCAAGTTCGAAAGCGGAGTACATGGCCACGCACATCGACCCGGGCGTTCGCACCCTCGCACCGGTCATTGAATTCGTGAACCAGAGGCTGCCGGACAGGAGCCGGATCCTGATGCTCTATGAGGCTCGCGGCTACCACTTCCGTCGGCCCGTGATTGAAGACACCCGGGTCAGCAACTGGCCACTCCTCGCCCATCGCCTGGCCGCCGACGACTGCCTCCGCAGCACCGGCATCAGCCACGTGCTGCTGAACGCAGGCGCCGTCCGATACTACCTTCAGCGCGGCAGCGACCCCAACGTATTCATGTGGGACCCGTTCCAGCGGTTCGCTGAGCGGTGTATGGGCGAGCCAATCTACCGGAATCCGGCCTTTCTCCTCTTCGAGATCCGCTAGCGGCGCTCGCGGCACTGGCCGCCATCGTCAGCCAGCTCCGCAGCGTCGGCGGGCCTCAAGGCTGCCCGGCCTCGATGATCACCGGCGCGCTCTGCAGTTGCCCCATTGAGTCAGAAGGGAAGTCGCTACATCTTACAGGCAGCGCCCCCCGACCGCCGTAGCATGCCCCATCAGGATGCCTCTGACAGAGATGACCAAGCTGATCATCCAGATTCCTTGTTATAACGAGGGAACGACGCTGCCTGTTACCCTCTCTGCTCTGCCGCGGAAGCTTGCGGGCGTGGACATCATCGAGTGGCTGGTCATCGACGATGGCAGCGAGGATGATACGCAGGAGGTCGCCAGGAAGGCAGGGGTGGATCATGTCGTCCGCCTGCCTCGCCATCAGGGGCTCGCGAGAGCCTTTCTCGCAGGTCTCGACACGTCGCTGCAGGCGGGAGCCGACGTCATCGTCAATACGGACGCCGACAACCAGTACTGCGCAGATGACATACCGAAGCTCATCGAGCCCATCCTCTGCGGTGAGGCTGAGATCGTGGTGGGCACGCGCCCAATCAACCACATCAGGCACTTCTCACCGCTCAAGAGGTTGCTGCAGCGGGTCGGTAGCCGGGCGACGCGCGCGATCAGCCAGACCGACGTAGAGGACGCGCCCAGCGGCTTCCGGGCGTTCAGTCGCGACGCGGCTATGAAGCTCCATGTCTTCAACGAATACACCTACACGATCGAGACCATCATTCAGGCGGGACAGAAGGGCATGGCGATCACCTCCGTTCCGGTACGTACGAACGAGGATCTGCGACCCTCCCGACTCGTGAAGAACCTTCCCGGCTATCTTCAGCGGCAGCTGCTTACCATGGTACGGATCTTCATGACCTACAAACCGTTCCGATTCTTCGCCACCGCCGGTCTGATCGTGTTCACAGCTGGTTTCCTCATCAGCGTCAGGTTCCTGTATTTCTACATCGCCGGTAACGGAGCCGGGCACATCCAGTCGCTGATCCTCTCCGCTCTCCTAATGGGGACCGGCTTCTTCTTGGCTATCGTCGGCCTCATCGCCGATCTCATCTCCGTCAACCGGCAGCTGCTGGAGATCCTCGACTGGCGCACCCAGAAGATCGAAGAGAGCCTGAGCCGCAAGAAGGCCTCGGCGCCGGCGGAGCCGAGCGAGCACGGATGACACGCTTCGTCCCGCCATTTGACAGGCGGCCTCCGGTGGACGCGCCGGGCGCAGCCGGCCTGACAGGGACCGAAAGGCGAGCGCCAGAGAAGAGGCACGGACTCGAGCGACTGGCGGTGATCCAGGAAAACGTCCTCGACGTGGCGCGGAGCGCCGGCTACGAGGGCTACTCGAAGCACGACGCCCTCAACGCGCCTTGCCTCGAAGCCATCGCAGGTAGCTCCCGGTGGGCACGACTGCTCGCCATCCAGGCGGTCATGCGCTCGCCTCTTCACGTGCGCCCGCTCATCGGCGCCCGCCGCGCACGCAATGCCAAGGGGCTGTCGCTCTTCGCTCGCGCCTTGCTGACCCGCTACCGGGTGTTGGGCGACCAGGCGAGCGCGGAGGAGGCGCGACAACTGCTCACCTGGCTGGCCGCTCACCCCTCGCCGGGCTTCCCCTGGACGGCCTGGGGATATCCCTATCCCTGGCAGGATGTCGGATTCTTCGCGCCCCGACACTTCCCAAACCGTGTGGTGACATCCTTTGTCGTTCAGGCCCTGCTGGACGGCTATGAGACGCTCGCCGACCAGCGCTTGCTGGACGTCGCAGTCCAGGCAGCCGAGTTTCTGTTGAAGGCTCCGACGACGCTCTACGAGGATGAGCGCCACCGTTGCGTCAGCTACGTGCCGAGCGAAACGGTGAGCTGGATCGTCCTGGACGTGCCGGCTCTGACAGGAGCGGCGGTCGCGCGCCTGGCGGCGCTGCGGAAGGACGCCGGCTTGATGCGGGAGGCGACCCGGCTGATGCGCTACGTGGTCTCAAAGCAGACCGACTACGGCGCCTGGTACTACGCCGATCCGCCGCGCGCCAGTCATATCACTCATGACAACTACCATACGGGATTTATCCTCGATGCCATCCTCGAATACGGCACCGCCGCACAGAGCAGCGAGTTCGAGGATGCCTACCGGCGCGGGCTGCACTTCTACCGCGAGCGCCTGTTCGAGCCCGATGGCGCGCCTCGCTTCATGCACGATCGCAAGTACCCCTTCGACATCCACGGAGCAGCCCAAGGAATCATCACTTTCGCCAGAGCCCAGCGAGCCTCGTATGGAGGTTGCGATCTCTCGGCCCGCGTCTTGAACTGGACCCTCGCCAACATGTACAACGCTCGCACACGCTGGTTCTACTACCAGAAACACAGGCTCTTCCGCACTCCGATCCGCCTGCTCCGCTGGTGCCAGGCCTGGATGGCGTGGGCGATTGGCTGTCACCTGGAGTGCTGCGGGAGTCCGTCATGATCGGCTTACCGGGCGCCGAGCAATCCCTGGACCCGGATCTCTCCTGGCTCGAGAAGGCCTACATCCGTTGTCTGGGCGTGCCGATCAGCGGATTACGGATACGCCTGCGCCGCGTTCTTCCTGCGACACGCGGCTCATATCAGAAGATTCTCGATGCCGGGTGCGGCCTGGGTGTCTTCACCATGGAGCTGGCCAAGCAGCAGCCTGAAGCGGAGGTGCTCGGTATCGACATCGACGAGGCAGCCGTGAGGCGGGCGGCGCTGATCGCCGAGCGGGCGGGAATCTCGAACTGCCGTTTCCTGGTCGGCGATGTCACGGACCTCGGCATCAGCAGCGAGTTCGATCTCGTCCTCAGTGTAGACAACCTCGAACACGTCGAGGACGACGTCCGGGCCATGCGGAACCTGCGAGCTGCGCTCAAGCCCGGAGGTACGCTGGTCGTTCACGTCCCGGGCTATTATCGTCGCTGGCTCATGTTCGGGCGGCGAGTGAACTTTCACGTTCCAGGACATGTTCGACCCGGCTACACAGCCGAGCGACTGACGGCGAAGCTCGAGCAGGCGGGCTTCGAGGTCTTGGAGCATCGCTACACTTACGGCGCACTCGAGACCTTCACCAACAACATCTCCTACCTGATCTCGGGAGCGGAACGGCGAAATAGGCAGCTCTACGCCGTCGTCTTCCCGCTTCTGCTCGCTGTTTCCTATTTCGGGAAGTTCTTGCGTCCTCGCTGGGGGGCCGGCCTGCTAGCGACCGCGCGGCGTCCCGGTCCCGGAAACCGTGGCGTCGCTACGTCCGGGCAGAGTCAGGACTCGATGGGACGGACAGGACACAATGAGACAGATCGTTCGACGCGTTATCGACCGTAAGGGTAAGGTGGTGGTCATCGACCTACCCGAGCCACAGCTCGATCCGGATCAGGTGCTGGTTCAGAACTACTACTCGCTGATCAGCTCGGGTACCGAGTTGAGCACCCTGTCCAAAACACCTGTCGAGCTCGTGCGACAAACGATCGCGGACCCCTGGATGCGCAAGGCCGTGCAGCAGACACTACTCGCGGCAGGTCTCGCACAGACGGCCCGCAGGGTCTGGCATGAGATGATCAAGCCCCGCGAGATCGGCTACAGCGGGGCGGGCCGAGTGCTGGCTGTCGGCGAGCGCGTCGAGGGGTTCCGTGTGGGTGACAAGGCCGCCTTCGCAGCCACCGGCCACGCGGAGATCGTGGCACCCACCATCAACCATATCGTCCCGGTCCCGGAAGCGGTGAAGCTGCCGCACGCCGCTTTCGTCACCGTTGGCGGCATCGTCATACAGTCGCTGCGTCGGGCCGAGATCCAGTTCGGCGAGACGGTCGCGATATTCGGGCTCGGACTTCTGGGCCAGCTTTGCGCGATGGTTGCCAAGGCCGCCGGTTGCGTCGTCGTGGGGATCGATGTCAACGAGAGCCGCAACGAGCTGGCCCGACGCATCGGAGTCGACTTCGTTATCAACCCGACTCAGTCCGACCTCAAGCGGCGAGTCATGGATTTCACCGGGAAACACGGCGTCGACGCGACAGTCATCTGCGCTAGCTCGAAGTCGGAGAGCATCATCAATGCCTCGATGGAGATCACGCGGAAGCAAGGGCGAGTCGTCATCGTAGGCTATGTCAAGCTCGACATTCACCCCAAAAATTTCCTTTACAACGAGATCGACCTCCGCTACTCCCGCGCTTACGGCCCCGGTAGCTATCACGACGGCTACGAACAAGGTCGCTTGGACTACCCCTTCGCTTATGTGCGCTGGACGGAGAAACGCAATCTGGCCGAGTTCATCCGGCTCGTCAGTGAAGGGACCGTCGATCCCGAGCCACTGATCGGCGGTGTCTTCCCGATCGAGAAGGCACAGGACGCCTTCGACGCGATCAGCCAGGGAACCCTGGAGGGAGTCGCGGCACTGATCGCCTACGATGTGGAGAAGGAGCCGGACCGCCGCCGGACCCTCGAGGTGCACCGGCGACCCAAGAAGTCGGGCGAAGTCGGTATCTCAATCATCGGTTGCGGGAACCACGCGCTGGCCACTCATCTCCCCAACCTCCGTGCTATGCCCGGCGTCCAAGTCCGCGGCCTGGCCTCGGCCACAGGAAAGAACGCTCTGTTGGTGGCCAAGAGCCTGGGTGCCACCGTCGTCACCACCGACATCGAAGACGTACTGCGCGACCCGGACACCGATGCTGTAATCATCTCCTCCAACCAGCCAGAGCACTTCCAGCATCTGCGCCGAGCGGTGGAAGCTGGCAAAGCGGTCTTCCTGGAGAAGCCGCTGGTTACCCTGCTCGACGACCTGAAAGAGGTGCTGCAGATCATGGAGGACGAGCCGATCCTCTTCACCCTCGGGCTCAACCGCCGCTACTCGCCGCTCTTGGCGAAGCTTCGAGGGGTGCTGGAGGGGCCGGTGCACTCAGTGGTCTATACGGTAGCCGAGCGATTCATCCCCCCGGATCACTGGAGCCTCGACGAGACCGAAGGCGGCGGCCGCCTGCTGAGCGAAGGCGAGCACTTCATCGATCTTTGCCATCTGCTCGTCGGCCGCGAGCCTCTATCCGTGTATGCACGGGCTCTCGCACCCGTGCCTGACGACCTTCGCAAGCTGTGCAATTACGCGCTCACCATCCACTACGACGGGGCCGTCGCCAACGTGATCTTCAACGAGAGCGGCAGTGCCGGATTCCCGCGCGAGCGGCTGCAGGTGCTGGCCCCCGGTCAGGTCGCGATCCTGGATGATTTCGCGAAGCTGACCGTCCACGGACGGAAGGTGAAATCGTATGGCAGTCGCACGCGAAGGCAGATGGGGCACAAACAGGCCCTGACCGAGTTCGTAGCCGCGATCCGCGGTGAGCCCAATAACCTGCTCACCTGGCATGAAGCCCTGCTGGCCACGCTATGCATGTTCGCCGCCCAAGAGAGTATCCGCAGCGGCGAGCCGGTCGACCTACGCCAGTTCAGGCGCGCCCTCTCGTGCGCCGAAGCGGACTAAGCTTTTTCGTGTATGCGCATCCTGATCGACATTCTCCACCCGGCGCATGTGCATTTCTTCCGCAACTTCCACGCGGAGATGAGCAAGCGCGGGCATCAGCTCCGCATCACTGCACGCGCCAAGGAGTGCTCGATCGAACTCCTGGAGCGATACGGGCTGCCGTACCAGCTCATATCGGTGCAGCGGTCCGGCCAGTTGGGACTGGCGGCTGAACTCATGCAGCGTACCTACCGTCTGGCGCAAGTGATTCGAGCGTTTCGCCCGACCGTGATGACGGGAATCATGGGACCGAGCATCGCGCTCGCGGGAAAGATCCATCGTGTCCCCGCGGTGGTCTTCTATGACACCGAATTCGCAGCGCAAACCAACTGGTTCGTCTACCCACTCGCTTACAGCGTCTGCACACCCGACTGCTATGAGGGCGAGGTGCGGGGAACACACCGAACTTATGCCGGTTACCATGAGCTTGCCTATCTCCACCCCAACCGTTTCGCGCCCGATCCTGGGAAGCTCGAGGCCTTCGGCCTGAGCCCTGGCGAGCCCTACTCGATCGTTCGCTTCGTGTCCTGGCAGGCCATACACGACCGCCGCGAAGGGGGGCTGACCGTCGAACAGAAACGCGAGCTCGTCCGTCTGCTAGAACAACACGGCCGTGTGCTGATCTCCTCCGAGGGGCCTCTTCCGGATGACCTTCAGGACAAGAAGGTCGGCGGCCCCATCCAAGACATACACCACCTGCTCGCCTTCGCTCAGCTGATCGTGGGAGAGTCGGCCACTATGGCCTCGGAAGCCGGCGTCCTCGGCGTACCCGCCGTCTTCATAGCCAAGACGGGACGCGGGTATATCAACGACCAAGAACGGCGCTACGGCCTGGTACGCCACTTCACTGAGGATCGCTTTGCCGAGGCGGTCGAAACCGTCACCGGACTGCTTCACGGCATGCTGCCTGCCGACCTGAGAACGCGAGCGCGGGAGCAACTGCTGAGTGAGAAGATCGATGTGACCGAGTGGATGGTCAGCTACTTCGAGCAGCAGTTCAGCGCGGGCTGACAGCGAGGGATTGGGGGGTCGGCACTACTGGCGGAGTGAAAGCCCGCGTGCTCTCTTACTTCCTGGCCACCATGATGATGTTGCTCGCCACGACAAGTCCGATCAGATCTTCCAGGGCCCACCAGATCGGCTGACGGCCGGTCCGCCAAGTCCGTGAGTAACGAGATACACCTCTCAGGTAGTTCAGAGAATACCTGCGGACGGATGCCTCTCTGAAGCCCGCGTCGTAGGCGAGCCGCTTGATGGACTCGATACAGAACGGATGCCTGTGCGTGTAATCGCGCCAGAATCTGTGCCCGACCCTGTAGATGTCCGGCGTGATGACTACGACGCTGCCCCCCGGCATCAGGATCCGATGTATCTCGCGCAGCAGGAACAGAGGATCCGCGATATGCTCTACGACACTATCGCAACTCACTGCATGGAAGGACGCAACTGCGAACGGCAGGCCATCCGTGATGTCCGCGCGCGCGCACGTCAGGCCACGGGACCGCGCGAGCTTCAATGCGTCTTCGTCTATGTCGATCCCGATGATACGCTCCGGACAATGCTGCAGGAAGTTCCCCGTGGAGCATCCGATGTCCAGAATCCGTCCTCCCAAGGCGGAAAAATAACGGTAGTAGAGCTTCCGCTTCCGCGTTGGCGTCGGGAGGTTATCGCGCTCCGAATAGTAACTCATGCCTTACCAGCCGGTTCGCCACCGGCGCTGTCTCTCGGCCTCACCGGGCCCCGGCGGCCGTCCAACCGGCGTGGAAAGCCCGCTGGCCCCGCGCCGCCGTCTAGCATCCTACGGTTGGCGCGACTCGAGTGAGCCGAGGTGCTCCAGAAACCTGTCATAGGCCTTCCCCCAGGTCCAGCGCTTCACCATCTCCTTTGCCCGGTCACCCATTCGAGCGAGCTCCTCCGAGGGGCCTCCCAGCAGGCCTGCGATGAGATCCGCGATCTCCTCAGCGCCGTACGCCGCCGGGAGCTTGCGACCGTTCTCACCGTCGACGACCGTCTCCTCGACGCCGCCACCCTCGAACGCCACGACGGGCACTCCCAAAGAACCCGCCTCGAGTGGAGTCAGCCCGAACGGGACATCTCTCTCCAGATAGACGTACAGGGTGGCACCGCTCATGTAGCGCAGCACATCCGCATACTCGCTGACAAAGCCGGTCATCAAACAGTATGGCTCGAGCTCGAGCGACCGGATCAACCTGGCGACTCTTTCACGGAGAGGACCGTCCCCAACGATCACTCCGGTAACGTCGACCCCGCGCTGCCTGAGCCTGTGCACGACCTGCACGAACAGGTCGAAGTTCTTCTTCGGAATGATCTTGCCCGTGCTCACCAGTATGTGCTGGCTGCGGATCGGGAGAGCGCGCCGAATGAATCCCGGATCAAGCAGGTCGAGGTCGGGAGGATCGATGCCAGGGCTCGCAATCGCGACGTCGCTGCGGTAAACCCGCACACAATCGTCGCGGACCATCTTCGAGATGGCGACCACCAAATCCGCCCGTCCAGCGAAGAGCTTGTCGAGCCAGCGATACAGAGGCGCCAGAACAGGCACCAGCCAGCTCAGCGGGGGATAGCTGCGTGCGACCAGTCCCGTTTGCCCATAGGCGAAATGCGGCAGCTGCAGACAGAGGAAAACCCGATTCTTCTTGCGTCGCAGGCTGTCAATGAACAACGAAGACAGTGTGTTGTCGTTCCAGTAGATATCATAGTCGCTGTCTTCGGGGACGAGTCTGAACAGAAACGGGGAATAGAGGACATCACACAGGCTCTCGAGAAAATGAAACCGTGTCGGCCGGTGCGCCCAACTCAGCTGCCTGACCTCTACGTCGTCCGGGAGATGGGCAGCCAATCCGGTGGGCAGGTGGCGGGTGACCACAGTCACGCGCTGGTCTCGCCGAACCGCCTCTCGCGCGAATTGAAAACAAAAGTGCTCCGCCCCTGAGTAGGTCTTGAACCGCGGAAACACGTGCACGATTCTCAGCGTGGCAGTCTGCATCAGGTCTCCGCAGGAACTCCTCCTAGGCACCGCAGCGCTGCCGGCGACGTCTCATTGAATTCGACCCGTTGCCAACGGCATAGAGCCTTGGGGCACTCGGAACTCGGCAGGGGAACGAGACAGCGGACCGGGATCCATACTATCAAGGGAATCGCGGCGATTCAAGTCACCTCAACCCATGCCGGAGCTTCCGAGCAGCACGACGACAACAGTAGGGCCTCAGCGCTGCACATTCCGACGGAGAAGAAAGCGATGTATACTCGGGGCAGTCCGGTCTGGGCCGCCTGCGCGTTGGCTTCGCCGCAGCGCAGCGCCTGCTTCAGACTGCTGCATCTCCCACAGACTCGCAGCGGAGCTGACTTGTCTCGGAAGCGTCTGTTCCTTTGGGTAGGTACCTCTCTCGGCCTCTTGCTATTCGCCGCGTTGCTGGTTCACTACGAGCCCGAGTCGGTGTTCGCGCCACTACTACGAACCAGGTTTCACATACTGCTAACAGTGACGGTGATCCTGGGAGCAATCCAGGTACTGAACGCCGTGTCGCCGGTCGTGCTGCTCGGCCGGCCCGAGGAAGGAGAGCTCACGTGGTGGTCGCGTACGCGCGCGTTCCTGGCCTTGCAGCCGCTGACGCTTTTCGCCCCGGGACGCCTGTCCGACTTCGGCGCCTTGCCACTTCTGAGCAGGTTCTACGCACCTGGGCGGCTGGCAAGCTCGATTGTCCTCGACCGATTGGTCACGCTTTTCTTCCTTTTGCTCATGACGCCACTCGCTCTGCGCCTGGTCATTCCGGGTAAGGTGTCGGGTCTCCTAGACCTGATCGTGGTCGTCTGCCTCGTCCTCGTCGGCGCGCTCCCGTTCCTGCTCACGAATCGCAAGGTTCGCGACCTGGCCAATCGCACCTTGCTGCGCCTGTCGCCGGGTGCCCTGCGCGGCTTCGCAGCGCACACCGAGCTGCTCCTCCACTCTGGTCGCACGCGCTTGCTGCTCAACCTGATACTGACCGCACTCAAGACCGTCTTGTCAGCCGCCACGATCTCGCTCCTGGCCGGGAGCCTGGGGTTGTCCCTCGACCTGCTCACCGCAACGTGGATGTCGGTGCTGGTTCAGCTGGCGACCTCCATTCCGCTGTCTATCCAGGGAATCGGCGTGGCCGAGGGCTCGTTGGCCGGCTTGTTCGCGCTCAACGGACTCCCCGGAGCCCTGGCGCTCTCTATTACCGTGATCTCCCGCATCTTGCTCCTGGGCGTCATGGCTGTCATTTACTCTACCACGACGATACCGCTGCTCTCACAGCAGCTTGGGAGTGCACGAGATTGACCGGTCACGGGCTCGGTCCGGCTGCGCGAACGATCGTGACGTCGGCCTTATCTCGCATCTCTCAGCAGGGAGCATGGTGGGTGCTCAGGACGATTAGCATGGGTGCGAAGTGAATGTGTGGCATCGCAGGCACATTTGGATTCGGCGATCTTGACTTGGTACGGGCGATGACAGACGCCATCGCCCACCGTGGACCCGATGGTGAGTACTTCTATGAGGACGGGTCGGTTCGCATGGGGAGTCGCCGCCTGGCCATCTTGGACCCGGAGCACGGGACCCAGCCCATGCTGAACGAGTCCGGCACGGTTGCCGTGATATATAACGGCGAGATCTATAACTACCCCGAGTTACGGACCCAGCTCCTGGCGAAGGGCCACATCCTCAAGACCCGCTGCGACACCGAACTGCTCCCACATCTTTATGAGGACGAGGGGATCGAGTTCGTCCGCCGGCTGAACGGGATCTTCGCCTTCGCCTTATGGGATCGCACGGCGAAGAAGCTCTTTCTCGTGCGCGACAGGTTGGGAGTGAAGCCACTGCTCTTCGCCCACAGCGGTACTCGCCTCGCCTTCGGCTCGGAAGCGAAGGCGATATTGGCCAGCGGCTTGGTCAAGCCCGCGCTCGACGAGATGAGCCTGCATCTGACGATGAACTTACGCTACATCCCGGGCGAGCGGACCTTGTTCACGGGCATTCGGCGCTTGTCGCCGGGAAGCATCCTCGAGGTGACTGAGAGTGGACTGCGGCTGCGGGAGTACGGACAGTTCGACTGGAGTCCGGAGCCGCTGAAGCTCGCTGAGTGGATCGAAGCCATTAGGGAACACGTCGAACAAGCGGTCAACCGCCAGCTCCTCTCCGATGTCCCGGTCGGCGTATCCCTGTCAGGTGGTGTCGACTCCAGCGGCCTCGTGGCGATGATCAGGAAACGTCACTCCGGACCGCTCAAGACCTTCACGCTGGGATTCAACGAGCCGTGGGACGAGAACGAAGATGCGCGCTTCATCGCGGAGCGCTTCGGGACGGAGCACCACGAGATCGTCCTGCACGAGCCAGCGATGCACTTCTTGAGAGAGGCGATCTATTTCACCGAGGAACCCAAGGTCAACTGCCTGCAGCTCTATCTTTTGCATCGCTTCATCGGGTCCCACGTGAAAGTCGCATTATCGGGGTTGGGCGGGGACGAGTTGTTCGCCGGTTACGATTTCTACAGGTACTTGCAGCGAACACGCTTGCCGCGGGCCTTAGTCCCACGTAGCCTGGCCAACGGCGCTCTACGACCAGCTATGGACCTCGCCGCGCGTGTCACGGCCAGCCTGAGCATCCCGGCCTTCGACCTTTATGCGCGCGGACTCGAGTGGATCGGCTCGCTCCACGATGGCGCGCGCCACTACCTGCTGCTGCGGAACGCCTGGGACTTTAACCCCGCTCTGCTTCGACGTGTCTACAGCCGCGAGTTCCTGGCGCGCCTCGAGGCTCGTTGCCGCGAGAGCTTTGACGGCTACTTCCCGGCGCAGCGCCCTGTGGAGAGCGCGGCGCTGCGCGCCGAGTTCCGCACCAAGCTGGTGAATGACCTCCTGCACAATGAGGACACCATGTCGATGGCGCATTCTGTGGAGTCGAGGGTACCGCTCCTGGACCTCGAACTCGTGCAGCTTGTTGCCAGGATCCCGGACAAACTCCGTTTCCAAGGAGGTCAGAAGTGGCTGCTCAAGAAAGCCTTCCAAGGCAGCCTTCCGGACCGCACCCTGAGAAAGAGAAAATGGGGTTTCACGGTTGACCCCGTGGAACAGTACAAGAAAGACCTGCGGGCGCTGGCTCTCGAAACGCTCACGACTGAGCGGCTGCGCAGAGGAGGTATCTTCAATCCGCATTTCGTGACCACCGTGCTCAACGCTCGCCCGCAACGCGGTCTGCGCTGGCACTACTTCATGCTGTGGCAGATGATCGGCTTGCAGTTCTGGCGCGAGCTGTTTCTCGAAGGAGACAGTACCGACCTGCCCGCAGGCGGAGCGCCGACGCCGTTCCGGGCCGGCGGCTGAAGAAAGAGGCCGGCCCACTTCGCGTGGCGCCGGCCTCAGGATAGCCGGGTCGAAGTCGCGATCGGACGCCTACTGGCCGACCACGTTGATCATGTCGAAGATCGGCAGGTACATCGAGACGATCATGCCACCGACCACCACGCCCAGGAACACGATCAGCATCGGCTCCATGGCCGCGAGCAACGCCTCGACCGCGGTGTCCACCTCGTCGTCGTAGAAGTCCGCGATCTTGTCGAGCATCTCGTCGATCGTACCGGTCTGCTCGCCCACGTTGATCATCTGCGTGACCATCGGCGGGAAGAC
>Ga0111181_1056_pt1 | contig 18819 bp, 14 predicted proteins | sample DeeMarSWOR324_28_FD_80236 | JGI IMG/M metagenome (GOLD analysis project Ga0111181, IMG submission 80236) | Gemmatimonas sp. SM23_52
GACTCGCGGCCGCCGCCCGTCTCCTTCTCGCCGCCGAAGGCGCCCCCGATCTCGGCGCCACTCGTACCGATGTTCACATTGGCGATGCCGCAATCGCTGCCGCGGCTCGAAAGGAAGGTCTCAGCCTCACGCACGTGCTCCGTGAAGATCGCGGAGGACAGCCCCTGTGGCACACCGTTGTGCAGCGCGATCGCCTCCTCGATCTCGTCCACCGCCTGCTGCGCCGTCGCTGACTTCTTGCCGTAGCCGATGATGTAGAGGATCGGTGCGAACGTCTCCTCCTGCACGATCTCGTACTCGTTCCTCGCCGCCGCGATGCACGGCCTCACATAGTGGCCGCCCGGATACTCCCGGCCATCCAACGGCTCGCCGCCGTAAAGGATCTCGCCGCCCTCGTCCTGGACCCGCTTGATGGCGTTCTGCAGGTCCTTCACAGCGTCCGTCGTCACGAGCGGGCCCATCAAGGTGTTGCGGTCCCGTGGGTCGCCGATGCGGATGCCTTCGTACGCCTTGATCAGCCGCGACACCAGCTCGTTCCTCAGCGATTCGTGGACGATGATGCGGCGCGTGGTCGTGCAGCGCTGGCCCGCCGTACCCACGGCGCCGAAGAGGATGGTCCGTAGCGCCATGTCGAGGTCGCCGCTGGGCGTCAGGATGATCGCGTTGTTGCCGCCCAGCTCCAGGATGGTGCGGCCGAGCCGCTTGCCCACAACCTCTCCGACCCGATAACCCATCTGGCAACTACCCGTCGCCGAGATGAGGGAGATGCGCCGATCGTGGAGCATGCGGTCGCCTACCGTCGAGCCTTTACCGACGATGACGGAGAAGATTGCCGGATCGATGTCGTTCTCCTGTGCGACCTGCTCAGCGATCTTGATACAGGCGATGGCGGTGAGCGGCGTCTGGCTCGAAGGCTTCCAGAGGACGCTGTCGCCGCAAACCACGGCGATCGCCGTGTTCCAGGCCCACACCGCGACCGGGAAGTTGAACGCGGTGATCACACCGACGACGCCCAGCGGGTGCCACTGCTCGAACATACGGTGGTCCGGCCGCTCCGACTGCATCGTCAGACCGTAGAGCTGGCGCGAGAGGCCTGTGGCGAAGTCGCAGATGTCGATCATCTCCTGGACCTCGCCTTCGCCCTCGGCGATGATCTTGCCCATCTCCAGGGTGACGAGCTGACCCAGCTCGCTCTTAACCGCCCGCAACCGGTTGCCGAGCTGGCGCACCACTTCGCCGCGCTTTGGGGCGGGCACCGTGCGCCAGTTCAGGAACGCCTGGTGCGCCCGCGCGACGATCTGGTCGTACTCGGCCTCGGTGACCTGCCTGACCGTCCCGATGCGCTTGCCGTCGATGGGAGTGATGACCTCCAGCGCCGGGCCCGACCCCATCCACTCGCCGCCGAAGCCGCCCGGGTTCTCATCTGTGATTCCTAGCGTCTTGAGAAACTTGTCTCTCTTGGGCATACCGATACCTGCCTATCTCTCTGTTGGAACTCAACCGCCTCGCCACGTTGGGAAACTCCCCGATTCTACCATCTCGTCCGGCGCCCGGCCAGCCAGACATCGGCCGCCGCGGGCCGCTTGATTTCGGCTTGACCGCGCGATCGTAAGGTGGAGCCGAGAGCCGCGGCAAAGCTTACCGCAGACGGAGACGGGAAATGGCAATGCGACGGATCGTCTGTCTGGTACTCGCCCTTGCGGCGGCCACGGCCAGCCAGCTGCCGGGGCAGAACTGTTTCAGGGGCCGCCCGCTCCCGACGTGCCGTGTCTTCGCGATCACTGAGATCGGCTTCGGTGCCAAGCTGACCCGAGAGCCGTTCACCCACGGGCTGGCTAGCGCCGACCTGGGCCTCATGGTGAACCTGAGCCAGGATTACGCGCTGGGCGGCTCGCTGTACGTCGGCTTCGAGGACTTCACCGATCCGGGCTATTGGCGCTTCGGCATCAAGGCACGGGTCCGCCGCTGGCTCACGCCGTGGCTGAGCCTCGACGTGGCACCGGGCATCATGGGGTACAGCGGAGAAGTGGGCGACGGTAGCGACCTAACCTTCACCAGCCAGATTAGCCTCAGCTTCCGAGACCAGCTGGTGCTGACGACCCAGCTCGAGTACCTCAGGTACGAGGATTACGGCAGGGTCCTGGACGCATATGCGGGGCTGAGATTCGGCTCACAGCCGGCTGTCGCCGCGGCGCTGCTGAGCGGGTTTGCCGCCCTCATGGCCTCAGGCTGGGATTACTGACATCATCCACGGCCCCAGCCGACCCGGCCGGGCGGGAGCGCTTGGCTCGCGCCCGGCCACCTACCTTGGACGCGCCCCACGCCGCCCGGCCCCTAGTGGCCGGAGGCGTCCGCCGCCTCCTCCGTTTCGTACAGCCGCCCGGTCTCCAGCTCCATCGCGATCCGGTCGGCATCGTACACTTGATCCAGCGCCGCAAGGATCGCACGTACGTCCACCATGACGTTCCGACCCCGCTCCGGCAGATAGATGAAGTCGCGGGAGAGCCCCTCGATGTTGCGGTCGAAGTTGAGACCCACGAGCTCGAGCTCGGGCGTCACCGCTGGCGAGCCCGAGTTCCCACCGTAGGTGTCCGCCGTGGAGATGAAGTTGAGCGGCGTGCTCAGATCCAGACCCCGCGGCGGCGTCCGCCAGCGCTCGGCAACATCCCACTCGCTGCCCGGCCCGTGCGAGCTGTAAAGATCGTACAACCCGTAGAACGTCGTGTAGGGCGGCGCATAGGTACCGTTGTACTCGTAGCCCTTCACCACGCCGTCGGCGATGCGCGGCGAGAACGTCCCGTCGGGCGGGATGGCGCGGCCATACACATCGAAGCGCACCCGACCCAGGTCGCTCTCCAGTTGCCCCTCTTCCCGTGAGAGGCGCCGGTTTGCCTCCGCGAACTCCCGATACACGGGAGCAATCGCCGCCGCCAGGCCGACCGCCGGGTCGTCCGGCGTGAGTGAACCGTCTGTAAGCGCTTGCGCCGCACGCGTCGAGTCGCGGAGCGCCGAGCTCTCGAGCAGCGCTGCGGCGGCCTCGGCCAGCGTACCACCCCGGAGCGCAGCCCGCGTGATCTCGTGATCGACGCCGAGATAGCGTTGGAAGTCCGTGAAGCGTGCCGTCAGGTAGCGAAGCTCCAGCTCGCCCGGGTGATCGCCGATCTCGCGCAGCTGCTCCTTCATAGCCGTGACTGAGTCGGCCGGCGCACTTCCAGCCACGGCTTCCAAGTAGGCCTGGGCCAGCGCGGCACGCCGCAGCGTCCGGGAACCATACGTCGGGTTCGCAAGCCCGTAGAAAGCGCCGTACGATGCTCGGTACTTGACCCTTTCCTGCTGGATCTCCGCGACACGGTCGAACAGCGTTCCATACCGCCCCCTCAGCTCCGCATCCTCGCGGATCACCTCCCGCAGCTGGCGCTCGGCGTCCCACTTCATCGCCATGATCAGCGGATCCCGCAGCGCGTCGAGCTGACCCCGTCTGGCCTTCAGCGAGTTCGATAGCCCGAACATCAGGTTGCGGATATTCATCGCCTCGGCTCGTTCAGGCTCGGCCTGCGAATAAGACTCCAGGGCTGCCAGGCGACTCACGTAGTAAGCGATCCGCACCGGCACCTCGAGGTCGCGCTGGTATTCGAGCTGGGCGATCGTGCGGAGCCGGTTGGTCGAGCCCGGATTCCCGATCACGAACACGACATCGCCCGGCTCCACACCCTCCTCACCCCAGCCGAAATGGTGCCGCGGCTGGTAAGGACGACCGTCGCCGTCGTAGATCCTCAGGAACGCGAAGTCGAGATCGTGGCGCGGGTACGTGAAGTTGTCCGCGTCCCCCCCGAAGAAAGCCATCTGGACCTCCGCCGCCACGACCACGAGTCCCCTTGGCCAGCGTGCTGTTCCAGCAGCCGCTCTCTGATCGATCCCAACATCTCCTCTCGTACACGCTCCCGCTCCTCCTCGCTTGCGGCCACGTCCAGCGCGCTGAACACCTCGTCGCTCACGTCCTCGATCGCGATGAGCTGGTCGGCATAGTGCCCCGGGATCCGCCGCTCCTCCTCCAGCGCGCGTGCGTAGAACCCGTCGTCCAGCAGCGTCTCGCCCTCTTGCGTCACTCGCGTCACGGCGCCGCGCACACAGTGATGGTTCGTGGCGACCAGCCCGTTGGGCGAGACGAACGAGGCCGAGCAGCCGGGAATACGCAGCACGGATAGGCGGGCGCGTTCGAACCACTCCGGGCTCGCGTCGAAGCCGTACGTCTGACTGAAATACTCGCTCGGCGCGTACTCGAAGGTCCACATCTTCCCGAAGTCGAACCGACCGGCGCGCACAGTATCGGGGGCAACCGGCCCGACCTGAGCACGGGCCAAGTCAGGTACACTGATTAGCAGCGCGGCCAGCAGCGCTACATAACTGGCGATCCTGCGATGCTGGCCCAGTAGGCTACCACTCTTCTTGGTTCGCATGGGTCCGTCTCCCAGAACACGGCGTGAGCGCTCACGCGTGCGTTTCAAGATGATCGTGCTTAGGCAGGCTTCGGACACGAGGCAACCTACTGTCGCCGCCTCAGCGAGGCTACCGGTTTACCGCCCGATCCGCACCGGCATCCGCCTGGCACCCCAGGTCCCCGGCGGCCCATCGAACACGCCGGCGCAGGGCGTCCCGCACTTCGTGCAGCGCCCGTCGTCGGTCAGGTTCCAGGCCTCGAGGATGTACCAGTCGCGGGCGATGAGCGTCTGGCCGCAGCTATGGCAGATCGTGCTCCCGCCTTCACGATCATGCACGTTGCCGGTGTACGCGTAGCGGACACCGTTACGCATGGCGATGCCGCGCGCTCGGCTTAGAGTGGACGGCGGCGTCGGTGGCACGTCCAGCATCTTCCAGTCGGGGTGGAACGCGCTGAAGTGCATCGGGACGTCGGGGCCGAGGTTCTCCACCACCCAGCGCGTCATCTCGTCGATCTCGCCATCCGAGTCGTTCTTGCCGGGAATGACGAGCGTGGTGAGCTCGAACCAGACGTCGGTCTCCTGCTTCAGGTAGACCAGCGTCTCCAGCACCGGCTGCAGGTGCCCCTTGCAGAGCTGCCAGTAGAAGTCCTCGGTGAACGCCTTGAGATCCACGTTGGCGGCGTCCATGTGCGCGTAGAACTCGCGGCGCGGCTCCTCACACACGTAGCCCGCCGTCACGGCGACCGTCTTGATGCCCCGCGCGTGGCACGCCTGAGCCACGTCGATCGCGTACTCGTGGAAGATGACCGGATCGTTGTACGTGAAGGCGACGCTCCGGCACCCGGTACGCTCCGCTGCCTCGGCCAGTCCCTCCGGCGACGCCGCATCCGCCAGCCGCTCCATCTCGCGCGACTTACTGATGTCCCAGTTCTGGCAGAACTTGCACGCTAGGTTGCAGCCGGCCGTGCCGAACGAGAGGATCGGTGTGCCCGGGAAGAAGTGGTTGAGCGGCTTCTTCTCGATGGGATCGACACAGAAGCCGCTCGAGCGGCCGTAGGTCGTCAGCACGATACCGCCGTCCTGGCACATGCGCACGAAGCACATCCCGCGCTGACCCTCCCGCAGCCTGCAGAACCGCGGGCAGAGGTCGCACTGGATGCGCCCGTCGTCGAGCTTGTGCCAGTACTTGGTCGGGACGACCGATGATGTCATCTCCGGCATGACTCCACACAATCCCGCTATCAATTGTCTAACAATCGCTCTCATAGAAGGATAAGTCGGCGGCATGCAACTCGACAGCGGCGGCCCATGCCTTTTCCGCTTCAGTCGGCGGCGCAGGCCTACGGGTCCTGGCGGTAGAACAGCTTGAGTTGCTCGTAGAGCGTCGGGTGGCGGGTTTTGAGCTCAGCTGGCTTCTCGAAGAAGGCCTCCGTGGCTACCGCGAAGAACTCGGCGGGGTCGGTGGCGCCGTAGCTATCGAGCACCGTCCGCCGCTGGTGCGCCATGTCGTCAAGCAGATGCTCGTATTCGGCTCTCAGTACACGCGCCCAGGCGATATACATCGACCGGCGCGGCAGGACCGGAGCACCCTCGGCCTTGCCGGACTCCGCGTCCAGCTGATGGGCGAACTCGTGGAAGACGACGTTGTGCCCGTCGTGGATATCCGCGGCCCCACGCAAGACATCGTCCCACGAGAGGACGATCGCTCCCGCCATCCAGGACTCGCCGAGCCGAATCTCGCGACCCTCGACGACGATACCGCCCGGGAAGCGACGCGTAGCCTCGGCGATGTACATGTGCGGGTAGACGAGTATCACCCGGAGCTGGGGATAGTAGTCTGTCGCGCGGTGCAGCAGCAGAACGCAGGCCTGAGCGGCGATCGTGAGCCGAATCTCATCCGTGATCTCGAGCCCGCCGCAGCCCTCGAATCGCTTCTCCGCCAGGAACACCTGAACGTGCCCCTGCAGCTCCCGCCGATCTTCGGGGCTCAGCCTGCGGTAGTACGGGACGTTACGCTCGATGATCTCGACCCAGGCTGTGGGCATTTGCTGCGCCCGCAGCCGTTCACGCCGCTTCCTCTTGATGCCGAACACTCGTTCTGACTCGGGGCGAAGGCAGCAAGCACGGTTTCGGATAGCACCTTTGAAGCACCGCCCCTTCCGACCGCGTCATCGCTGCCAGAGAATCACCTGCAACTCCAGCGGCACGAGGGCATCCGGGTGGTAGGGCACGATCCGGGGCGCGAAGTCAGCCGCCGGCCGATCGGCAGGCACGCTCGACCGGTACGTTACAGCATCCGCCCCACCCAGGATCGGGCCTTGCCGTTCCATCGTCCGGCGAACCGCAGGCAGTCCGGGCTGAGGATCGGCGTACAGTTCCACCTGCACCATCGCCGGATCAACATCGCCCAGTTCGACCCGGACGCTGAAGCTCCAGTTACCGTCCTCTGCTTGGACGTCGAGGTTGCCGAAACGGATCCCGCCCCAGTCACGCTCCAGCCGCGTCTGCCAGTCGTGCAGGAGCCGGGCAACACGCGCGCCGTCCTCCGTGCGCCGGCGAAGCATGGTATGGGCCGGCAAGTAGAGCTTCTCCACGTATTCGCGCGCCATCCGGTTCGCACTGAAGCGCGGCGCCAGAGTCGCCATGCTCCCCCGGATCCGCGCCACCCAGGAGCGCGGGATGCCCTCGCTATCCCGCGCGTAGAACTCCGGGACGATCTCCCTCTCAAGCAGCCGGTAGAGTTCGTCGGCTTCCACGTCGTCCCAGTCCGGGTCGTCGTGTTCGCGGCCATCGCCCAATGCCCAGCCGACGCCGGCGCCATACGCCTCGGCCCACCAGCCATCCAGCTCTGACACGTTCAGCCCACCGTTGGCAAGCACCTTCATACCGCTCGTGCCGCTCGCCTCCCACGGACGGCGCGGCGTATTGATCCAAACGTCGACGCCCCGCACGAGCTCCTGTGCCATCGTCAGATCGTAGTCCTCCAGAAAGGCGAGGTGTGGGCGGACCCGCGGGTCTTGAGCGAGCTCCACCCATTCCTTAATCATCACCTTGCCCACCGCGTCATCGGGGTGCGCCTTGCCCGCCACCACCAGCTGAACCGGATACTCGCTGTCCGTGAGCAGCCGGATCAGCCGCTCCCGGTCCCGCAGCAGCAAGGTGGGCCGCTTGTACTCCGCGAAGCGCCGGGCGAAGCCGAGGGTCAGCGCCTTCGGATCGAGCACGTGGGCGGCCGCCTCGATCGCTTCCGCCCCCGCATCCCGGTAGCCGAGCTGAATCGCTAGGCGTCGTCGCGTGTACTGGACCAGCGCGCGGCGTGCTTCGGTCCGAAACGCCCAAACCTCCTCGTCCGTTAGCTGCCGGATCGCCTCGTCGACACGCTCGAGACCACCGAGCCAGCGTTCCTTGCCGCAGGCCGTCTCCCATACGCGGTCGGCCATCGGCGAGTCCCAGGACGGGACATGGACCCCATTCGTCACATGAGTGATCGGCACTTCGCGCTCCGGCCAGCGTGGGTAGAGCACCTGAAACAGCTTGCGACTCACCTCCTCGTGGAGCTGGCTCACTGCATTGGTCATGATGCTCCCCCGCATCGCGAAGTAGGCCATGTTGAACCGCTCGCTCGGATCCCGGGGATCACGCCGACCGAGAGCGACAAGGTCCTCCACGCGGACCCCAAGCTCCGACAGGTACCTGCGGAGATAGGGGAGAAACCGCTGGAGCAGCGCGGGCTCGTACGTGTCCATGCCCGCCGCGACGGAGGTGTGCGTAGTGAAGATGTTGCCGGCGCGCGTCGCCCAAAACGCCTCCCAAAACGAGACGCCGTGCCGCTTCATGAAGCTGCGCGCCCGCTCCAGCACCACCAGGGCGGCGTGACCTTCGTTCATATGACAGATGTCGACCTGAAGGCCCATGGCCTCCAGGGCGCGCCAGCCGCCGATCCCCAGCACCGCCGCCTGTAACAGCCGGACTTCCCTGCCGCTCCCGTACAGCTTCCCAGTGATGCCCCGATCAACGGGACTGTTCAACGGATCGTTGCTGTCCAGCAGGTACAGCCTCACACGCCCGACGATCGCCTCCCAGACCCTGAGATGCAGCGTCCGCCCCGGCAGCTCGAGCAGTACGTGCAGCCACCCGCCCTGTGGCGCCAGCACGGGCTGAATGGGCAGACTGATGGGATCGGTGTAAGGGTACACCTCCACCTGCTCGCCATCCGGACCGAGCATCTGGCGGAAATAGCCCTCCTGGTACAGAAGCCCCACGCCCACAGCGGGAATACCCAGATCGCTGGCGGCCTTGAGGTAGTCGCCAGCCAGCACGCCCAGCCCGCCGGCATAGAGCGGCAGTGCCTCCCCCAGGCCGAACTCCATGCAGAAGTACGCGATCAGCGCTGGGCCGATCCCGGCGCACGAACTGCCATACCAGCCGCGCTCGGCCAGGTACTGCCGCCGCGCCTCCGCCAGGCGTTGCAGCTCGGCCAAGAGCTCCGGATTCGCGGCGAGTTCCAGCAGACGGTAGCGGCTGATGTCCTGCAGCAGGATCCAGGGGTTCTCGGTGCGCTCCCAGGTGGCGGCATCGAGCCGCCGCCACAGGTCGTCGGCGGCGTGGCTCCAAGTCCAGCGGAGATCCAGCGCCAGATCCCTAAGCTCTTCCAGGCCGGCGGGGAGTCCCCTCGGCAGTGAGGCTCTCTCCACTTACGTCCTCCCGCTTGCACAGGCGCCGGGGCCTGCCGACCCTCAGCGCATCTGCCCCAGGGCCTCGGGCTGGCGGCAGGTGGGCATCCTCGCCGGGATCTCAGCGGGCAGGAAGTCGGCACCGCCGCCGGCGAGCGCGACGCGCGGTAGCAGATCGCGCCGGACGATCTCCGCCCAGGTGTAGCGCTTGGCCGTCGCCCGCGCCCGACTGCGGATAGCCCGGTTCTCCACAGGATTGCTCAGCAACCGATGCAGCAGACTGACGAACTCGCACGGGTTCTGCGTCTGCAGCAGAAGCGCGTTCCAGCCGGGAACCGCGTAGTCTTCACCGGTGCCACCGATGCACACCACCCCGCCCGCCGCCATGGCCTCGAGCCCGACGAGACCGAACGGCTCGCGCCCGCTGTTCACAAGCACGGCGGCCGAGCCGCGGTAGAGGATCGCGGCCTGCTCGGAAGTGAGATACGATCGCAGACTCACGACATCGGCGTCCTGGAGACCACCGAGGCTATGGACCAGTCCGCGACCACCCGCTCCCACGACCGAGCGCTCGACCACCCGCAGCCCGGCGGCCGCGGCTCTCGCGAAGACCTCCGCCCCGTGCGCTTCGACGCCGCCACGGGCGATGAGCAGGGGGCGCCAGCCCAGGCGCTTCAGCTCGGCGACGGTGTCGACAGCCAGCAGCCAACGCTTGTCGGGATCCCAGCGCGCCACCTTGCAGAGAACCAGCCGGTCCCGGAGGATCTGCCGGAAGACGGCGAGCGTTGCCCGGTCGGGCGGCCGGAGTTGCTCGGTCGAGATCCCGTTCGGGATCACGAGCGGATCCACACCGAGCCTCCACATCTGATGCCGCATGTACCGGCTCACCGTCGTGACCGTCGCCGCCCGTGCCAGCCGCGCCCAGTCGACCCGCTCGAAGCCGAAGACATTGTTCGCGTTCCAGAGCAGGGCGACCCGGCTGCGGAGGCCGGCGCGGCGGAGCAGGCCGTCCAGGTGGAGAACGGCGTCCGCCGTTTGCCATTCTTCAGCCAGCACCACGGCCCGGGCGGCGGGTTGACCGAGGCGAGAGAGAAGAAACTCGCTCATCAGGAACGGCGGCAGCGAGGCGGCAAAATCCCTCCACTTCCCTTCCTCCCCATCGTAGACGCCGCCGCGGTGGTAGTGGCTGATCCACTGGCACCAGCGATGGAGGCTCAGCAGCCCCGTCACCTCGTGGCCGGGGAGGGCGGGATCCCCGATGAACCAGATGTGCGTATTCAAGCCGGACTCCGCGAGGGCGCGCGTCAGCCCGATGACGCGACTGGCGATGCCGCCAGCGCGCGAGTAGTCATCCGGCCCCTCGAAAGACAGAACGTGGAAGTCGATGACTGGCAACTCCACACCGGCGCGCGCAAGCTGATCCATTTCGCACCGCTCCTCGATCTCACCCTCTCCGTCCACCCGACGTCCGCCGCCGGACCCGAGACGCTCTGCCTCGGTCACAAAAGTCGTCTTCCTACATCTTATCTTCAACGCGTCGCACTGCAATGCCGCCGACGCGTGCCGCCGCCCAGCTGCGCCCCGGCGTTTGCCGGGTCATAGCCCGCAACGGCATCTTACTAGGGTAAGCCCGGCGACGCGTGCAGCTTCAACCGAAAGACGCCAAGCGCGGCAATGTCAGGCTGGATAGTCCCTCCGCCCACAGAGCCTGCCAAGACCGAGGAGCAGCTCCAGTGTGAGAGAGCTGCCAAAGTCGAAGAACTGGTGGGTTCGGGCTTGCTGAAGTCGGAGCGCATCCGACAAGCGTTGCTGAAGGTCCCCCGTGAGCACTTCATCCCGCGCCTCTACCGGGACTACGCCTACATGGAAGTGCCGCTGCCGCTTCCCGGCAAGCAGGCCACCATCTCCTGTCCTCACAGCTACCCGCTGTTCTACGAGCCGCTCGGCCTCGACGCCGGCCACCGGTTCCTCGAGATCGGGCTCGGCTCGGGCTACGGCGCTGCCGTCGCCCGCGAGGTCGTAGGCGATGAGGGCCTGGTTGTCGCCGTCGAGATCGACCCCGTAACCTTTCAGTTCGCCAAATCCAACCTCGAAGCCGCGGGCCACGATGACGTCGTCCTGGTCAACGCCGATGGCGGCCTCGGCTATCCGCCGCTGCAACCCTACGACCGGATCTCCATCACCGCGGCGTGTAGAACGGTGCCGCCGCCCTTGATCGAGCAACTTGCAACCAACGGCAGGCTCATCACCCCGGTCTTCGTCGGCGACGCGCAGTATCTCGTTCTCGTCGAAAAGACCATACACGGCCTCCGCACCCGAGAGATCTGCGAAGTGCTCTACGTCTCCCTGCGCGGCGCGTACGACTGATGAAGACCGAGGCCCTCCTCTTCGAACCGCTCCCGGATGGAGTCCTGCGCTGCGGCACCTGCCAGCGGCGCTGCGAGATTCCGCCCGGCGAAGCCGGCTGGTGCATGACGCGCCGGAACGAGGACAGTAAGCTATACAGCCTCATCTACGGTGAAGTCTCGTCGATCTCGGTCAACCCGATCGAAAAGAAACCCGTCTTCCATTTCTATCCCGGATCACGCTGGCTCTCCCTCGGGAGCCTCGGCTGCAACTTCCGCTGCCCCGGTTGCCAGAACTGGGAGATCTCGCATTGGCTGCGCGGCACGATGGGCACACGGTATCTGTCGCCCGAGGACTCGGTCGCCGCTGCCCAGTCCTACGGCTGTATCGGCCTCTCCTGGACCTTCAACGAGCCGACGCTCTGGTTCGAGTACACGCTGGACGCGGCGAAGGCGGCCAAGCAGGCGGGGCTCTACACCAACTACGTCACCAACGGCTCGATCACCCAAGAGGCGCTCGCCGCGATCGCGCCCTTTCTGGATGTCTTCCGGGTGGACGTCAAGGGCTTCTGCGATGCCACGTACAAACGCATCGGACACCTAGATGACGGTCAGGGGATTCTAGAGACGGTCCGCCAGGCGAAGGGTTACGGGATGCACGTCGAGGTGGTGACCAACATCATCCCGGGGTTCAACGACAGCGACGCCGAGCTACGCAGCATCGCAGACTGGATCAGAAGTACGCTCGGACCTGAGACGCCCTGGCACGTCACCCGCTTCCACCCTCACCGCCAGCTTGCGCACGTGCCACCAACTCCCATCGCCAGGCTGGAGTCCGCACGGACCATCGGCATCGAAGCGGGCCTCTGGTACGTCTATCTCGGCAACGTGCCCGGCCACCAGTGGGAGAACACCTACTGCCACTCCTGCGGCGGACTCTTAATCGAGCGATGCATCTTCGACGTCGTCAAGAACATGGTCGCGCACGGCTACTGCCCGACCTGCAAGGAACATATCCCCGGCACATTCTGAGCAACCACCTGGAGACCGGCGCAATTGCTGCGGTCACCGATGCAGATAGGCGGCCTCCCCGCCCACCTCCGCCTCGGTTGCGTTGGACCTGATCGCTAGCTGGACTGCAGCATCTCGGCGATCCTGGAGAAACCCTGGGCGTCGTACCTTCCCCAGCCTGCCGCAGCCATCTGCTGCAACTCGCCGCTCTTGTGAAGCTTGTCCAGGCTTTCCCCGAGATCAGAAGCCTCTCGCGCATTCGCGATGACTCTGGCGACCGAATGGGCCAGCAGGAACTCGCGGTTGAGCGGCGCGAAACTCCCCAGAGGTGGATCGACGACGAACATCGGCAGTCCCAGACCGAGTGCCCAGTTCGTCCTCTCATGTGAGGGCGCCACGAAGTAGTCGAAGCTCCTGAACAGCCGCTCCGTCATCTGGTTCAACTGAGCACGGTCGTCGTGAAGACAGATCAAGACCTGCGGAAGCTCAGCGGGAAGATCCCCCGCTGACCGCACACAAACGAGATCTCGCCTCTCCACGGCGAACCGTGCGCAGGCGCGCGCGGCTACCAACCCCGAGCGGCGGGCAAAGATCAGGGCTCTTCCTCCTGCTCCAACCGCGGACACAGCGGCGGCAGTCAGCGTCTCGACATGCGCACGCGGCTCGGCGCCCGAGGAGAAGAAGGCACCGCACAGCGGATCCGAGCCGGTGAGCCGCTCGAGCCTATCGTTGAGCGCGTCCTCCGCTTGGGCGACGAGTGCCGGCTCGATGCACAGCCCCGATGCGAAGAGGCTGTCCGGGGCGAAGCCCGCCGCGCGAAACGTGTCCGCCGTGTGCGCAAGCGGGACAATGACCCGATGCCAGCCGCTCACCCACGACTCGCGTGGCGCGGCGATCTCGCCGTGCTGGTAGATCAGTCCCGGCTTCCCCCTGAGTATGGCGACCAGTGCCGGATGAGCGACAACGACCGGCGCTGCATCCTCGAGAAACGCCTGCCGCAACCGGCGCCCCAGGACGCTCTGCACCAACCCGCCGCGATTGTAGTCGCTGCGCGCTCGCAGGCGGTTGTAGAACGCAGCGTAGCGGCGCCCGCGACCGCCGGAGTGGTAGACGAACCGCGCCATCTTCCATCCGGCTCGGGCGAGCCCGGACGTTGCAGTAAACACGTCGGTCACGCGACCCACGCGATCCTGAGGCAGGCACTCGATGATGCCATCGAGATAGTGCGGATGGCCTCGGCCGATGTTCGTGTAGAGGAAGTTGACTGGCGGGAAAGCGTCAGAGCTCATGATTGCACGCAGAACCTCACCTGCGATCCGGTTCGAATCCCTGACCTCGCGACCCGCTCGCCGTGACCGACGCGAGAGGAGCCAAACCTGGCAGATCGATTCGGAAGTGCAGGTCGAAGTACACCTCCAAAGCCTCCGCCAGCGCCCCGGCGAACGCCTCTCGGTTGCCTGGGCTGTCGCGCACGCCTGTCCAATTCGCCTCGATCTGCACGCCGCTGATCGGGCCACCGTCCCGCGAGCCGTGCCGGGCCGTGTTGTAGCCGCCGCTGAAGAAGGGCTGGCCCCCCGGGTGGACGTAGGCCGGGCTCGGCACTGAAGGATAGCCTCGCTGTTCCAGCAAGCCGCCCAGGCTCGTCGGGCCGCGCACCAGCGCTGCGAACCCCGAATCCGCCTCCAGAGCAAGTGTCCGGATGCTGCTCTTGTTCACGTAATCGGGACGCTCTAGCTGGGCGTCCGACAGCTCGAGATCGCTCGACTGCAACAGATAGCCCAGCTCGAGCCACTGCATCTCGTGGCCGTGGCCGTGGAGATCGATGTAGAAGCCGCGCTCGTACTCCTCTGCCACGGTCCCCTTCGCATCTTCGATGAAGTTGTGATACTCGTACCAGGCCTGCTGCGCATGCGGATTGCCCTGAGCCGCTTCGACGATCTCGCGATTCGCGTCCAGCTTGGAGCGGTGAACTCGGCAGATGATGATGTGCGCGTAGCCCCCCGTCCGCACGTAGACGCTGTCAGCGATCGCGCGCGCCAGCTCCTGCGTTTGCCGGTCCTGGGCCATGGTGCCCCAGGTCCGGTCCGGTATCTCCTCCGGCGTCAAATATCCACCGTGGGGAGCGGAGAGAACGAGCGGGAGATCCCCGGCGATGTACTCGATGTACTGGTTACGACCGTAATAGCTCTGCCCCGTGACGTAGTCCTGCTCGCAGAACAGACTCACCTCGAGCCCGGCCGTGCCCGAAGCCGGTGCCGACGTGGCCGTGATCGTCGCGATACCCGGCCCCCGCGCGGTGGCTAGGCCCGTAGCGGACTCCACGGCGGCGACGGAGATGTCGCTGCTGCTCCACGTCACAGCCGCGCCCGCGATCAGGTCTCCGTTCCCATCCTGAACCTGAGCCGTGAACTGTTCCGTCGCGCCGATCTCGTCCACGACGACGAAGGACGGGAACACGATGACCTCGGCTGGCACCCGTGGCGCGCCGTCGTCCTCACAGCCGGTCGACGCAAGAAGCACGGCCAGAAGCGTTGATGGCAGGCTTCGGCACCGACGTATGTGAACCGACGAGCTTGCGAATCCCATGTGTCTCCTCGCGACCCGCGTTCCCACTCCCTGTTCTGGGCAACAAACTAGCCCAGGGTCCACGCTCCGCCAGGACGTACTTCCGTCTGTGGAGCATCCACACGCCACCGATTGACGTTTCACCCAGCGCCAGGCCAGTTTCCGCTTGACTGGCACGAGCACAGTGCGGACGTCAGGCCAGGGAGCTAATAACGATGGGGAACCCAGACCATCCGCAAGATATCGTCCTTCGCCCGATCGGCGTCATCCACAGCCCTCACAAGAAGCTAGAGGAGACGCCGGTGCAGCCCGCTTTCGCCGAGGGCGTGAAAGCGCAGGTCGAGGTCTTCGCGGAGTACCACGAGGGGCTGCGCGATCTCGAGGGCTACTCGCACATCTTCCTTATCTATCACTTCCACCAAGCGCCGGCACCCAAGCTCACCGTGACCCCCTACCTCCAGGACACACCGCGTGGCCTGTTCGCGACACGCGCGCCTTGCCGGCCCAACCCCATCGGGTTGAGCCTGGTCCGGCTGCTCAAGATCGAGAACGGCGTCCTTCACATCGAGGACGTGGACGTGCTGGACGGCACACCGCTACTCGACATCAAACCGTACGTCTCCCGCTTCGATTCCTGTGACGGCGCACGTTGCGGCTGGCAAGATCAGGTGGACGATTCGACGGCTAGCGCCCGCGGGCGTCGACGATTCCGGGGATCCGGGCAGAGCAGACAGGGATAGTACTGAAGCGGCCGTCAGGAACCGCTGCGTTGCGCGTGCAGCGACCTGATAGCGATCGCCAGTTAACTGCGGATAAGCTCCTTGTGCCCACATACGATGTCGGGAAGCTCGCCTTGCAGATGGCGCGGAGCCGAGCATCTTGGCTGTGGTCCTTAGGTGAGCAGCCCGCACAGCGTGGTAACGAAGCTGTGTCGGTTCGCACGACCTCCGTCCGGAGACGTTTGCATGATTTCCAAAAGAGCCCTCAGAACACTGCTGGTGGTCAGCACGCTGGGCGCCGCCTCCTGCGCCCCACGGGCAGCCGAGCGGCCGCTGCCTACCCCGCCCGAGGTGCGCGCCCTCTGGGTCGTCAGGCGCACACTCGTCCATCCGGACAGCGTGCGTGCCATGGTTCGGCGCGCGCACGACGCCGGGTTCAACACGTTGATCGTGCAGGTGCGCGGACGTGGCGACGCGTTCTATCGCGGCCGCTGGGAGCCGCAGGCGGAGTCGCTGGAGAAGAGGTTCGACCCCCTCGCGCTGGTACTCCGGGAGGCGCATCGCCGCGGCATAGCGGTGCACGCCTGGCTCAACACTCACCTGGTCGCCAACGCCGACACGCTGCCGACGAGCCCGTCCCACGTGATCTATGCCCGACCGGAGATCCTGGCTGTCCCACGGCCCTTGGCGCGGGTACTCTACGACGTGGACCCACACGATCCAGTGTTCGTCGAGGCGCTCGCGGAGTACGCACGCCAGAATCGCGACCACGTCGAGGGGCTGTACACCAGTCCCGCCGCCCCGGAGGTGAAGGAGCATATCTACTCCATCTGGATGGACATCCTTGAGAACTACCAGGTCGACGGGATGCACTTCGACTACGTCCGTTATCCGGCCCCCGAGTACGACTACTCGCGCCCGGCCCTCCTGCGGTTTCGACGCTGGCTCGTCCCCCAGCTCGCCGACTCGCTGGCGCAGCACTTCGCCCTCCTCGAGGCGGACGACCCGCTGGTCTATGCCGATTCCTTCCCCGACGCCTGGGACCGCTTCCGCCGTGAACAGATCACCCGGCTGGTCGAGCGCATCTACCACGGAGTGAAGCAGCGCAGACCAAACGTCACGGTGAGCGCGGCCGTCTTCGGGAACGCCGAGGACGCCTACCTGCGCCGCTACCAGGATTGGCGAGGCTGGCTCCGACTCGGGATCCTCGACGTCGCCTGCCCGATGGCGTACACGCCCGACACCGAAATCTTCCGCGAGCAGATCAGCGTCGCCGTGGAGGCCGGCGGCGGCGCACGCGTCTGGGCGGGTATCGGCGCGTTTCGCAACACGGTGGAGGGCACGCTGGAGAAGATCGGCGTGGCGCGAGAGCTGGGCACGCGCGGCATCGTCCTCTTCTCCTACGACTTCGCGGCCCGCGCACGCACAGACGACACAGAGGCGAGCTACCTCGACCAGGTCGGGCAGCGGGCGTTCGGTCGTCCCTAGCCGAAAGCAGCGGGCACGGGACGTCCGGACGGGTCACTATGGAACTGACCCGCGAAACGCCACAAGCAACGCGGCGACATAGACAAGCGCATTCCACGCCGAATGGATCGCTACACACCAACCCAGCGATCGCCGCTTCACAAAGACGACCCCCGTCACCAGGCCTAACAGGAACGTTACGCCCACCCCAATAGCAGCACGGAAGCCAAATCTCACCCAGGGACTGAGGTGAAACAGCCCAAACAGAACCGCGCTCACGACGACGGCAAAGAACGGCCCTCGGTGCCGCTCGAGTATCCTGAGAGCCAGCCCGCGCCAGAATATCTCCTCAGCCACAGGGCCGACGACCACCAGTGAGAAGGCTAAGATGGAAAGATGGATCATGCCTCCGCCAACCATCGTCTCCTCCAATCGCGCCCTGCTGATGGCATCCTGCATCATCCCTCTCCACGACAGCCCCAGGAAATCCTCCACGACCCGGTAATGCCCCGCCCACCCGTAGGCCAGAGCGGCCACCGGGATTAGAACCAGCACCACGCCAGCGACCTCTCTCCAACGTCGGGATATCAATGCTTGCAGCGTGGTGACTCGGTCCGACACGACGATGACGACCAGGAGCGCAAATGGGATGGCCAGCTGATATGCGATCTTCAGGTGATGTGAAGTAAACGCTCGCTCAACAGCGAGGGGGTTGCGGGTGACGAAGTAGACGGCAGCGGTCAGCACAGCAGCGACGACAATCAGCGTCAGTACGAGAAGCAACCCGAGCACTCCCGCCTGGCGTCCCGCCAACGGTTTCTCAGCCCTGGCGCCGTCCCGCCTCCGCCCGGATAGCAGGTACAGCGCCGCGAACACCAGCAGGAATGGCAGAAACGGAAGCAGCGTACCCCTGACAGTGGAGAGGAACAACTTCAGGTAAGCGAGGGCTGCGCCACGAGCCGTGGCAACCGGCCACGGATTGCCCCCTATGGCGTCGTCACACCGCGGGATACTGAGCGGCCCTCCCTCGTCGACTACGGCTCTCTCTGGTGCACCAAAGGGGATGCAGAACAACTCGCTCCAGCCGTACTCTCCCAAGTGCACATACATGTAGATGACGAGGCGCTGCAGTCCGGCCACTGCTGCGTCTGCGCTCGTCGTCTCGCGAGCCACACTCGCGATGATCTCACTCTGGGGATGCTCCCTGATGTGAAACGCGAGGAGTGCGCCCACCTCTGCACTAGCAGGCGGTCGATCGACCACGATCGTGAACACGATCCTACCAGACGCGACGACGACGGACTCTCTGTACTTGACGCTGTGATTGGGCAGGCGGGCTGAGTCCACGTAGCTCTCCAGCGCCGCCTGTCTGAAGGTGTATCCAGAGTCCGACCAGAGCCGGGCCGCGACCTGCGGCCACCGAAAGGGCTCCTGGGCCAGCCTATCTGGCATCCGCGGCGACGGGATATCCGTCTGCGTCCCAGCCCATAGTACAGAGGCCGCCAGGATCAGAAGGACACATCCGAGCGTGACACGCATCGCAAAACCCAATCAGGTGGGCGTCGGAGCGCCGATTGGTCAAATCTGTCTTCCTGCACGG
>Ga0111181_1074_pt1 | contig 18253 bp, 22 predicted proteins | sample DeeMarSWOR324_28_FD_80236 | JGI IMG/M metagenome (GOLD analysis project Ga0111181, IMG submission 80236) | Gemmatimonas sp. SM23_52
TCCACGTTGTCGAACGCCTCCGGGGTCGCCTCGTCGTCGGGGATCTGTATGTCGTACTTCTTCTCGAGAAACCGCTTCAGCGAGACCATGGAGAACGAGTCGACGATGCCGCCGCTGATGAGCGGGGTCTGCAGCTCGATTTCCGTCTCGTCGCCTTCTTCGACGTACTCTTTGATCACGTAGTCCCGTATCGTCTGTCGCAGATCATCCATGATCGCCGCTCCCAGTCGGTTCTCGGTCGTTTCGCTCCGTCAGTCTTCCATGAGGGTCGATATGTCGCCCACCGGTTCGCCCCACTCCTGGGCGCGCAGTACGCGCCGCATGATCTTCCCGGATCGCGTCTTCGGCAGCGACTCGACGAACTCGATCTCCTGCGGCATCGCGATCGGCGACAGCTTCTTGCGGATGAAGTTCATGATCTCCAGCTCGAGGTCGCCGTCCGGAGCGTGCCCCGGCTTCAGCGTGACGAAGGCCTTCACCACCTCCATGTTCACCGGGTCCGGCTTGCCGACCGCCGCCGACTCGGCTACCGCCGGGTGTTCCAGCAGCGCCGACTCGATCTCGAACGGACCGACCAGGTGGCCGCCCGTGTTGATCACGTCGTCGTCGCGCCCCATGAACCAGTAGTAGCCGTCGGCATCGACGCTCGCCCGGTCGCCGGTCAGGTACCAGCCGTTGACGAACTTGGCGCGGTAGCCTTCCTCGTTGTTCCAGTAGCCGCGGATGAATGACGGCCAGGGCGCCCTGAGCGCGATGATCCCGACCGTTCCGGGCTCGGTCAGCGGCTCGAACGTCTGCGGTTGCAGGACGGCTGCCGGTATCCCCGGGAAGGGGAGCCCCATCGAGCCGGGCTTCACTTCGAGGCCCGGGAAGTTGGTGATCACGATGCAACCCGTCTCGGTCTGCCAGTAGGTGTCGCGGAAGGGCAGGCCGAAGGTCTCCTGCGACCAGATGACGGCTTCGGCGTTGAGCGGCTCGCCGACGCTGCACAGGTGGCGGAGCGACGACAGGTCGAACCGCTTGGGCAAGGCGGAGCCTTCCTTCATCAGCAAGCGGATCGCCGTGGGCGCCGAGTACCAGACGGTGACCCGATGCTTCTCGATGAACCGGTACCAGAGCTCGGCGTTGAACCCCGAGTCGAGCACGACCTGGGTGGCTGCGCGCCTTTCGGCTGCCCGGTGGTGCCGGATGTGTAATGGAGGACCGACGGGGTCTCGGCCGTTGCCGGATAGAGGTCGAAATGGTCGGGCCGCGGCAGCTCGTCCATCCGGAGCGTGATCTCGCGCTCCTGGCGCTTCGCCCGCTCGCCGTCGACCACAATGATATGACGCAGCTCCGGCAGCCTGTCACGGATCCGGCGGACTTTGCCCAGGTGCTTCTTCTGCGTGATGACCGCCGCCGTCCCGGCGTCCTGCAGCCGCGTCCACAGTGACTCGTCCCCGAACGCGGAGTAGAGCGGCTGCGCGATGCCGCCCATCTTGAGGATCCCCAGGAACCGATCGCGTTGGAGAGGAGCCGCACGTCGTCGAACGAGTAGAGTCTCTCGTCCCCGTGGATGTTCTCCCAGATGAGCGCCGGCTTGTCGGCGAGCCCCAACCGGCAGGGCCGGTCGCTGCAGTACCACCCGATGTTGATGATGTCGCCGTGCTCGTAGCCCAGTTCCGCTTCTGCAAGCGACCAGTCGAAACCGTTCGACAGCTCGGCGTACCCTGGGGTGTCACTCATCCCGTAGCCTGCTTCCATCCGCCGGCCGACCCTGCAGTACCACGTTGGCCGCGGCCAGCTCTCGAGTGTGCGTCAGCGTCAGGTGGATCGCATCGACGCCGCGCTGGGCGGCCAGCTCGTTGGTCTTGCCGTGCAGCCGGATCGAGGGATCGCCGCTCGGGCCGCTGACCACCTCGACCTCGCGCCAGCGCAGCCCTTCCCGGGCATCGATGGCCAGCGCCTTGAACAGTGCCTCCTTAGCGGCGAAGCGGGCAGCGAAATGCCGGGCAGGATGCCGCTTCGACTGGCAGTACTCGATCTCCCGCGGCGTGAAGAGCTGGTCCGCCAGGCCGTTTCCGGCCCGTAGCTCGCGCTCCATGCGCGCGACATCGAGGAGGTCGAGGCCGACGCCGACGATCATGTAAGAAGAACTGGTAGGGGCATCGAACGAGGATGGTGGCCGCCCTTTAACGTGCAATTTGCGGGCCGGAACGCGCCGCGGCTGGAGGGCCTCGGGCAGCCGTTCGGCCGCTGGAACCCCGCCTATTGCGGCCCAGCCTGACCCAAAACGGGGCGGGATTTCGACGCTCCGCCGGCTCGCGGACCACCGCTTGCGCCCCTGGCGTGGAGCATTCCCGCGGAGCTCGAGGCGGCCGCCCGGGTCGGGCCGCGAGACCGTCGCCCGGTTGACGCGCCGCTGCGGTTGGCCCTGGTTCGAGCGCGCGTGCGGGCTAGGACGGAGTCGAGAGGATCGTGATGCTTAGCCGCGAGTGGCTGCTCGCCGCATCCTCAAGCCCTATCGCCTGGGCATTTGAGGATGCGTTGACGGGGATGCCCCAAGCTGCTGGCGTAGTGCGGGGATTGACTGGGTTCTGGAATATGATAAATTCATCATAGGCCATGGCGGTCTGGAAGCAGATCATCGCCGGTTGCGAGGTGAAGATCCACAACGTCGATCACCGGCCTCCTCACTGCCATGCCGTGGTGGTGGGACGTGACTTGCGGATCGATTTGCGCACGCTGGAGGTGCTCAACCCGCCGCCCAAACAGTTGCCGCCCCCGCTGCTCCGAGGGCTGGCGGAGTGTCAAGCGGAGCTACTGGGGGCTTGGGACAGAGTGAAGGTCGTGCCCTCCGGCAGTAGCCCGGGGGTCTGGTAGGAGCCATGAGTAAGACGGCTGTGGTCGCTGGAGCGATAAGCTTCGACGTTAGCGAGGTCGGGCGAGAGGAAGTCCGCGTTTGCTTGAGGACTTCGGTTCGCGCGGCGGCCGACGGCGCGGAGTACGAGCGCTTCTGGGAGTACTTCCCGGTCGAGGCGGCGTGGCATCGAATCCCGCGGCGGATGGTGGTCGTGGCTGACCTGGCCCGGATCGTGGACCACTACCGCGGCATCGGCAACGGTCGTTGGCTCGCCTCGGTCCGCCGAGTCCGCCCGTACTTTGTGGCGCTGGTGCGGACGAAGAGGGACGAGCGATGCGCGTGGCTGATCGACGATTTGATGCGCCATTCCGATCACAGGATCTCAGTCTGCGGGAGCACGAATTGTGACGAGGAAGTTCGGGAATGCCTGTCCGCGGCACTGGCGGCGCTCGATCCCGAGGCGCTGGTGGAGGTGCGCTACTCACCGGCTCGCGAGGACGAGCTTTGGGTGGAGTTCGGCGATGGCTTGTCGGGGTACGTCGATTGGGCCGCCATCGGGGTGCGCGACGTCGCCGGTTCCTTCGTACGCGAATCGGCGACCCCCGGGATCCGCGGTAAGGCGATCGAGCTCACCATGAAGGACGGTCAGCTGTTCGAGATCGACAGCTTGTCGGTAAGGTCGATCTTGGACCGAGATCTCGCGCGTGAAATCTCGCTTCAGGCCGGCGCCAGCGACGAAGCTGTCGGCCGCCGGGTGCGCGCAGCCCGGAAGTACGCCGGCCTCACTCAGGTCGAGCTAGGCGAGCGTGCCGATCTGGACCAGGCCGTAATCTCGCGGTTGGAAAACGGAACCCACCAGCCGCGCGTCGACACGCTCGAGCGTGTTGCGGCCGCGCTCGACATGTCGCTCGCCGATCTGCTGGCGTTCGGCCGCTTGTGATCGCGGCGGCGCGATCGTGCTGATCGAGGCGTCGTCCGGAAGCCATCGCAGCCGGTCTCGCCGACGTCAGCCCGGCTCGGTGGCGGGCCGCTCAGCGCACACCGCCGAGCCAATGACGATGCCGGCGCTGATCAGCACCAGGTTCTTGATGATGTACTGACCTTCCAGGCTGGGCACGAGCGGAACCTGCGTGAACGCCTCGCCGGGAAAGAGAAACAGCGGCGTGACGGTGCCGAGCATCTGCAGCCAGAGGAGGTGCTTGGGCGCCAGCGAGGTGCTGCACACGCGTTGGCTGGTGCTCAGCAACGCCGGCTCGCGGCTCGAGGTGCTGGATCGCTCGGCGCTCAGCGAGGGCGTCGGTCCTCACCTGCTATTCAACGGGGTTCGTCGGCTGACCCTGACCGGCCTGCCCGGTGAGCCCGTGGTGCGCGAGGCGGAGGGCGCGGTCGTCATCGAGGCCGCGGGCTTCGCGGGCTCGTTCTCGGGCGCCCGGCTCGAGCGCGACGGCACGACGCTCGTCGTGCGCCTGGTGGCTGCTCCGTCGGACTAATGCTCGGCCGCAGAATGATGACGCGCAGAGGGGGGGACGGCGGGGGAATCCTCTCGCTTCATGTCGCGCCGTGTCGGGCCGCGACTGAGGACGGGGCCGGGGCGCTCCAAATGTCCGCTCTGAGGATCCCCCCGCCGTCCCCGTCCCACGCCTCATGAGCAACTGTGGTTGAACACTAGTTGAGCTGGCCGCCTACGCCCGCGGCGCGCCGTCTCGAGAGCCCAGGCCGGGCTGCGCGCTCAGCGCACCAGCACCAGATTCAGCTTCGCGTCCTCGTTCTGCTGGTCGCCGTCGAAATCGTACTCTGTATCCGCACCGCTCAGGCTCAAGGTGTTCCCCGAGAGCGCGACGTCGAACTGCAACTCGAAATTCGTCCCGTTCGGCATCACCGTGATGATGTCGCCGTCCAGCTCCCAGTCGCCGTTGTCGACCACTGTCGGCTCGCCGTTCGGTGTGAGCGTGAACGTGTAGGTGCCGGCCGCGTTCAGCACCAGCGTTGCCGTGCCGCCCTGCGCGATCAGGTCGACGGTCTGGACAGGCTGCGACACGCTCACGTACTCCACCTTCGTTGCCGTCCAGGTACCCGCGATCTCATCCGGCGACGGGCCGACTCCGTCACCACCGCACGCCACCGCTGCGCCCAGGAACAGGAGGAGACTCGATCCGCTCCGCTTCACCCCCATTGCACCCTGCGAGATTAGAGGCACGCCAAAGGCCTCGGTCACAAGCCTGACAGCCCACTGAGAACACAGGCCCTTATGCCAGAAGCGTACCGCTGCGCGAAAACGGCGAGCCGGGCGGCCGCGCCGGACAGGGGGGATCGAGCCGGTCTTCCAACCGATGATCCCGCGGCCGGGCGTTGGGGTCACTCCGTCCCGACAGGGGACGGAACGGTGCGAAAGTCAGGTGAAGCTGCGCGGCCTCGCGCAGGCTGTCTGGGCGATGCCGATCGGTTGACGAGCGGCTGGCAGAGTGGAAGCGGACCGGGAAGCGGGAGCGCGGGCTGAGGGGCCAGGCGAGTTGACCGTGGGGGTCTGATCATATAATCTGATAATATGAGAAAACCCCGCGTCCTCACTGTGACGGAAGCCGCCCGCAACTTCTCGGATCTCCTGAACCGCGTCTTCTATCGAGGGGAGAGCGCGATCTTGATCCGCAACGGGATCGCCGTAGCCCGAGTCGTCCCGCCGGAGCCTGTGAGTGTGCCGGCGCGCCAGCTGGCCGAGTGCTGGGCGGCGCTTCCGCATCTGACCCGAAGCGAGGCTGATCGGCTGGCCGAGGAGTTGGACGAGGCGCGCCGGGCGCTGCCGCCTGCGGTGCCGCGATGGGAGTGATCCTCGACACGACGCTGCTGATCGAAGCCGAGCGTGGGCGGTTCGACATGCCGGGTTTTCTCGAGTCCCTGGGTGAAGCGGGCGTAGCCTTGGCTGCGGTCACGGCCGGCGAGCTGCTGTTCGGGTTCGAGCGGGCGACGGATCCGGAGATCCGGGCACGCCGGGCAGCGTTCGTGGAAGCGCTGCTCGAGGCGATCCCCACGGTCCCCTTCGGGTTGCCGGAAGCGCGCCGCCATGCGGCGCTGTGGGCCGAGCTGGCTCAGCGGGGCGATCCGATCGGGCCCTACGACATGCTGGTCGCGGCCACGGCACTGGCCAGCGACTTCTCGCTGGCCACGCTGAACCGCCGCGAGTTCGAGCGGGTACCGGGCCTCACGCTGGTCGAGGTTGATCCGTTCCTCTCGGCTTGATCACCAGGGCCCGGGTCTGACATCTGCGCGGGTGTGATCAGCCCTGGTGCCCTCGCGGCTCGAGAGCTCACGCCTGGCTGTGCGCTCAGCGCACGAGCACCAGATACAACTTCGCGTCGTCCGCCTCGTGGTCGCCGTCGAAATCGAACTGTGCATCCCCACCGCTCAGGGTCAACCTGTTCCCCGAGAGCACGACGTCGAAGCGCATCTCGAAATTTGTCCCTCTCGGCCACATCGTCAAAATATCGCCGTCCAGCTCCCACGCGCCGGTGTCAACCTGTCCGGGCGTGTCGATCGGCTCGAGCGTGAACAGGTAGGTGCCGGCTGCGCTGAACGCGAGTGTCCCTGTGCCGCCCTCCGCGATCAGGTCGATGGTCTGGACGGGCTGGGACACGCTCACGTACTCGACCTTCGTTGCCGTCCACGTGCCCACGACCTCATCCGCTGACGGCCCGACTCCGTCGCCACCGCATGCCAGCGCTGCGCCCACGAACAGGAGGAGACTCAGTCCACTCCGCTTCGCCGCCATTGCACCCTCCGAGTCTAGAGGCAGGCCAAGGGCCCCGCTTACAAAGCCGACAGCCAACTGACAAGACGGGCTCTTCCCTGTATGAATGGCAAAAGGGCACCGCTGCGCGCAACGGCGAGTCGGGCGGCCGCGCGTGACAGTCACGTGCTGTCTCGTGACTGGGTGTTCAGGGCACCGATGAAGCGGGCGCTTGACCCTATAAGTCGCGCGCCTCGTAGAGGCGGCGGGAGACGAGCAGCGAGACGCCCAGCGCCAGCGCCGCGGCGCCGACGAACAGGCTCAAGAGCCGCCCGAAGCGCGGCTCCACCCACTCGACCAGCTCCGTCATCACTGCGCGCCAGGCCTGCGGATCGGCGCTGGCGCTGGGGTAACCCTTCGCCGCGAGGATCTGCTGCGTCACCAGCGAGACGATCAGCAGTCCGGCGACCGCGATTGCCGAGAGGTAGAGCAGGCCGCGGCCGGCGCCGAAACGGAAGTAGAGCGGCAGGTAGACGGCCGCGCCGAGAGCCAGGAACCCGAACAGGAGTGCGTGAGCCTCGAGGCCGAGCAACCCGGCCGGGCCGTCGGCGGCGCCCGAGGCCAGGCGTGTCACCGCCTGGGCCAGGGCCCAGCTGAGGATCAGCGCGGCCAGCATCCCGATCAGCGTCGTCAGGTAGCGCGCCGCCACGAACTCGGCGCGCGAGACCGGCAGGCTGTTCCACAGGAGCTCGGTCCGCTGGCCTTCCTCGAGCGCGATCGAGCCGAAGGCCAGCAGGGCCGAGAAGGTGAGCGCCGTTATGATATAGACGAGGGGGACGAACGCCATGCCGGCGATCTGGACGCCGCCCAACGGGAGAACCAGCCACAGCAGTCGCCGCGCGGCCACGATGTCCTTGTACACCAGGTCAAGCATCGAGCGCGCTCCCCGTGGTGTAGAGGACGATGTCGTCCAGCGTGGCCACCTCGATCAGCGCCGAATCGCCCAGCTGCCGGCGCGCCGCGGCGGCGTCGTCGGTCAGCGCCTCGAACCCGTGGGCGCCGCGACGGATACCGCGGAAGTAGCCCGGCGGCAGCCGCTCCAGTAGCTCGAGCCCGCCTTTGACCAACCCCCAGCGCTTGAGGATCTCGTCCTTGGCCGCCGAGAAGACGATCCGGCCGTTCTGGATCAGCGTGATGTAGTCGGCGATCCGTTCCAGGTCCGACGTGATGTGGGTGGAGAAGAGGATCGAGGTCTGCTCGTCCTGGAGCAGCTCGCTCAGGGTGTCCAGCAGGTCGCGGCGGAAGACGGGGTCCAGCCCCGAGGTCGGCTCGTCCAGCACCACCAGCTCGGCCCGGTGCGACAGGGCGAGCGCCAGCGCGAACTTGGTCCTGTTGCCGTGGGACAGCTGGCCGAACCGTTTGTCGAGCGGCAGCCCGAAGGCGTCGGCGTGCCGGCGAAAGCTGCCGGCGTCCCACGTACGGTAGAAGCGAGCCACCAGCGCGGCGTTGTCCGCCAGCGTCAGGTGTCGGTAGAAGTGGGGCTCGTCGTGCACGAAGCCGATCCGCGAACGGACCGCGGCGCCCTGGCGGGCCGGGTCGAGCCCGAAGGCGCGGATGGCACCGCCGTCGCGGCGCAGCAACCCCAGGATCAGCTTCAGCGTGGTCGTCTTGCCGGCGCCGTTGGGCCCGATGAGCCCCATCATGTAGCCGCGCGGCAGCGTGAACGACACGTCGGCCAGCGCGAAGCCGGGGTACCGCTTGCAGAGTTCCCTGACCTCGAGAACGCCGCTCGTCTCCGCGCTCATAGATCGCGCCGCCGGAGGATCGCCGAAGCGAACCGGTAGCTGATCCAGTTCACCAGGACCAGCGCCGCCAATAGCGCCAGCCGGAAGACGGGTGTAGAGAGCATGTGGCGTAGCGCGGTGATGCCGGCGGCCAGCGCCCGGATCGCCCCGCCGACGGCGCTCTCCACGTTGCCCATCCTACCCGTGGTCACGCCCACCATGAGCGTGAGCGCCCCGACGATCTGCAGGACGGCCAGCACCAAGACCACGCCCATGAAGCCGAAGCGGATGGTGAAGGGGAGCAGCAGGGCGATGAGGAACGTGGTGATGCCGGCGGCCAGCAGCAGGCGGTCCGGGCTCAGGAACATGAGGGCGGACAGCTTGCTGCCGGGCACGAAGGCTGCCAGGCCCAAGGCCACGACGAACGACCCGACGAGCAGTGCCCAGGCGGTCAGGTAGTAGCCCCGCACCAGGTCGGCGCGCGAGACCGGCAGCGTGCACGACCACGCCAGCGTGCCGAACCTGTCTTCGCGGTTCAAAGGCATGACGGTGAGGAACGAGACGTAGATGCAGGTGAAGACCAGCCATAACGTCGGATGGTTGACGCGGATGACGAAGTAGACCTGGAAGGCGGCGTGGATCAGCGCGACCGCCACCAGGGCACGCCGGTGCAGGATGAGATCGCGCCGTAACAGGATCCAGTCCTGGCGGAGCACTCTACTCATCATTCGCGCCCTCCTTTCCGTACAGCACCATGATGTCGTCCAGCGAGGCGCGCTCGATGACGAACCCGTCCCCGAAGCGGTGGCGCGCCTCGTCGGCCTGCGAGGTGAGCCCCTCGAAGCCGTGCCGCCGGACGCGAACGCCCTGCAGGAAGGCGCGGGCCTCGGCATCCAGCATCTCGCGGCCGCCCTTCACCACGGCCCAGTTGTCGGCCAACTGGTCCATCGGGTTCGAGAAGACCACCCGTCCGTCCAACAGGAAGGTCACGAAGTCGGCCGTCCGCTCGAGGTCGGCGGTGATGTGCGAGGAGAAGAGCACCGAGGTGCGCTCGTCCTGCAGCAGCCCCGCCAGCATGTCCAGCAGGCGGCGGCGGAAGACGGGGTCCAGCCCGCTGGTCGGCTCGTCCAGCAGCAACAGCTCGGCACCGTGCGAGAGGGCCAGGGCCAGCGCGAACTTCGTCTTCGTGCCGTGGGACAGCTTCTTGAACTTCTTCTCCAGCGGCAGCTCGAACTCGCCGGCCAGCGTGCGAAAGCGACGCTCGTCCCACTTCGCGTAGAACGGGGCGACGGCCGAAGCCAGGTCCTTCAGCGTGACGTCCTCGTGGTAGCGCGGCTCGTCGGGGACGAAACCGATCCGCGACTTGACCGCCGCCTCGTCCGCCAGGTTGTCGAGGCCGAAGATCCGGATGGCGCCGCCGTCACGACGGATCAGGTTCATGATCAGCTTGATCAGCGTCGTCTTGCCCGCGCCGTTCGGGCCGATGAGCCCCATGATGTAGCCACGCGGCAGCCGCAGACTGACCTCGCTCAGCGTGAATCCCTCATAGCGTTTTCCCACGCTATCGATCTCGAGTGCGTAGTCCATCTCATTCGTCCTCGGCGTAGAGGAGGCGGAGCATCTGCGCCAACTGGTCCGATCCCACGTTCAGCAGCCGCGCCTGGTCCACCGCCTCGGCCAGCTTCTCCTCCACCGCCTTCATGCGTTTCTCCCGCAGAAACTCCGGGTTCTGCGCCGCTACGAACGTCCCCTTGCCGCCCACCGTGTTGATGAAACCCTCGCGCTCCAGCTCGTCGTAGGCCCGCTTCGTCGTGATCACGCTGATCTGGAGGTCGCGCGCCAGCTTGCGGATCGATGGCAGCAGGTCGCCTTCCGACAGCTCGCCGCTGAGGATCTGCGCGCGGATCTGCTGCAGGATCTGCTCGTAGATCGGGTCGGGCGAGGCATTCGAGATGACGATCCTCATCGGCAGACTCCGCGCTGGGGTCGCTGGAGGGTCGGCCTCAGCAGGTTGGAGGCAAGGGGACGGCAAGTGTACGTACTGTATATGCCGTCTATGTACAGTATAAGGTGCAAGCCCGCGAAGTCAAGTGCTGGGTGGAGGGGTTGACGAGGTGGAGGTAAGGAGTAGATTGAGGAGAGATATGACCAGGATAATATGACCACGGACATATCCGCATGCCACCAACCGTATCCAAGTCCCAGCTCAAAGCCCGCGCCCTCCACTACTTCCGGGAAGTCGAACGCACCGGCGAAGAGCTGGTCATCACCCACCATGGGCGTCCGGTTCTGAAGCTGGTCCCCTACCGCGAGGACCCGGGCGAGGCGCTGCGGGCGTTGCGGGACACGGTCGTCGAGTACCGGGCCCCCACGGAGCCCGTGGGCGCCGAGGACTGGGAGGCCCTGGAATGATCGTCCTCGACACCCACGTCTGGGTCTGGTGGGTCTCGGGGGTGGAGGAGCTTTCGCCGCGCGCCGCCGAGCTCATCGCCGCCGCCATGAGAGATCGCGCCCTGCACGTCTCCTGCATCAGCGTCTGGGAGGTGGCCATGCTGGTCCGGGGCGGGCGGCTGGTGCTGACGATGGATGTCGAGGATTGGGTCGCCAGGTCCGAGGCGCTGCCGTTCCTGCGCTTCGTGCCGGTGGAGAATCGCATCGCGCTGGGTGCCGTGCGCCTGCCGGAGCCGCTGCACCGCGATCCCGCAGATCGCATCATCCTCTCCACCGCCCGGACGCTCGGCGCCGCTGTGGTCACCCGGGACGAGAGGCTCTGGAGCTACCCCCACGTCGAAACGATCTGGTGACGGCCCGCACTCGTCCGGCTTGCCCGGTCTATTCGTCGACGAGTCCTGTTCCTTCTTTGGCCGTCCTCCTATTCCGCTGGATCCATTCCAGCATCAGGGCCCAGAGATTCAACATCAGGCCCAGGCCGATCAGTATCACGACTGCGCTTAGGGCATCGTGCAATCCGTGCACCTGAGCTTCGATGTTCGTGCGAGTGGGCCCGGCTTTGAAATCGGTGCCCGCATAGAAAGAGACGCGGGCGGCCCAGAAGGCGCCTATGGCGGCGATTCCGGAGGTCTGCCCGAGCGTGCGCGTGATCGAGAGCAGCCCGGAGACGACACCGAGCTGTCTTCGGGTCGCGGCACCCATGATCGCACTGTTATTGGGCGACTGGAAGATGCCGGTGCCCATACCGACGGGGAAGAAGCGCAGTATGTAGCCGAGAGCGCTGGTGTTCTCGCTCAAGGTGGTCAAGCTGAGATAGCCGATGATCAGTACCGCCAGCCCCAGCGCCGTAATCGACCGCGTACCGAAGCGGTCGGACAAGCTACCAGCGATCGGACTGGCAAGTCCCGCCGAGAGCGGGACCACGGCTAACAGCAGGCCGACCTGGTGCGGGCTGTGGCCCAGCACATTCTCGAGATAGAACGGCATCAACAGCACCACGCCGGCGGTGGCCACGAAGGCCAGGAATCCGGTAAACAGACCCAGGCTGAGCACGGCGTTCTGAAAGATCCGCAAGTCGACCATCGGGTGGTCGACCGCCAGCTCCACGTACAGGAAGAGGACGAACGAAGCGAGCCAGGCGGCGAAGAGCGTGAGAATGAGATGGTTGCGGAACCCGAGATTCTGACCGAGGGTCAAGGCGAGCAGGAAGCAGACCACACTGACCAACAGAAGCACCGCACCGGCGAGATCGAATTTCTGCCCCTCTACCGCTTCGGTTGATGGAACGAAGCGCAGCACCATGAACATGCCGACGATGCCGATGGGAATGTTGACGAAGAAGATCCAGTGCCAGGAGATCGCGTCAATCAGGATACCGCCCAGAACCGGGCCGGTAATGATGCCAATGGAGACGATGCCGCCGATCGTGCCCAGCGCTTTGCCGCGTTCTCCGGCGGGAAAAGCTTCGGTCACTATGGCAGTTCCTAAGGCGGCCATCATTGAAGCGCCGATAGCCTGGAGCACACGAAAGAGAATCAGCCAGTAGATCGTCTGTGAGAGACCGCAAAGCGCGGATCCGACGGTGAAGACGACCATCCCTGTCATGTAGACGCGCTTCTTGCCACTGATGTCGCCCAGTCGACCCATGCTCAGGATGAGCGTGGCCATGGTCAGCATGTAGGAGAGTGCCACCCACTGGACGAGCGCGAACTTGGTATTGAAGGATCTTACCAGGGACGGTAGGGCGACATTGACGATGCTGGCATCGATGGTTGCCAGAAAGACGCCCATGCCCACAGCGATGATGACGTACCACCGGCGGCTATAGTCCACGCCGGGGTCCGGCGCGTTCCCAGCGTTGCCATTCGCGTCGTTTGTCGATCGCATAGCTGGTGCGCGTGCTTCCTCGTAGCTTAAGCTTGTATCGTCACGCAGGCGCCTCTGCCGGGACGCCGCCGGGGTGCACGATAGCACAGCGCCCTCGGCGCGCCAGTCCCCGGGGGGTCGGGATGGCGGCGCCTGTGCGCTACAAACCGGGAGGTCCCTATGAAGAGCCCGCTTGCCTTGACGGTCCCTGTCGTTCTCTCGCTGGCCAGCATCACCTCATCCGTCGCCGCGCAATCGGAGCAGGCAGAGAGCCCGCTCGTCGGGCTCGCGCGTACGCCGCCGATGGGCTGGAACAGCTGGAACAAGTTCGGCTGCGACGTGAGCGAGGTGCTGATCAGGGAAACCGCCGACGCCATGGTGGCGAGCGGGATGAAGGACGCCGGGTACGAGTACGTGGTGATCGACGACTGCTGGCAAGTGGACCGCGACGCCGAGGGGAACATCATCGCCGACCCGGAGCGCTTCCCGTCCGGCATGCAGGCGCTGGCCGACTACGTGCACGGGAAAGGGCTCAAGTTCGGACTCTACTCGGACGCCGGGATGAAGACCTGCCAGGGCCGGCCCGGCAGCCGGGGCTACGAGTTCCAGGACGCGCGGACCTACGCGGCCTGGGGCGTGGACTACCTGAAGTACGACTGGTGCTACCACGGCGAGCAAAACGCCGAGGCGTCGTACGCGCTGATGCGCCAGGCGCTGGAACAGGCCGGCCGGCCCATCGTGCTCAGCATCTGCGAGTGGGGGAGGAACCGGCCGTGGCTGTGGGCGCGGGGGATCGGGCACCTGTGGCGCACGACGGGCGACATCCAGGACTGCTGGGACTGCAGGCGCGACTGGGGCGGCATGGGCGTCGTCCACATCCTCGACCTGCAGGACGGGCTGGAGGCGTTCGCGGCTGGAACGATCCCGACATGCTGGAGGTGGGTAACGGCGGCATGACCGTGACGGAGTACCGCGCCCACATGAGCCTCTGGGCCCTGCTGGCGGCGCCGCTGATGGCGGGGAACGACCTGCGCGCGATGTCGGGGGAGATCCGCGCGATCCTGACGAATAGCGAGGTGATCGCGGTGGACCAGGACCCGCTGGGCCGCCAGGGCCGCCGGGTGCGGGAGGACGGCGAGCTGGAGGTCTGGGCGCGCGAGCTGGCCGACGGGAGCCGGGCGGTCGTGCTGTTGAACCGTGGCGCGGCGGCGGCCCAGGTCGCGGTCGCCTGGCCGGAGATCGGCTACCCGGCGACGCTCGGCGCCGTGGTTCGGGATCTCTGGCGGCACGAGGACGTAGGCCGCTTCCGCGGCTCGTACTCGGCGACGGTGGCGTCACACGGGGTGGTGGTGGTGCGGGTCAAGCCCTAGAAGCGAAGTCGCAGCTTGGCCCAAGCATGGGGTACTCCCTCGAGCCGGCCGAACGTCAGTGCCTCCAGGCGGAAAGCCAGCGGCGCCAGCGCTTCTCCTCCTTGGCGTCCTTCGGCTTCAGCTTCTTCAGCTTGTCGGCTCCCTTGGGGCGACCGGAGGCGGTGGCGAACATGCGACGGTGCGTCTCGTCCTTGTAGAGCGGAGCCACACCTCTCTTTAGCTCGAACCACATAGGCTCGACCTTTCTTTGATGACGGGCAGAGAGGGGACGGCGGGGGAATCCTCTCGCTTCATGTCGCGCTGCGTCGGGCCGCGCCTGAGGACGGGCCGGGGCGCTCCAAATGTCCGCTCCGAGGATCCCCCCGCCGTCCCCGTCCACGCCTCATGACCACTATGGTCGAACAGTAGTAGCGCACCCGGGGAATCGACAAGGGTCTCATCGTACCGACCCGGAGGTGAATCCGGCGCGTCGGGCCTCAGTGGTACGACACCCCGGGATAGAGCAGGTTGACCGCCATCAGAAAAAGGGGATTGAACAGGAAGTCGAACACTTGCCAGGCCACGATGATCCCGATCCAGCCCAGCGCCCGCTGACGCCAGATGAAGTCCTGATAACGGCGCGTGGCCTCCGGCGACAGCAGCAGCGGCAGCGCACCACTCCCGTCGAGCGGCGGCAGCGGCAACATGTTCAGGATGAAGAGGACGAGGTTGAGCGAGAGGAGGACGCCGAGCAGTAGAGCGACGGCGTCCGCGAACCCGCCGGCGCGCGCCGCCGTGACGTGCCCGAAGGATATGCTGTCGGGTGAGTAGAAGACGCCCAACGCCACGCCGATGTTGATCAGGATCGCTGCGATGACGATGAGTGCGAGGTTCGCGCCGGGCCCGGCCAGCGCCATCCAGGCGGCACGCCGCGGGTGACGCCGGGCCCAGTTCGGGTCGTAGGGCGCACTGGCGAACCCGAAGGGCCAGCCCGAGAGCAGCACCGAGATGACGGGCAAGACCACCATCCCGAACGGCTCCCGGCGAATGTGCGGCAGCGGATCGATCGAGACCTGACCGCCGTGATAGGCCGTCAAGTCGCCACCTCGCTTGGCCGCCCAGGCGTGCGCCGCCTCGTGCAGCGTCGTCGAGAACAGGAACACTGCGTAGTAGACCAGCCCCTCGGCGAGCTCAGGCATATCGCCGGCCAACCTATTCGTGCGTTACCTGCGCGGCAACGCTGGGTCTGTCGCCGCTCCAGGCCAAGCCGAGGCTTTCACGATGTGTTGACAGGCGTGCGTTATCGTGCGCGCGGTCTGCCGGGCCGTTCCAAGGCACCGCGTGGTTGTCCCTCCGTGGCCACAAGGCCTTGACGAAGATCGAGTAGTGATTCATGATGATTGTGACATTTGCTCCCCGCTCGACATGCCGTGAGGCCTCGGGCGGGGTTATTCTTTGCGCGGCATGCTCGTGGCTCGAGAGCCTTCCCTGAAGCGGGCCGTGACCTTCGTGGACGGGCAGAATCTCTTCCACGCATCGATGTCCGAATCGCGCTCGACGTCATCAGACTGGCCCACAGGAACGACTACGATGTGGCGGTGCTGTTCAGTCAGGACCAGGACCTCTCTGAGGTGGCTGAAGAGATTCGCGTGATCGCTCGCGAGCAGCGCCGGTGGATAAAAGTAGCGAGTGCCTTTCCATTGAGCCCCACTACTCGCAACCGTCGAGGGATTGACAAGACAGACTGGACCTGGATCGACCGCGACACATATGACGCGTGCGTGGATACGCGAGATTACCGCCGGAAGGGTCCGCCGGCCACCGGCCGAGAGGCGTGAGCATGAGCGCCAGTCGCCTCTGGCTCCCCCAGGGTGGCCGCCGTTCGTATCCGCTATTTCGAGGAAGACGCGGCCTAGTAAGGGTACGCAGCACGGCGCGGTCTCGGTGAAGCTTGCGGATGTAGTCTCGAGGAGATCTGGAACCGCTACTCCGCGCGTAGCGCCTCCATGGGGTCGACAGCCGCCGCTCGGCGTGCCGGCAGGTAGCTGGCCAGGAGGGCGACGGCCATGAGGCAGACGGCGACCGTGGCGTAGGTGAGCGGGTCGAGCGCGCTCACGCCGAACAGGAGGCCCTCCATCAAGCGGGTCAGCCCGTAGGCGGCGGCGAGCCCCAGCGCCACCCCGATGCCGGCCAGCAGCAGGCCCTGCCTGAGGACCATCTGGGTCACGTTCGTCGATTCGGCGCCCAGGGCGATGCGGACCCCGATCTCGCGGGTCCGCTGGCTGACGACGTAGGAGATCACGCCGTAGACCCCGACCGTCGCGAGCAGCAGTGCGACGGCGGCGGCGATGCCCAGCATCACCAGCGTGAACGAGGTGCGGGCCATGTGGCCGCGCAAGATGTCATCCAGGGTTTGGACGTTGGTGAGCGGCCGGTCCGGCAGGATCGACCGCACGGCCGCCTTGATCTCGGCCAGGAAACCGGCAGTCCCGACCCGCGGGCTGCGGATCGCGTAGAACTGGGTCAGTGCCACGAAGGGCGCGTCCCCGCGGGTCTCGGGCCAAAAGTCCTCCAGCAGCATGGGCCAGTAGACGATCGCCACGGGATCCTGGGTGACGCCGTCGTCTCGCACGTCGCCGACCACGCCGATGATCTCGCGCCAGTTGCCCGGCCCCATCCCCGTGCCGATCCGCTTGCCGATGGCCGCGGCCGGTTCGCTCCAGTACTCGCGGGCGAAGTTCTCGGTCACCAATACGAGACGGGCGCGGTTGTAGATGTCAGACCAGGTTAGCGTGCGGCCGGCGACGATCGGGTTACCCATCGTCTCGAAGTAATTAGCGGCGATCCACTTGAAGCGGCGGATCGGCGGTAGCTGACCTTCGGGGAGGGGAAAGTCCTCGACGAAGATCGGGTCGTAGCCGGCCCTGCCATCCATCGTGACCGAGCTCGACGACCCCACCGACGTTACGCCCGGGATCTCCGCCAGTCGATGAGCGATGGCCTCGTGGGCCTGCACGATCTCGTCGGGGCTCTCGGCCACGTCGCCGGAAACCGAGACGCCGAGAATCATGATCTCCTCGGGATTCCGGAAGCCCGGGTTCGCCCGCCGGATCGCCTGGAAGCTCCGGACCATGAGGCCCGACCCGATGAGCAGCACCAGCGCCAGAGTGATCTGTCCAACGACCAACGCGTTCCGTGTCCGGTGGCTCTCGCGACCGGCGCCCGAGCCGCGCCCCCCTTCCTTGAGCGCGTTCACCAGATCCACATGCCCCCAGCGCAGGACGGGGAACAGCCCGAAGAAGACACCCGAGAGGATCGAGATGCCCAGGGTAAAGGAGAGGACGACCGGGTCGAGCGAGACCTCGTCCAGGCGCGGGAGATCGGCAGGCGCGATCGCGACCAAGAGCCGCAGGCCGCCATAGGCCAGGGCCAGCCCGGCGGCGCCGCCCAGCAGACCCAGCAGGACGCTCTCCGCCAAATACTGCCCGGTGATCTGGCGCTGCCGCGCTCCGATGGCGGTGCGCACCGCCAGTTCCCGCTCACGCGCCTCGGCCCGTACCAGGAACAGGTTGGCTACGTTGGCGCAGGCGATGAGCAGGATGATCCCCACCGTCCCCAGTAGCACCCAGAGCACATCGCCCACGTCGCCCACGAGGGTCTCCTTCAACGGCCGCAGCAGCGGCGCGGCCTGCGCCTCCTCCAGGAACTCCAGGGTCAGGCCACCGGGGAACTTCTCCACCGCCAAGGGCACCAGCCGGGCCAGGTCGGCGGTGGCCGCCTCGATCGTCACCCCTTCTCTCAATCGGGCGATGCTCGGGTTCGTGAAGTTGCTGACCGTGAGGCCGGAGCGATCGAAGCGGTATGGCAGATACACCGCAGGATCGTGCTCGAGGAATCGGAAGCCCCGGGGCAGCACACCGATGATCTCCCGGGCCTGTCCGTTGATGTTCATCGTACGGCCGAGTATCTCCGGGTCCCCGCCGAACTGGTTCTGCCAGTAACCGTAGCCGAGGATCACCGTGAAGGGCGTGCCCGGAGTGGCGTCTTCGACGCTGAACAGCCGGCCCAGCGTTGGCCTGACGCGGAGCGTCGGCAGCGTACCCGCCGTGACGTAGATCGACGGGATCCGTACCGGCTCGTCGAGCCCGAGCACCGTCACATCGAAACGGTTCCATAGCCCGACCGATTCGAGGAGCCGGGCCTCGTCCTCGTAGGTGAAGTGGACCGCGGCGGACTGCGG
>Ga0111181_1052_pt1 | contig 17096 bp, 14 predicted proteins | sample DeeMarSWOR324_28_FD_80236 | JGI IMG/M metagenome (GOLD analysis project Ga0111181, IMG submission 80236) | Gemmatimonas sp. SM23_52
AACAGCTCATTGCGCGCTTTGTCGAACACAGAAGGCTCGTGCATGCCCTCCTTGCTGCGTTTGCCCAAGGTTACCTCCTATACCTACAATTACACCGCGTCGGCAGGCTCAGGCTGAGCTCACAACATACCGCTGTATGGCGAACGACATAATTATAAAGAGCGCCCGTTAACATGCAAACGCCAGAAGCGGGAACGTCCATCTCGCTCGACCCGATCCGCCTGGAAGTCTATAGGTCCCTCCTACTGGCTATCGCCGAGGAGATGGGAGCTGCACTGCGTCGTAGCGCCTACTCACCCAACATCAAGGAGCGCCGCGACTACAGCTGTGCGATCAGCGATGCGCAGGCGAATCCGGTGGCCCTGGGTGATCACATGCCGGTGCACCTGGGTGCCATCCCGCAGAGCGTGGAGGCCGCCATCACTGCTCAGAGCCTTTGTGATGGGGACGTCGTGGTGCTGAATGACCCTTTCTATGGGGGCACTCACCTTCCGGACCTGACCGCCGTGCGCGGCGTCTGGGTCGAGGGATCACCTGAGCCCATCGCCTACGTGGCTTCCCGGGCCCACCACGCGGACATCGGTGGACTGGCCCCCGGCTCCATGCCCCTATCCCGGGAGATCTTTCAGGAGGGGCTACGGATCCCGCCGGTTCTGCTGGTGCGGCGCGGCGAGATCCAGCTGGATATCTGGCGCTTGCTGATCGCCAACGTCCGCACGCCGGAGGAACGGGAGGGTGATTTGCATGCCCAGCTGGCGGCGCTCGACGTCGGCGTGCGCCGCCTGACGGAACTCGCCCAGCGGCGCGGCGCCGAGGCTCTCCGCGCCGCCTTCGGCGCGCTCTCGTCTTACGCCGATCGGCTCGTACGTGCGGTGATCGAGCGGGTCCCCCAAGGCGAGTACAGGGCCGAGGACTACATGGACGATGACGGCACGGGCGCGGGGCCTATCCGCATCGCCGTCACTGTGACAGTCCGCGGCCAAGAGATGCGTGTGGACTTCAGCGGCTCGGCCCCTCAGTGTACAGGTAACATTAACGCCGTCACGGCGATCACCGAGTCAGCGGTCCGATACGTGCTGCGTTGCGTGGCTGAGGCGATCCTGGGAACGTCGCTTCCCGCCGGCGGCGGCGCGATGCCTGCCGTGACCATCGTGACACAGCCAGGAACGGTCGTGAACGCGCGGCCGCCGGCTGCCGTCGCTGCCGGGAACGTGGAGACCTCGCAGCGCATCGTGGACGTGGTGTTCCGAGCTCTGGGTCAGGCGTTGCCCGATCTCATCCCCGCCTGCTCGAGCGGTACGATGAACAACTTCACCGTCGGCGGGGTCGATCCACGCTCAGGCCAGCCGTTTGCCTACTACGAGACGGTGGCGGGCGGCATGGGTGCAGGCCCACAGCGCCGTGGCCTGTCCGGTATCCACACGCACATGACTAACTCGCTCAACACGCCCGTCGAAGCACTGGAGCACGAGATCCCCGTGCGGGTACGGCACTACTCGCTGCGCCGTGGCTCCGGGGGGGCAGGATTATTCTGCGGCGGAGATGGTCTGCGTCGCGACATGCAGCTGCTGGTTCCAGCCCGTGTCTGCATTCTCTCGGACCGACGCCAGCACGGGCCGTGCGGAGCCGTCGGAGGCGCACCTGGCGCACCGGGTGAGAACTGGCTCTGGCGCGGGGGCACCTGGCGCCAGCTCGACGGGAAGGTCACTATCGACGCTCAAGCAGGCGACGTCATCAGCATCCGAACCCCGGGAGGAGGAGGATGGGGAAGCGCCGAATCCTGAGGGCGAAAGGTCCACGGCGTGGGATCAAGACCACGCGGATCGTCCTGCCGCGGGAACTGCACGCCGGCCGGCAACGGATGTTCTACTTCGAGGCTGGTATGGGGGCGCCGATCATCATGATCCACGGGCTCGGCGCTTCCTCCCGCTGGTGGTTCCCGCTGTTCCCCGAGCTCACCTCGGCGAACTTCCGGGTGCTCGCGCCCGACCTGCCTGGGTTCGGCCGCTCACCTGGGCCCGTGCTCCCTGTCGCCGAGGCCGCGAAAGCTGTGATCGGCCTCGCGGATCGCGCTGGCCTGGCTCAGTTCTTCCTGTGCGGTCACTCTATGGGTGGTGCGATCGCTGCCCAGGTCGCTGCCGACTATCGAGGTCGTGTGCGCCGCCTGGTGCTGATCGACAGCGCCGGCATACCCGGCTTGGGACTAGGGCGCCTTCTCCGCCGACTGCTACAGCCCTGGTCGTGGTGTCCGCTCGGATTCTATTCGACGCTGCTGGGAGACGTGATCAAGGCCGGACCGTGGAGCCTGCTCGGCGCGCTAAGGGAGCTGCGTGACTACGACCTGCAACCGGTACTCGAGCGGGTTCGCTTGCCAAGCCTGGTGATCTGGGGGAAGAAGGACACGCTGATGCCGTCTGAACACGGCCGCCGGATCATCGACCGTTTGGCGAAGGCGCGGCTCGAAGTCGTGCCCAAAGCACGTCACCTTCCGATGGTGACGCATCCAGAAACGGTCTCGCGGTTGATGCTGGATTTCTTCAAGGAGGATGTACAGCACCCCGAGGTATGACGCGCTGGCGTCTACTCGCGGCCCAGTGCCTCGGGCAACAGCCTCTCCCCAGTCGCGTACTCGGTGAGTTCCAATGTCACCGAGCCAACGACCAGCTTCGACTTGACCTTAACAGGTATCCGACGCTCATCCTCGGTGATGAAGACCTCGGCCTCCCCTCCTTCGGAGAAGATGCCGCGCGTCTTGATGATCGGTTGCACTACGATGGTGGAGAACTCGCCTGCCGGTACTTCGACCGTCTCCCGGCGAAGCACCCTCAGGATGACGGGGTTGCGGTCGAAACGGAAGTAGCGATTCCACTCGTACGTAACGCCCACTTCCAGAGGCACCGTGCGCAGGAAGTAGACGAATGAAGCCTGGTCCAAGGCGTTCGCGGGGATCGAATCGCTCACGCCGTCGTTGCGAGTGTAGGTTCCACTCTCCAGGTCGAGCTGGTACTCCCGAAAACGTGTGTAACTACCCTGATGCGAGTCCTGCAGATAGCGCCGGCTCGCCAACTGGAACACGTCCAGCCAGGACTCTTGCCGGTCATCGAGTCTGTAGAACGGAGTGGAGCCCTGGATGACGGATACCAGGTGGTACGTGGGGTGACCCGCCACCGTATCGATACTCGCGACCTCCATGAACGCTTTGCCTACCTTCAGCGGGCCGAATTTCACCCGATAGTCGAAGCGCTCACCGACCCCGAACGGTACCGCGGCAAGGACCGCTTCCGCATCAGCCGCAGGGACTGCACCCTGCTGAACGCCAATGCCCGGGCTCGCGTTGAGCAGCAACAGTGACACTGCAATCGGTAACCTCATCGTCCCCTCAGCAATCCGATGTAGTCACGGACCGCCCGCCAGAACGAGAGGCGGCTCGACCGTGCCCGTCGAGCGTGTCGAGCTTCAGACTGCATCTCCTCGACGCGCCGCGTGTGTGGCGCCATCGCCAGCAGCAGCTCCACGCTCGCCGCCCAGCCATCGCGCTTCAGCAGTCGCTCGCCGTCTTTCGCTTTCAGCGTCCTCTTGACAAGGCCCACGCGGTAGGCCCGCAGACCCGAAAAGGGATCACTGATCTGCTCCGGGAAATCGTAGCGGCGCTCGAGCCACGGCAGTGCACGGCGTATCCAGCGCACGGCCAGCGGGACAGCCTTGCCGTTGTGCGGCGAAGTCGCGACAACCAGGTCCGCGCCACCTTCGATCCGCTTCACCATGCCAGGGATCGCCAGCGGCTCGTCCGTGAAATCTGCTTGCAGCGTTACGATGATATCGCGTCGTGGATAGCTGCACCGCTGGACAGCTTCCCTCAACAGCCTCTCCAGAGAAGCTCCATGCCCTTCGCGTCGCTCGTTGCGCAGGATGACCAACGGCAGGACTTGGACATAAGGGGCCACGACCTCATACGTGCGGTCAGTCGAAGCGTCGTCGAGGAACAGGACCTCGTAATCGCGCTTGAAGTCCGACATAACCTGCCGGATCTTCCACAACACGAGCCCTGCCGTGCGCTGCTCGTTGTGCGCAGGAATACAGATATAGATCACGCCTATCGCTTCTATCTGCTGGCCACGCGCCGCAGACCCGCGACGCCGCCTAGTCGTTTGTGTCCAATTTGATACCAGGCGCCCGCTCGCCGGTTCCCGGGGGCGGCGTTTTCCACCGCCTATGATGCCAAAAATATTGCTCGGGGAAAAGGCGGACCCGCCGCTCCAGCTCGCTGACCCATTGGCGAGTGAGGTCGAGGGCCTGCTCTCGCACCCCGACACCTTCCCGGGGCCAAAGCCTGATAAGCCAGAAGTGGTAGCGTCGCGGCCCGATCCGGTATGCCCCGCCCACGAAGAAGGGCGCATTTGCGCGCAGCGCCAGGGCCGCTGGCGCACCGTGGGTCGAGGCCAGGCGTCCGAAGAACGGGACGAAGACGCCGCGGCTGCGGGCGTCCTGATCCGCCACGAAGGCAACCACGCGACCCTGCGCGAGGCGCTCTAGCGACCGATCCAATGCCCCTACCCGGTCGATGAGCCCCATGCCAAGACGCCTCCGCATCTCCTCCACGTAGCCGCTCAGCCGGTGGTTCTTCAGCCTCTGCATCACCGCCTCGATCGGGAAGCCGAAGGCAGCGACGACCGATCCCGCAAACTCCCAGTTCCCGAAGTGTCCGCTCACAAGGACAGCCCCGCCTCCCTCCGCGAGGGCGGCCTCCAGCGCCTCGCGCCCCTCGCAAACCTCGACGCGTCGCCGCACCTCATCGAGCCCGGCCCGCATGAGTGGAGCCAGGGTGAGTGCTTCCTGCCCCACGTGCTCGAATGCCGCCAGCGCCGTACGGTGCACCCAATCCTCGTCACGATCTGGAAATGCCTGAGCAAGCTGAGTCTCAACCACCCGACGTCGCCAGCCGAGTCGAAAAGCCAGCCGGCCCAGCGCGCGGCCCACACGCTCACCCGTATCGAGCGGTGCACGCTCGAGGATGGCGAAGGTGAGACGCGCGAGTAAGTACTCGAGAAACTGGCGTAGAGCGGTCAGCGGATCGTCACTCCCCCACCTACAGCCTAGTCGCTTCCGCGCTTGAACTGCATCTCATAAAGGCGCCGGTACGGTCCCTGTTGTGTCAGCAGGTCGTCATGCCGCCCGGACTCCACGATTTGCCCGTCATCAAGCACGATGATCTTGTCTGCGCCCTGGATGGTGGAGAGACGATGCGCGACAACAATGACCGTACGGTTGGCCATGAGCCGATCGATGGCGCCTTGGACCAACCGTTCCGACTCCGTGTCGAGTGCAGAAGTCGCTTCGTCGAGGATCAGTAGGGGCGGATCGCGCAGCAGGGCACGGGCGATCGCGATCCTCTGGCGCTGCCCTCCGGAGAGACGGACGCCGCGATCACCAAGCAGCGTATCGTAGCCCTCCGGCAACCGCTCGATGAACTCGTGCGCATTCGCGGCACGTGCCGCGGCCTCGATCTCCTCCTGGCTGTAGCGATCGGCAGTACCGTAGGCGATGTTCGCCCGCACCGTGTCATGGAAGATCACAGTCTCCTGGGAGACGACGCCGAGCAGGTTGCGAAGCGAGTCGAGGCTTAACTCCGCTACGTTCACCCCGTCCACGCTGATGCGCCCTCTCTGTGGCTGGTAAAACCGCGGCAAGAGATCGACTATCGTGCTCTTGCCGGCGCCAGACGGCCCCACCAGGGCCGCGACCTCGCCCCGCTTGACCTCGAAGCTCACACCCCGCAGCACCGGCTCATCGCTGTCGTACTGGAAATGCACATCTTCGTAGACGACCTCCCGCTCGAACCGCTCCAGTTCGCGTCCTGGAGCTGTGACCGGCTCAATGCCCGTGTCGAGTATCTCGAAGAACCTGTCAGCAGCTGCCAGAGCCAGCTGCGCGCGGGCCGGGAATGTCGTCAGTGTCTTGATCGGCGCCTGCACCCGGAGAGATATCGTCAAGAACGTGAGGAACGCCTCGGCCGTCAGCTCGCCGCGGAACACGAACTGCGCACCCACCCACACGATGATGAGCGTTACAATGCTCCCCAGTACCTCGGAGAGCGGTGAACCTAACAGGCGGATCCGTTCCGCACGCACCATGTGCTTGAAGAACGTGCGATTCGTCTCCCTGAAGCGCTCGTGCTCGAACTTTTCCGCACCGTACGCCTTGACCAGTCTGGCACCGGACGCCGTCTCCTGCAGCATGCTAGTCAGCTCGCCCTGCGCGTCGTAGGCACCGCGGTACCCGCGGCGCAGCCGCCAGAGCATCGGTTTCAAGAAGCCCAGGAAGAGCGGGGCGACGACGAGTGCCAAGAGCGACAGCTTCCATGAAATGATGAACAGCATCGCCACAAAGGCGAACAGCGAGATGGCCTGCCTCAAGACATCGGCCATCGCGTGGGTGATAATCTCCTTCGTCTGGTTGGTGTCTGTGAAGACGCGTGCGACAAGCTGACCGGTCTTTATGCGGTCGAAGAATCCTAGAGGCAGGCGCTGCAAGTGTCCGTACAGCTGGTCGCGCATGTCGCGCACGATCCCTTCTCGCACCACCATGCTGAATACCCTGGCCGCATAGAACAGCGCGTTCTTGAGCAGCAGGGCAACCAACACGACGATGACGACATTGCGCAGGGATGCCCGCGGGTCCGTCCCACCGATCAGACCCCCGACTGTGAACTCGAGCACCTTCTCTACCAGATTGCCGGCACCAGGCATCACCGCAGCTTGCCCGAACAGCGACCGCAGGAACGGGATCAGAAGAATCATGGTGAACCCGTCCAGCAGCGAGCCGAGCGCCATCGCGGCCAGACTGGCCACGAAGATCAGCTGATAGGGACCGAGATAGCGGATCAGTCTACGGTAGGGCTTCACCGCGTTTCACCACGAGGCTTAAGCAGGGCCACTGGTAGGATCATCTCGTCCGGACTGATCCCGCCATGCAGGAAGCTGTCACGGTAGCGTGCCTGGTACTCTCGCAACTTCGTCGGGTAGACGAAGAAGTAGTCTTCACGCGCGATCAGATAGTTGGTCTTCAGGCCGCCACGCGGCAGCCGAATGGAGGCCCCGTCCGCGACAGCGTACACGCTTTCCGAGTCCTCGGCCCGCAGGTCGTCGCCAATCTTGTAACGCAGGCTGAGTGTCGCATCCCGCTTGGCGAACACGGTGGCCGGCCGGTGGCAGTGGACGGAGCCATGATCCGTGGTGAGCAAGACGCGCACACCGCGGGAGCGGATTGTCCGCAGCGCTTCGCGCAAGTCGGAGCCCTCGTACCAGGCGACTGTAAGACGACGCAACGCCTCCGCGTCGCGTGCCATCTCGAACAACAGCTGTGACTCCGCGCGACCGTGCGTCAGAAGATCCACGAAGTTGAAGACCATGGCGATCGCGCGCGGCTCGTCGAGCAGTCCAGGCAAGCGCCGCAGCATCGCCTCGCCGTCGCTCGCCGTATGGATCTTCTCGTAGTGGGCCGCCACGGACCCGTCGGTAAGCTGCTGGATCTGCTCAGCGAAAAGCTGATTCTCGAACGAGTTGAGGCCTGAACGCTCAAAGGCCTCGGGCCAACCAGGACGGCGTTTGGCAAGGTCGTCCGGGAATACGCCGCTGAAGATTGCGTTCCGCGCGTAGGGCGTGGCGCTCGGCAGGATGGAGAGGTAGAGGTCCGACTCCACTTCGAAACTCTCACTGATCACCGGCTCCAAGGCTCGCCACTGATCCAGCCGCAAGCAGTCGACGACGATCAGCACAGCAGGCTCCCCGCGGGCCAGAAGTGGCAGGAAGAAGTGGGGCACCACGTCGACGGACAAGTACGGGCGCTCCTGGCGACCGCGCGCCACCCAGCTCCCATAGTTCGCGACGACGAAGTCGGAGAAGCCCCGCCTCGCGTCGCCCGCAAGTGTCAGCAAGGAGTCGACCAGGCCAGGCTCTTCCGACGCGGTCAACTCGAGCTCCCAATCGACAAGCTCGGAGTGCACATCGGTCCAATCCCGCCAGTCTTTCGCCGCATCGATACGCGCCCGGATGTCTGAATACGCGCGTACGAAATCACGTGTCAGTTGCTCGTGCCGCAGGCCTGGACCTTCCAAGATTCTCGCCACAACAGATAACACCTGCCGCGGGCTCGTAGGCTTAACGATGTAGTCATCGACGTGCCGGACGATCGCTTCAGTGAGCGTCGATTCCTCCTCGCTCTTCGTAACCATCACGACGGCAATGCGTGAGTCGACACTGCGGATCTCCTGGAGCATTTCCGTGCCGGTGCGCCCGGGCATCTGCTCGTCCAGGAGAATGAGGTCATAGTTGCAACGGCGCAGCTGGCTCAGCGCGTCGTCACCGTTGGGCAGGGTATCCACTTCGTAGCCACGCTGCTCGAGGACCAGGCGGTGGGGGAGGAGAAGATCGACCTCGTCGTCAACCCAGAGGATTCGCCCCCTGACGTTCTTCCTACCCTGCATCACAGTTTCCAGGTGTAGCTATACCAAGTCGCGACCGCTCTTCCCGCCCGCAGTGCAGGCTCGAAGACCCAATCGCGCGCCTCCCTGGTCAGCTTCTCGTTATACCCGCGGTCCGGTGTCGCCGGGTCCAGCCGCACGCTGTCCACCTGGCCCGCCTGATTAATGAAGACCCAGACCGTCACCTCGCGCCCGCGCACGGAAGCCGGCCGATCGAGTGGCGCCATGATCACCCCTCTGGGAACGGGTGGGATGAGCCGGCGCAGGCCGGACATCGCGTTCCCGGCGTCGCCGCGCCCCTCGCCGCCGGGGAGACCGGGGCCCGCCTCTGCGCCCTCACGTTCGCTCTCACCCGGATCACGAAGCTCGATCTCACTGAACGCGAGCTCGAGTTCCTGCGGTTGCAACTGCACCGGTTCCACTATCGGAGTCTCTGGACGCGGCGGTATCCTGATCTCCACCGGTGGCCGTAGCAGCACCGCCCTCGTGCTGCCGCCCCCCGGCGCCGCCAGGGCATCACCACTCGCCGGGCCCGCGGCCGCGTACGGGGTCAGTCGCTCCGGTCCTGTCTGGAAGAGGAGGAGGAGGCTCAGATGAATGACGACGGACAGGAGCAGCCCCAGGCGCCACACCCTGCGCTCCTGGCGCAGCCGCTGTCCAATCGGTTCCACTGCCATCGATCCACGTTCGCTAGCCGTCAGCGAGCCGGGTCCGTTCCTCCAGCCACGCGCTCCGGATTCAACTCGGCGATCTGGAGGAGTTGCTTGTCCCGATCGAGTATCCAGACTGCCCCGCTGTCGTCGACGACCACGTCGGTGACGAAGCGCACCTCCCGCGCAACTCCCATCACGCGCGGCTCCGATCCGCTCACGTCTACCACCGCCATGCCTTCGGGTCCAGCGGCGACGTAGAGGAGATCCCCAGCGAGATCCGCAGCATAAGCGAACCTGATCCCCGTATACTCTGATACCACGCGCGGCGCCTGCGGATCCCTCGCGTCAAGCAGGAACACCCCTCTTGTCCCGGCTGCCACGGCCAAGCGGCTGCCCTCAGCGCGTACAGTGCGTCCGGCAGCCGGCAACACGACCTCACCCAGCCTCTCCAGACGGGGGCTGTAAGAGGAGAGACGATCCCCTGCCAACACCCAGCCGACGCGCCCGAAGTCGCTGAAGGTTATGTCAGTGACAAAATCACTCTGCTCGAAGGCACCGATGCGCGCCAGCGAGATCTCGTCATCCTGCCTCCGTACCTGAAGCAAGCGGAGCGAGTCCGCGCCGGCAACGGCCAGCCGGCGATCAAAGACCTCCAGTGTACTTCCGCCACGCTCATCGACCACCTGCCCTTGCGCAGAGTCATCTTCCAGCGGAAAGCCGATCAAATTCGAGAAGGTGCTGAGCACCAGCAGATCCAGGTCCGGCAGGACAGCCGAGTCCTCAATCCCACGCACGCCGGAGCCCCGACTGAGCACTGCGCCATCCCTCGACACGACGCGGGCACCGCCAAGTCCAACCACGGCAGCGCCCCCCATGAAACCGCTCATGCGGTCCGGTACCAGGCCGAGCGGCACGTTCTGGAACTCGTACTCAAGCGAGGGCCCAGCGGCCATGCGGCGGGCATACCGCGAATCCAACTCCAACCCGATGAGGAAACCGACGGCCCCGCCCATGAGGCCTGTTACTATCCCGACACATTCCCTACTGCTACAAACCGAATTGACAGTGCTCCCCTCATTGAAGCTGTATGCGGAGACGCCGACTGCGAGGGCCACACCGACAGCGAACAACCAGCGCCGATTCCTCTTGAGCGCTTGCGCCTCAGCCGTTGTGGGGCCAGCAAGTATGGCCACGGCCAGCGCCAGGGCCAGCGTTCGACGCACGCATGTCGAGCCGAACAGCTTTGCCGGCATAGGGCTACTCCTTCTCGGTGACCTCGAAAGCACGTACTCGGGTGGCCAACTGCTCGCTCAGGCGGTCCCAGACCCGCAGCCTGATCTCATACTCCCCGGCGGGCACCTCTTTGGGATCCAACGCCAGGTACTCCGTCACCCGATCGCGCCCGTCCAGCCGCACCTCGCGGCTGAACCGCAGCTCGAGCCGGTCGTCACCGACAATACTGAACCCCCAGGCGTCGGCCAAGGCACCGAGGAGCTGGCTGATGGGTCCACCACGCTGAAGCCTCTTCACCCTCACCTGCAGGGCCACGTCGTATGATGCGAAGCCCTCTGCGTCGCTGGCGAGCCCGTACAGCTCGTAGTAGATGTGCACAGGCTCACCCGGCAGATACTCCAAAGCTGGATTGACTTGGATGTCGTAATCGAAACGCTTCCGGGGATCTTCGACCAGCGGTCTGATCGCGTCAGCCACCAAGATGTCGCTCACGCTGAGAGAGTCGCCGGAGAAAGCCCAGGCACTAAACGTGTCCCGCGCCGCCGCGGCACGCCAGGTAACCGCGTCCCGCGTCTCCACTGCCGCCACCAGGAAGTCGGCCGGCGGCATCAGAATCCGCCAACTCCTGTACTCGTTCGTCTCGGCTGACTCCGCATACGCTACAACTTCCGTGCCCACGCGCCGCAGGAAGCTCTCACCATAACGGTCAAACAAGAAGAGGCCGACCTCCAGCTCTCCCTTGTTCAGATCGAGTTCACGCGCCAGGTCAACCAGCGGCAGCGCCGCATGGATCTCGACGGCCACCTCGTCCGGCGTCTCACCGCGGAACCGCGCGATCTGAACAGGCAATTCCAGCAGTTCAGAGATGGACGGGATGTTGTCATACTTCGCGGGGACAAGGGCCCGGTAGCTCTCAGCGATGAACTCGTAGTCGCCCGCGAACCGCGCGTCCAGGTAGCCGGGCATCTGCTGGAAGATGAAGACCGGCCCATCCCTACCGTAGCTCCAGATTATCGACCTCCGCCCGATCGCGTACGGGTTCCCACGACTCGTCACATCGGGGCCGAAAACCCCGATGTCGTCCGGCGCACCGTACCGCACGAAGACGATCCCACGATCGGTCTCCCAGCCGCGTAGTCCGGCTTCCGGCGCCGCGAATCGCAAATCCGCGTAAGCTACGCGGGCAACGTGTTCGAGGCGTCGCTCATTCGCCTCCGTGAGATACAGCGGGTCCGTCAGCTGCCAGTAGCGCGAGTTGAACTCGGCCCGCTCATCCTCGCTCAGATCGAGGTAGTCCTCCGCAGCCCGCCGCTGCAGCACCGGGGCAAGGTTCTCGATCGCTGCACGCTCGTCGTCGTGGAGTCGCACCAAACCGTCTTCGAAGGCCTCGGCAGCTTCATCTTCCCGACCAGCAGCATGCAGACCCAGCCCCATGAAGAGATACGGCTCCGGTCGCTCCGGATGCTCCGAACGCAGCCTCCGCGCCAGAGCCAGGTATTCGGCGAATCGCTGCTCATCGAACAGATAGCCCATCAATCGGATGGCCGCAGCGACGTGCTTGGGGTCGTAACGGAGCGCCGCTCGGAAGTGCTCGAGCATCTCCTCCTTCGCCAACTCACCCGAATCCTCGATCGCCGGCGCATCCTCCAGATAGGCATCGGCGTAGCGTGATGGCCGCTCGTCGAACAGCCTGTAGAACTCGGTAACCGGCGGTCCACGGAAGAACGGGCGAAAGCGCCGATGCCGCTGGCTCTCGTACTCGAGTTCCCTGATGTACCCGATGTTGAAGTGGATCTCCGCCAGGACGTCGGGGTCACCCTGCTCTTCAGCCGCGGACAGAGCGCGATTGAACAAACGGCCAGCGTCCACCTTCATGTGCTGTTTCAGACGAAGCCGAGCCAGCTCGAGCAAGTAGCGCGGATCGGACGGCCTGAGCCGAAGCGCCTCAAGCAGGGCCCGCTCGGCCCTCAGCCGATCACGGAAGTCGGTTTCGACCGAGCTTGCGCGATGGCCGTAGAGCCGGCCCAGCTGGTAGTGCGCGTCGGCCAGGGAAGGGGCCGCGTCGGTTGCCCTCTCAAGCTCAGCGAAAGCAAGCAGTGTGTCACCCGCAGAAGCGAAAGCGAGGCCCCGCTCGATGTGCTGGCGGGCCACGTCCTCTTGCGCCTGAGCGGCGTGAGCCGCCAGCAGCAGCGACGCCGATAGCAGGAGATTAGTAAGCTGCTTCACGGCTGCGGTCCTTCACGTTAACGCTCTCGAGAACCCACCCTCAATAAAACTAGGCTTCGCTGTGGCAAAGGAAAAGGGCGGCCAGCGGCGTCTGGTTTCGCAAGGCCCTTGCCCAGCCCCACGGCGGCAGCCAAGTTGGCCAACGTCCCGGGAATGGCCGATTGGGGGCGCTCGTGTGGGGCGGCATGCACATACAAGCCAGCGGAGCACGAGAGCATGATGGGGCTTGAGGGAGCGGTTCTCATTCCGATTCTGATCCTTGGAAGCGCGGCGATTCTTTACTACGCGCTCTTGGGCGTGCGGGCTCGCCAAATCCAGAGGCGCCGCGAGCACCGGACTTCCGCCAGCTGATCGGATCCGAACCTCGAGACGGGAGGTTTCTGATGCACGGGCTGTTCGGCCGGCTGCAAGCCGAGATCGAGGAGATGCGGGAGCAGGGGGTCTACAAGCAGCTGATCCACCTCGATTCGCCGCAGGACGCCGTGGTCAAGATCGCGGAGACCGGAGGCGAGGTGATCAACCTTTGCTCCAACAACTACCTGGGCCTCTGCAGCAAGCGCGAGGTGGTGGAGGCTGGCCGGGCGGCGTACGAGCAATATGGTGCCGGGACGTCGTCAGTGCGATTCATCTGCGGCACCTTCACCCTGCACCGGCAGCTGGAGGAGAAGATCGCCGATTTCCTCGGCCTCGAGTCTGCGCTCACGTACGTCTCCTGCTGGAACGCGAACATGGGGCTCATGCCCACGTTCCTCGAAGAAGAGGACGTTTTGATCTCCGACGAGCTGAATCACGCCTCAATCATCGATGGCGTCCGCATGACCCGTTCGAACCGGAAGATCTACAAGCACTCCGACATGAAGGAACTCGAACAGGCGTTGCAGGGGAGTGCTGACGCCAGGAATCGCTTCATCATCACCGATGGCGTCTTCTCTATGGAGGGTGACATCTGCAAATTGCCGGATATTCTCGAGCTAGCCGAGAGGTATGACGCCGTGGTGGCCGTCGACGATTCACACGCGACGGGCGTCCTGGGCTCCACGGGGCGTGGGACGCCGGAGCACTATGGACTGCACGGCAAGGTGCCCATCATCACCAGCACGCTTGGCAAGGCTCTGGGGGGTGCCGCGGGAGGGTTCACCGCCGGGCCCGCCGAGCTGACGGATTATCTGACACAGCGCTCGCGACCGATGCTGTTCTCTAACGCGCTACCGCCGGCGACGGCCGGGCATTCGCTGGCGGCCATCGACTACCTGGACAGTCACCCGGAGTTGATCGAGAAGCTGAGGGCGAACACGAAGTACTTTCGCGAGAGATTGCTGGAGGCGGGGTTCAAGCCCATTGAGGGAGAGACACCGATCGTACCGATCATCATAGGGGAAACGGCCGAAGCGATCCGCATGAGCAAGATGCTGCTGGACGAAGGGGTGTTCGTGATCGGCTTCGGTTACCCTGTCGTGCCCCACGGCACCGCACGCATCCGCTGCCAGATCTCGGCGGCGCACGAGATCGAGCAGCTCGACGCCGTACTCGCCGCCATGAAGAAGGTAGGCGCCAAACTGGGAGTCGTCTGAGACGTAGCAATGGCACGCATCGCGGCAAGCATCCTGAGCGCCGACTTCTCACGACTGGCCGAGCAAATCGCCGCGAGTGAAGCGGGAGGCGCCGACTGGATTCATGTGGACGTGATGGATGGCCACTTCGTGCCCAATATCACGGTCGGCCCGCTTGTCGTGGCGGCGGCGCGGCGTGCCACGAAGTTGCCCCTCGACGTCCACCTGATGATCGAGAAGCCCGAGCGCTACCTGAGCCAGTTCGTGACCGCTGGCGCTGATTGGCTCACCGTCCACCAAGAGGCGTGCCCTCATCTCCACCGCACGGTCCAGCAGATCCGGGAACTGGGTGCTCGACCGGGCGTCGCGCTCAACCCGGCCACCCCCGTGGAGACGCTGATGGACATTCTCCCGTTCGTGGATCTGGTGCTGGTGATGACCGTGAACCCCGGTTTCGGTGGGCAGTCGTTCATCCCCGACTCTCTCTCCAAAGTCAACCGCCTGGCGCGACGGCTGGCAGAGGGTCGGCTGGCCGGCATCGAGATCGAGGTAGACGGCGGCATCGATCCCGACACCGCTCCCGCCGCCGTGGCTGCTGGGGCGACCGTACTGGTGGCCGGGTCAGCAGTGTTCTCCCACGGCTCGATTCCCGACAACGTGCGGGCCCTACGCCGCAGTCTCGCGGTGGAGGTGTAGGGCGGGAACCGCCGCACAGCTCGCCAGCTTCCCAACAGTGAGAGCCGCGGCACAGCCATCACGCTTCGACCGCGAACACGCTTGATCCAGGTACGTGTACGTTATCGTGAGGATCGAGATCGATGCCGGTTATCTAGGCGAGGCGCTCTCCCGAGCCGATTGCGCATTAGGCGCCGATGCGGCGCGTTCTCTACGCCGAGGGCGGCCGGCTGCGCAGCTTGGTCAAGATCTGTTTTAACGACCACGCCATCCGCTACCTTGAAGGTGGGGCGGAGACCGGCGTCAAGCCCGGCGACGAGATCCAAATCGTACACTCGATCGCCGGCGCCGTTGCCACCGCGCTTGGAGTGGGACAAGTGGAACTCACACCGGACGAGATCCGACGCTACGCCCGGCACATCGTCATGCCGGAGGTGGGGCTTGAAGGGCAGAAGAGGCTCAAACAGGCCCGCGTACTCCTCGTTGGGGCTGGTGGCCTCGGCTCGCCCGCATCGCTCTATCTGGCCGCTGCAGGCGTCGGCACGATCGGGCTGGTAGACTTCGACGCCGTTGAGTTCAGCAACCTCCAGCGGCAGATCATCCACGGCACCAGGGATGTAGGACGCTCGAAGCTGGACTCGGCGCGGGACCGCCTGCTCGACGTGAACCCCGAGATCACCATCGAGGGCCATCAGGTCCGGCTGCGCTCCGACAACGCGCTGGAGATCCTGGGCCGTTACGACGTGATCGTCGACGCAAGCGACAACTTCCCAACCCGCTATCTCGTCAACGACGCCTGCGTGTTGCTCGACAAGCCTGACGTCTACGGATCGATCTTCCGCTTCGAGGGGCAGCTCTCGGTCTTCTACGCCGAGGAAGGGCCGTGCTACCGCTGTCTCTACCGTGAGCCGCCACCGCCCGGCCTAGTGCCGCCGTGCGCAGAGGGCGGCGTGCTCGGCGTGCTGCCGGGAATCATCGGTGCCCTGCAGGCGAACGAGACGATCAAGCTGATCCTCGGCAGGGGCGAACCGCTCATCGGGCGTCTGCTTCTGTTCGACGCTCTGCGGCTGCGCTTCCGCGAACTGCGGTTGCGTAGGGATCCCGAGTGCCCGATCTGCGGTGAGAACCCGACCATCCACGAGTTGGTTGACTACGACGCGTTCTGCGGCGTCACGCAGGCCGAGTCGGACCTGCGCAGACTCGAGGGCGAGATCCCGCAGATCAGCGCCCGCGAGCTGAAGGCGCGGCTCGATGCCGGTGCACCGATACGGCTGATCGATGTCCGCGAGTCCCACGAGTGGGACATCTGCAATCTGGAGGGAGCCGAACTCATCCCACTGGGGACACTTCCCGCTCAGCTGAACCACCTCGACGCTACTCAGGAGATCGTCGTCTATTGCCGCATCGGTGAGCGCAGTGCACACGCCGTGCGCTTGCTGCAGGACGCGGGTTTCCGCAGAGCGTTCAATCTGACGGGCGGCATCGTATCCTGGTCGGACGAGGTGGACCCGTCCATGCCGACGTACTAGCGCAGGTGTCCGCGCCCACACACCGCTACTTCTCCGCTGAGCCCCTCGTGCCAGCGCATCGCGGCCCGTCCACATCGGGGGACCGTCGATCAAGAGGCGGACATCTGACAGGTTGCTCGATTGGGGCGTCGACGGCATCATCACTATGAAGCCGGACGAAGCCGTGCGAGCGCGCGCAGGCCATTTAGGCCGCTGAGCGTGCTCGAGGCCGTTTCCTTGAACCGCTACCCGAATGAATCCGCATGAGTAGGCGATCGCATTCATGCCGCCGATCAGGCCGTGCCCGATCTGCCGGCCTGCTCGCAATCCCGATCATCATCACGCTCATGGCTACCGAGACAACGGCTCAGAGCGATCGGCCCCGTGCCCGGGACGTCGGCATCGCGCCGGGCATCTTCCAGCCGGGCCGGCACAACGCCATCACCGACGTCGCAGGAGTGCGGGTCGGGCAGACTACGGTATGGGAGGCCGACTCGATTCGCACGGGCGTCACGGTCATCCTCCCCCACGCCGGCGACCTCTATCGCGAGCGGGTGCCCGCCGCCATCCACGTGATCAACGGGTACGGGAAGCTGCTCGGCGTGACCCAGGTGCAGGAGCTGGGGGAACTGGAAACGCCCATCGCGCTGACCGGCACGCTTTGCGTCTGGCAGGTGGCAGATGCGCTGGTCGACTACCTGCTCCGCCAACCGGGGATGGAGACGGTGCGCTCCATCAATCCGGTCGTCGGCGAGACGAACGACGGGTATCT
>Ga0111181_1156_pt1 | contig 16546 bp, 13 predicted proteins | sample DeeMarSWOR324_28_FD_80236 | JGI IMG/M metagenome (GOLD analysis project Ga0111181, IMG submission 80236) | Gemmatimonas sp. SM23_52
CGAGGAGAGAAGAGAGAATGGCGAAGGCGAAGTTTGAGCGGACGAAGCCGCACGTGAACGTGGGGACGATTGGGCACGTGGACCATGGGAAGACGACGTTAGTGGCGGCGATCACGCTGGTGCAGTCGAAGCGGGGTTTGGCGGACTATGTGCCGTTTGAGGAGATTGACAAGGCGCCGGAGGAGCGGGAGCGGGGGATCACGATAGCGACGGCGCACTTGGAGTACGAGACAGAGAGGCGGCACTATGCGCATATCGACTGTCCGGGGCACGCGGACTATGTGAAGAACATGATTACGGGTGCGGCGCAGATGGATGGTGCGGTGTTGGTGGTGAGCGCGGCGGACGGGCCGATGCCGCAGACGCGGGAGCATGTGTTGTTGGCGCGTCAGGTGAATGTGCCGTACATCGTGGTGTACTTGAACAAGGTGGACATGGTGGACGATCCGGAGCTACTGGAGCTGGTGGAGCTAGAGGTTCGGGATCTGTTGAACGAGTATGAGTTTCCGGGTGATGATCTACCGGTGATCAAGGGGAGTGCGTTGAAGGCATTGGAGAGTGGGGAGCCGGGGGTGGAGGAGACGAGGAGCCTGGATGAGCTGTTGGAGGCGTTGGACAGCTATATTCCGCAGCCGGAGCGGGATGTGGAGAAGCCGTTTTTGATGCCGGTGGAGGATGTGTTTTCGATCACGGGTCGAGGCACGGTGGGGACGGGGCGGATCGAGCGAGGGAAGATCAAGGTAGGGGATGAGGTAGAGATTGTGGGTTTGGGGGCTCACAAGAAGACGGTGGTGACGGGGGTGGAGATGTTCCGCAAGACCCTGGACGAGGGGGTAGCGGGGGACAATGCGGGGGTGTTGTTGCGGGGGGTGGAGAAGGACGAGATCGAGCGTGGGATGGTGTTGGCGCAGCCGGGATCGATCACGCCGCATACGAAGTTTGAGGGTGAGGTGTACGTATTGACGAAGGACGAGGGTGGGCGTCACACGCCGTTTTTCACGGGGTATCGTCCGCAGTTTTATGGGTAGCTCCGGACAGGACTGAGAGATCATGCCGAGCAATCGTGTGAAGATCACCCTGGCATGCAGCGAGTGCGAGTCGCGCAACTACAACCTGAGGAAGAACCGGCAGAAGCACCCGGAGCGTGTAGAGTACCGAAAGTACTGCCGGCGCTGCGGCAAGCACACAAGCCACAAGGAGACGAAGTAGCAGGGGATTATGATCGACCGACTGACCCGGCTGCGCGAGTTCCTGTCCACTGTCCCGGTCGAGATGAAACGGGTGACGTGGCCGGACTGGGATCAGCTACGGAATGCCACGGGCGTGATCATTGTGTTCGTGTTGATTGTGGCCGGGATCATCGGTCTGATGGACCTGGTGTTCCGTCAAGTCGTGAACGTGATCATCAGCCAGCTTGGCGCCTGAGGTTGCATGAACGATCAGAAGACCGATCAGGACGCCAGGTGGTACGCTATACAGACATATGCGGGTCACGAGAACAAGGTCAGGACCCTGATCGTTCGACGTATCGAGGAGGAGCCTGGAGACTCGATCGAGGAGAAGGAGATCCAGGAGGTCCTCGTCCCGACTCATGAGGTCGTGGAGGTCAAGGGCGGCAAGAAAGTCGCGAAGAGCAAGCGGCTGTATCCCGGATATGTTCTCGTGAAGATGGTCCTGAATGAGAGGACCCTGCACGAGATCAATAACATCCAGGGCGTGATCAAGTTCGTCGGTGGCGGCAGTGTGCCACAGCCGCTGCGCGAGGATGAGGTCAACAAGATCCTGGGCATAGAGACAGCCGCTGCGGTGGACACCCCGGAGGAGCAAACGCGGATCCCCTTCTACGTGGGCCAGTCCGTAGAAGTGACTGAGGGTCCCTTCAGCGACTTCACGGGTACCGTCGAGCACATCGACCAGGAGAAGGGAAAGGTCAAGGTTCAGGTCTCGCTGTTCGGGCGGTCGACGACGGTCGAGCTGGATTACACGCAGCTCAAAGGTTACTAGCGACGATACGGATGGCTAAGCCCAAGAAGAGAGTCATCGGCTTCATCAAGCTACAGGTTCCTGCGGGTCAGGCGACCCCGGCACCTCCGGTTGGCCCGGCGCTGGGCCAGCACGGCGTGAACATCATGGATTTCTGTAAACAGTTCAACGCCAGGACGCAGGGGCAGGGTGGACTGTTGATCCCGGTCGAGATCTCCGTGTACGCGGATCGCTCGTTCAGCTTCATCACCAAGACGCCGCCAGCGGCCGTCTTGCTGAAGAAGGAGGCGGGGATCGAGAAGGCTTCGGGCGAGCCGAACCGGACCAAGGTGGCGACGGTGAGCCGGGAGAGGATCTCAACGCCGCGTCGGTCGAGGCCGCTATGCGCATGATTGAGGGGACGGCGCGATCGATGGGGATCGTGGTGGCGGACTGATGGGCAAGCACGGGAAGCGCTATCGCGCGGCAGCGGAGGTGCGTGACAACACGAGGTACTATGAGGTGCACGACGCTCTGCGGATTGTGAAGGAGACAGCCTCGGCCAAGTTCGACGAGACTATCGATGTCGCCGTGCGGCTCAACGTGGACCCCAGACATGCCGACCAGATCGTGCGTGGCACGATCAACCTGCCGCACGGCACCGGGAAGACGGTACGCGTTCTCGCCATCGCGGAGGGCGACAAGGCACGCGAGGCTGAGGAGGCCGGAGCCGACTACGTCGGGACCGAGTACACCGAGAAGATCCAGCAGGGTTGGCTTGAGTTCGATGCCGTCGTGGCCACGCCTGACACCATGCGCGAGGTTGGGAAGCTGGGACGGGTCCTAGGGCCCAGAGGGTTGATGCCGACCCCGAAGGCCGGCACCGTCACGATGGACATCGGCCGCGCGGTGCGGGAACTCAAGGCGGGACGCATAGAGTTCAGGGTCGATCGTACCGGGAACGTGCATGCGCCCATCGGCAGGGTCTCCTTCCAGCTTGATAAGTTGGTCGAGAACCTCCAGGGCCTCATGGATGCGGTTCTGCGTGCGCGGCCGGCGGCAGCCAAGGGCGGCTACGTGCGGGGTGTCACGGTCTCCAGCACTATGGGGCCGGGAGTCAAGATCGAGCCCTCGCTCTTCCGCAAGAGCGCCTGAGCTTGCGGGGCTGTATCAGGGTGGCGAGGTAAAGACAGACAATCATCATGGCACAACGTACCAGGAAAGAGAAGATCGAGCTAACCGCCGAGCTGGTGAACAGCCTCCGTGACGCGCGCGTCCTTTACCTGGCGGATTTCACCGGGCTCAACGTCAAGGACGTGACGGAACTGCGGCGGCGGTTTCGAGAGGCGGGGATTCGGTTCGTCGTCGTGAAGAACCGCCTGGCCTTGAGGGCTCTCGAGCAGCTGGACGTGCCCGATATCTCGGAACACCTGCGGGGACCGACCGGCCTCGTGATTGGCCGGGAGGATCCGGTCGTCCCGGCAAAGACACTGCGCGAATTCGCGAAAGAGTATGAGGATCGCCCGACGGTGAAGGTCGGCGTCGTGGAGGACCGCGTCGTGTCGGCTGAGGAGATCCAGCGGCTCGCGGATCTGCCCCCGTGGGAGGAGTTGCTGGCGAGTATCGCGGGTTCGCTGACGGCTCCCGTGGCTGGTATCGTCGGTGTCCTCAGCGCCCTGCTGCGCGACCTGGCGTATATGATCGGGGAGGTTGCCCGCCAGCGTGAGGGCGGTGGCGGCTGAGCTGGGCACCTTGTTGGGTTTGGATCTACGCGGGTTTGCGAAAGGACAAGGGGAATTCACCGTCACAGATAGGGAAACATGAGCAAGGTTGAGGAGATTCTTGACGCGATCAGCTCACTGACCGTGCTTGAGGCGGCAGAGCTGAAGAAGGCTATGGAGGAGAAGTTCGGTGTGAGTGCCGCCGCACCCGTGGCAGTCACGGCTGCCACTGCGGGCGCGGCGGCGGGTGAGGCGGCGGAGGAAAAGTACGAATTCGACGTCATCCTCAGCAGCGTCGGCGACAAGAAGATTCAGGTCATCAAGGCGCTGCGCGAGGTCACCAACCTTGGCCTGAGGGAGGCGAAGGAACTGGTGGACGGTGCCCCCAGCACGATTAAGGAAGCTGCGAGCAAGGAGGAGGCTGAGCAGATCAAGGCGAAGCTTGAGGAGCAGGGCGCTACGGTCGAGCTCAAGTAGGGTCGGAGGAGCCATCTGGGTCGGCGGCGACCGTCGGCTACTGGATCGAAAGACGAGGTGAAGGCCCCTCTGGCTATGGCGCTCACGTGGCGTGGAAAACTTGTACGCAGGAACACGGAACCCCGCAATCCAACGGGACAAGGGGTTGTTGTGCGCTTTTTACTGACCTCGACCTTCACGCTCAGGCGCGAACCCTGACTTAGACACTCTTCCCTGGAGGTATAGACCTTGGCCAACACCATGACCCACGGCGACACGCTGGCGAATCGCAACGCTTCCGGTGCGAACGGCGCCGCGAGGAACGGACCTCCCGTCATCGAGTTTGCCCACCTCGGGATGTGCAGCGCAAAGCCTTTGACGCTCTGCTCGACAGGGATCTCGAGGAGGGCGCTGCCCGCGACTATGGGCTGGAGCGCGTCTTCAACGAGATCTTCCCCAGCGCTGACGCCAAGCAGAACTTCACTCTGGAGTTCGTCAGCTACTCCCTTGGTGAGCCGAAGTACACGGTCGAGGAGTGCATGGAGCGCGACATGACTCCGCTCAAAGCGACGCTCCGCCTGGTAATCAATGAGGATGTCGGCGGCGAGAAGCGGCCGCGGGATATTCTGGAGAAGGAGGTCTACCTGGGTGAGCTTCCGCTGCTCACCGAACAGGGGACCTTCGTGATCAACGGGGCCGAACGGGTCATCGTCAGCCAGTTGCACCGCTCACCGGGCGTGGTTTTTGAGGAGACTATTCACCCCAACGGCACCAAGCTGTATTCGGCTCGCATCATCCCGTTCCGTGGCTCGTGGGTGGAATTCTCCATCGACATCCACGACGTGATTCACGTCCACATAGACAAGAAGAAGAAATTCCCGGCCACCGCCTTGCTCCGCGCTTTCGGGCACGGCGGCGACCCGGATGTCCTAGACCTGTTCTATGGCGTTCGCGATATAAGGCTAGAGGATATCGCGGGCGACAAGGCCTTGCGTCGTGAGGTCGTCGGGACTCTGCTCGCCGCTGCTGTTGCCAACCCGGGCTACACCGTGCAGCCCGAGACGATCGTCCTCACCGGCTTCGACCTCGAAGAGGATCAGGGTTGGCTCGCCGAGGACCAGCGGAGCCCAGAGACCGGTCGTCTGTTGGGGGCAAAGGGTGATCCGATCGGCGCGGACCTGGTCAACCGGCTGCTTGAGGTGGGGATAGAGGAAGTACCGGTCTATCGTGAGGCTGAAGCCTTCCTCGCCTTTCGTGCCGGTGAACTCACGCCTGAGCTGGTCCGGACGCTGCGGAGGGCGAAGGTCGACAAGCTCTCGCTCTACTCGAGCCCGGCTCGTGTCTCGCTCCGTGGTCGCTACGAGGACCTCGCCAACCGGCGCGATTGGAGCCATGATCCGCGTCTCGCCGCCGATGTCGTGGATGCCGAGACCGGCGAGGTACTGGCGGACCGGGGGCGTCCTTTCGACACCAGGCTGTTCGAGACGCTGGGGAAGAAGGGAGTGCGGCAGGTTCAGGTCTTTGCCGGCGGTGCCCGTGGCGAGTCGCCACTTATCAAGAACACGCTGGCGAAGGACCCGACGCACAGTGAAGCGGAGGCTTTATACGCCATCTACTCCCTGCTACGCCCGGGTGAGGCGCCCAATCTCGAGACGGCTCGCACGGCGATCGAGCGGCTGTTCTTCAATCCCAAACGGTACGATCTCGGTCGTGTGGGTCGCTACAAGATCAACCAGCGGCTGCGTGACACGTTCCGGCTGCTGGGTATGGAGCCGCCAGCGGCTGAAGTGACGATCCTCACGGTGGCCGACTTCATCGCGATTATCCGCTACTTGATTGAACTGCATGAGGCGCGCGGGTACGTCGATGACATCGACCACCTGGGCAACCGGCGAGTGCGCTCGGTGGGCGAGCTTATCGCCAATCAATTCTCGGTGGGGCTGTCGCGTATGGCTCGGCTGGTCCGCGAGCGCATGTCGATCGCCAGTGACCCCGAACAGATCAACATTGACGACTTGGTGAACGCGCGAACCGTGAGCGCGGTCATCCAGTCTTTCTTCGGTTCGTCGCAGCTCAGCCAGTTCATGGACCAGACCAACCCGCTGGCCGAGCTGACACACAAGCGTCGACTCTCAGCGTTGGGGCCGGGTGGCTTGACGCGCGAGCGGGCCGGGTTCGAGGTGCGAGACGTGCACTACTCGCACTACGGGCGGATGTGCCCGATCGAGACACCGGAGGGGCCCAACATCGGTCTGATCACGAGTCTGTCGACCTTCGCGCGGATCAACGATCTGGGATTCGTCGAGACGCCCTATCGAAAGGTTCAGCAGGGCAAGGTGACCGGCGACATCGTTTGGCTGACGGCAAGCGAGGAGGAGGAGTTCGCCGTGGCTCAGGCGAACGCCGCACTCAACCCGGACGGCACCTTCGTCAACGAGGTCGCGCTCTGCCGGCAGGCCGACGACTACCCGCTCTTGCCACCCGAGCAGATCGATTACATGGACGTCTCGCCGGATCAGCTTGTGGCAGTCTCGCCGGCGCTGATCCCGTTCCTGGAGCACGATGACGCCAACCGCGCACTGATGGGGTCCAACATGCAGCGCCAGGCCGTCCCGCTGCTCTTTCCTGAGCGGCCCCTCGTAGGCACCGGTCTTGAGGCCAAGGTGGCACAGGACTCCGGCGCGGTGGTCGTCGCCAAGCGCGGCGGCATCGTGACTCAGGTACGCGCAGACGAGATCATGATCGACACCGGCATCGTCAAGCCAGGCGGCGACGAACCACTTGCCAAGCTCAGCCAGTTCGATCGTTACAAGTTGAAGAAGTACTGGCGTACGAACCAGGATACGGCGATCAACCAGCGTCCTCTGGTCCAGGTAGGCGATCGGGTAGAGGCGGGCGACATCATCGCCGATGGCGCCTCGACCGATCGGGGCGAGCTGGCCCTGGGCTGCAACCTGACGGTCGCGTTCATGCCCTGGTACGGCCATAACTTCGAGGACGCGATCGTCATCAGCGAACGGCTGGTGAAGGACGACACCTATACGTCCATCCATATCCAGGAGCTCGAGCTCCATGTCCGCGACACCAAGCGGGATCTGGATGAGCGGGGGATCGTGCGTATCGGCGCTCAGGTGAAGCCGGGCGACATCTTGGTTGGGAAGATCACGCCGAAGGGCGAAACAGAGCTGTCCCCTGAGGAGAAGCTGTTGACGGCGATCTTTGGGGAGAAGGCCAAGGACGTCAAGGACAGCTCGTTGCGCGTGCCGCCGGGGATGGCCGGCACGGTGATCGACGCCAAGATCTTCTCCCGCCGGATCGACGACGCGTTGCTTGAGAAGGAGCACGGCGAGAGGATTGGGCTGCTCAGGGAGCAAGAGCGCGACGAGATCAGCCGGGTGACGGAGGTCCGCGACGAGGAGTTGCGGGAGCTGCTCAAGGGCCAGACGGCTCAGTTGTTCCTGAAGCGCGGGACCATCGAGCCTTACTTCAAGGAAGGTAAGAAGCTGAGCGAGAGGGTTATCGACGAGCTCGACTTCTCGAAGCTCGACCTCACGGCTCTCAAGGTGAAGAACGCGGCCGCGAACGAGAGGATCCGACGCGTCATCGATGAGTCGCGGCAGCGTATCGAGCGAATCCGCGAGAAGACCGAGGAGTCGATCGACAAGGTCCTGCAGCCGGACGAGCTGTCTCCGGGTGTCGTCCAGCTTGTGAAGGTCTACATCGCGGAACGACGCAAGGTCGCTGTGGGAGATAAGGTCGCCGGTCGTCACGGCAACAAGGGCGTGATCGCACGCGTTGTGCCCGAGGAGGACATGCCGTTCGTGCCGGACGGCACCGCGGTGGACATCGTCTTGAATCCGCTGGGTGTGCCGAGCCGGATGAACGTGGGGCAGATCTTGGAGACGCATCTCGGGTGGTGTGCGCGGATCCTGGGCTTCGAGGCCAAGACGCCGGTGTTCCACGGGGCGACCGAGGACGAGGTCGGCGTGCTGCTGAAGCTGGCCGGCGTTCATTGGGCGCACGAGTGCCTGAGCATCCGCTCCGTCTCGCCACCGCAGCTCAGCGACACCGACGTGCGCCACTTCATTGACGCGCTCCGGGAAGGAGCGGTGCGAGGACGGCCCGGTAGCAGGGACGGGACGCGACCGTCAGGTTCGCCACTGGGACTGGGCCGGACACTCGACGTGCTGCTGGCGGAGACGAGATCCGAGCGGGTGACCGAGACCCTGACGGCTTTACGCGACTATCTGATCGATGCCTCCACGGAGCTGGCGTCGCGCGCGGGCGAGACGAACCTGGCGAAGGCTGGATTCGAGGCGGCGGCGAAGTTGTCGCGCCGCAAGGGCTCGACGGAGGGGCTCGACGAGGCCCTCGAGCAGTTCATCCGACGGGCGGGTCTGGCACCGGCGGGCAAGCTGCGACTGCGCGACGGGCGCACCGGCGACTACTTCACCATGGAGGTGACGGTGGGCGGCATCTACATGATGAAACTGGCTCACCTGGTGGACGACAAGATCCACGCCCGCTCGATCGGTCCGTACTCGCTGGTCACCCAGCAGCCGCTGGCCGGTAAGGCTCAGTTCGGCGGTCAGCGCTTCGGGGAGATGGAAGTGTGGGCGCTGGAGGCCTACGGGGCAGCGCACACGCTGCAGGAGATGCTGACGGTCAAGTCAGATGACGTGGCCGGTCGATCCCGAGCGTACGAGGCCATTGTGAAGGGGGAGAACCTGCCGGAGCCAGGGATACCCGAAAGCTTCAACGTGCTGGTGAAAGAGCTGCAGTCGCTGGGCCTCAGCGTTGAGCTCGGCCAGAGTGATGAGGGAATCTGAGGGAGTCCTGCAGGCTACATAGAGGGAAAAGACAGACATGATCGACTTCCCGAGGCACCGCGAGACTCGTCCGACCGAGTTCGATTTCATCCAGCTGAAGATCGCTTCACCGGAGCAGATCAGGGCTCTGAGCTTTGGCGAGGTGACGAAGCCGGAGACTATCAACTACCGGTCGTTCAAGCCGGAGCGGGATGGTTTGTTCTGTGAGCGCATCTTCGGGCCGGTGAAGGACTGGGAGTGCCACTGCGGCAAGTTCAAGCGGATCCGCTATCGTGGCCACGTGTGCGACAAGTGCGGCGTTGAGGTGACGCTCTCAAAAGTCCGCCGTGAGCGGATGGGCCACATCGAACTCGCCGTGCCAGTAGCGCACATCTGGTTCTTCAAGACGCTGCCGTCGCAGATGGGCTACCTGCTCGGGATGACGCTGCGCGACCTGGAGAAGATCATCTACTACGCGAACTACGTGGTGGTGAATCCGGGTAAGCAGAAGGTCAAGCAGAAGCATTTGCTCGAGGAGGAGGAGTATTTAGAGCTCAGAGCGAAGGCGAAGGAGGAGGGCGACTCCGAGTTCTACGCTGAGATCGGTGCCGAAGGCGTGCGCCAGCTCCTCAGACAGATCGACATCGACGAGCTGGCTAAGGATCTGCGTCGAAGAGTCGCGACGGAGACTAGCCAGCACCGCAAGAAGCAGCACCTCAAGCGGCTTAAAGTGGTGGACGCGTTCCGCAACAGCGACGAGGAGGCAGAGCGCCGTAATCGCCCTGAGTGGATGGTCATGGACGTGATCCCGGTCTTGCCGCCGGATCTGCGTCCACTGGTCCCGCTCGACGGTGGCCGCTTCGCCACCTCCGATCTGAACGATCTCTACCGGCGCGTGATCAACCGAAATAATCGGTTGAAGAAACTCATGGAAATGCGGGCGCCGGAGGTGATCCTGCGAAACGAGAAGCGGATGCTCCAGGAAGCCGTGGATGCCTTGTTCGACAACGGGCGCCGCGGCAAGGCGATCCGCGGTCGGGGCAAGCGGCCCCTCAAGGCTCTCTCCGACATGCTGAAGGGGAAGCAGGGCCGGTTCCGCCAGAACCTCCTGGGCAAGCGCGTAGACTACTCGGGGCGATCGGTGATCGTGGTTGGGCCGGAACTGAAGCTTCACCAGTGCGGCCTGCCCAAGGTCATGGCCGTTGAGTTGTTCCGCCCGTTCATCATCCATGAGCTCGAACGGCGCGGCGAAGCCGAGACGGTGAAACGGGCTAAGAAGATCGTCGAGCGGGGTGATGACCCTCGGGTGTATGAGGTCCTAGAAGACATCATCAGGGACCACCCCGTGTTGTTGAACCGGGCTCCGACTCTCCACCGGCTGGGTATCCAGGCATTCGAGCCCGTGCTGGTGGAAGGTAAAGCGATCCGCATCCACCCGCTGGTTTGCGCTGCCTTCAATGCGGACTTCGATGGCGATCAGATGGCAGTGCACGTGCCGCTCTCGTTCGAAGCGCAGCTCGAGTGCCGTGTGCTGATGCTGTCGTCCAACAACATCCTCAAGCCGTCCGACGGGAAGCCCATCGCCACGCCCAGCCAGGACATGGTGCTGGGCATCCACTACTTGACGAAGCTCCCTGCAGACTTCGAGGCGCGTCTGCCCAACGCAGGGCATTTCGCAGCGGTTTACGAGGTCGAGCTGGGTCTGGAGAACGGCAGCTTCTTGCGGGCTGACGGGGCGGTCGACTATCACGCGCCGATCTACTACCGCTACAGCGGGGAGTGGATTCCCACGACGGTAGGCCGTGTCCTCTTCAATGACATCCTGCCGGAGGAACTGCGCTTCGCCAACAGCACGATGGACAAGGGGGCGCTTTCGAATCTCGTGTTCCAGTGCTTCCGACACGTCGGTCTCAAGCGGACGACTGACTTCCTTGATCGTCTCAAGGACTTCGGGTTCAAGTATGCCACGGTGGGGGGCACGTCGATTGGCATTGAGGATCTGGAGATACCGCCACGGAAAGCGGAGATCATCGGTGTCGCCCGTACCGATACCGAACGCTTCACGCGAGCCTATGAGAAGGGCGTGATCTCGAACGGTGAGCGCTACAACCGCGTGATCGACGCCTGGACACATGCCAACAACGATGTCGCGGACGCAATGGTGGGCGCGTTGAGGACATCGCGGGGCGGCTTCAACCCCGTCTACATGATGTTCGACTCGGGTTCACGCGGGTCGCGGGACCAGATCAGACAGCTTGCGGGCATGCGCGGTCTCATGGCCAAGCCGCAGAAGAAGCTCACCGGCGGCATCGGTGAGATCATCGAGAGCCCCATTCTCTCCAACTTCCGCGAGGGGCTCACCGTGCTGGAGTACTTCATATCGACGCACGGGGCGCGGAAGGGGCTGGCGGACACGGCACTGAAGACGGCCGACGCCGGATACCTGACTCGGCGGCTAGTGGACGTGGCCCAGGACGTGACGATCACCGAGGAGGACTGTGGAACTGTCCTCGGTCTCGAAGTCTCGGCGCTCAAAGAAGGCGAAGACATCATCGAGCCGTTGCGGGACCGTATCACAGGCACCGTGGCGCTGGAGGAGGTGGTGGACCCCATCGACGGCCAGCGCCTGGTCAAAGCGGGTGAGATGATCAGTGAGGATGCCGCCGAGTCCGTAGAAGAGGCCGGGATTCAGTCGGTTCGAATCCGCTCGGTCCTCACCTGTGAGGCGCGGCGTGGTATCTGCCGACAGTGCTACGGGCGGAATCCGGCGACGATGGAGACGGTCGATGTGGGCGAGGCTGTCGGTATCATTGCCGCGCAGTCTATCGGCGAGCCGGGTACGCAGCTGACGCTGCGCACCTTCCACATCGGTGGCACCGCAGCGCGCATTGCGGCACAGACGGAGCGCAAGTCGAAGGTGACTGGCCAGGTCAAGTCTGAGCGCATCACCTTCGTGTCTGGGTCCGGCGGTGGGCGGATCGTGACCAGCCGCGAAGGCGAAATCCTGATGCTGACTGCGGATGGGCAGGTGCGTTCCCGCCTGACAGTGCCCTACGGCGCAACGTTGCACGTCGAGGATGCACAGCAGGTTAAGACGGGCGAGCTGCTGTTCAGCTGGGATCCCTATTCCGAGCCGATCGTAGCGGACGAGGAAGGTTTCGTCGAGTTCCAGGACATCGTAGAGGAGGAGACGGTTCGCGAGGAGCTCGATGAGTCCACCGGACGTCGACAGCTGACGATTATTGAGGATCGGGAGAAGAAGCTGCACCCGCAGATCAACATCAGGCGCGACGGCAAGAAAGTGCGTGAGTTCATCGTGCCGGTAGGTGCTCAGCTGGTCGTGCGTGATGGCCAGGTGGTCGAGCCCGGCCAGATGCTGGCCAAGATCAGCCGCGAAGTGTACAAGACCCGCGACATCACAGGCGGCCTGCCGCGCGTGGCGGAGCTGTTCGAGGCGCGCCGACCCAAGGACCCGGCGACCATCGCCGAGGTCGACGGGTCGGTGTCCTTCCGCGGCATCAAGCGGGGCAAGCGGGAGGTCGTGGTAGTGTCCGATAGCGGCGCGGAGAAGAGCTACGAGATCCCGGTGGGCAAGCACTTGCGCGTCCATGAGGGCGATCGTGTGCGTGCGGGCGACAGGCTCTCGGAGGGGCCCGTGAATCCACACGACGTCCTGCGGATCAAGGGCCCCCGCGCCGTGCAGGAGTATCTACTCAACGAGATACAGGAGGTCTACCGTCTGCAGGGAGTGCGAATCAACGACAAGCACATCGGCGTTATCGTGCGTCAGATGCTGCAGAAGGTCCGAATCGTGGACCCCGGCAACACCGAGTTCCTCGAGGGCGAGCATGTAGACCGAGTTGAGTTCTTGGATACGAATGCGAGGATGCGCCAGCAGGGCAAGAAGCCAGCGCGAGCCGAGCCGCTGCTCTTGGGAATCACCAAGGCGAGCTTGACCACACGTTCGTTTGTCAGCGCGGCCTCGTTCCAGGAGACGACGCGGGTGCTCACCGATGCCGCCGTGCGGGGCGCCAGGGACGGCCTGTTGGGTCTCAAGGAGAACATTATCATTGGACACCTGGTGCCGGCAGGAACTGGTGTCCACCGCTATCAGGACATCGAGTTCCTGGTGGAGGGTGCGCCGATTGAGCGGGAGATCAAGGAGCTGGCGGAGGCCAAGGCAGAGCCTAAGGAGGAGCCAGAGATCAGCCTCGCCGACCTGGTCAGGGAGGCTGGCAACCCGGCCAGCCACCCCAGCACGGGGGCCGGCGACTAGCCGCGGCGCGCAGTAGTGGAAGGCCCCGGCCGCCTCCCCGGCGGGCCGGGGCCTTCGTATTTGGCGTGTCTGTTGACATCCAAGGGGCCAGCGATAGGTTTGGGGCACTCCGAAGAGAGGCCGATAACGCAGTGGTGGCGCGGCGAAGGGCTTGACGCTGAGCCCCCGTCGGCCTAGGTTTTTCGGTCTGCCGACGAACCGGTCTACACAAACATCTTGCGTCGGGGGCGGCTAGCGTCTCCGGCCTTTCTTTCGTGGGATCGGTACGCTGACGCGGCGAACGGAGACCACAGAAGAGAGACGTATGCCGACGATCAACCAGCTGGTCCGTATGGGCCGCAAGAAGGTCGCCCGGAAGGACAAGGCCCCCGCGCTCGAGCAGAATCCTCAGAAGCGGGGCGTCTGCACGCGCGTCTACACCACCACGCCGAAGAAACCCAATTCGGCGCTGCGTAAGGTGGCTCGTGTTCGCCTGACAAGTACGGGGCGAAGCGTCCCAAAGCCTAGCGGCCCGCCGTGAGGCGGCGGGTCGGCCAGTTGCGGCGCAGCGCCAGGAGCCATGGCTAGAAGACAGAGAGCCGTAACCAGAGAGGTGCTCCCCGATCCGCAGTACGGGAGCGAGTCGGTTGCGAAGTTTGTCAACGCGCTAATGCGCGAGGGCAAGAAATCGCTTGCCGAGAAGATCTTCTACGAGGCCATGCGGATCGTGGAGGAGCGGACCGGTCAGCCGGCGATGAACGTGTACCGCCAGGCGTTGAGTAACACCAAGCCCGTGCTGGAGGTGAAGAGCCGGCGTGTGGGTGGTGCTACGTACCAGGTGCCAGTGGAGGTGCGGCCGCGGCGACGGGACGCGTTGGCGCGACGTTGGCTGATAATGGCGGCTCGGGATCGAGGCGAGAAGACCATGGCCGAGCGTCTTGCGGGTGAGCTGATGGCGGCGGCCAAGGGTGAGGGCGCTGCGGTGAGAAAGAAGCAGGAGGTCCATCGAATGGCGGAGGCCAACAAGGCATTCGCCCATTATCGCTGGTGATGGCGCCAGCCACAGAGGACAGAGGTACGAGAGAAGTCAAGTAGTGATATGCCAAGGCAGGTAGCGCTGGAGCGGATCCGCAATATCGGCATCATGGCTCACATCGATGCCGGTAAGACAACGACCACGGAGCGCATCCTCTACTACACGGGAAGGGTGCACCGAATGGGCGAGGTGCACCATGGCGACACCGTGATGGACTGGATGGAGCAGGAGAAGGAGCGCGGGATCACAATCACATCCGCCGCGACCACCTGCTTCTGGGAGCGCCGTGGGAACAATCATCGCATCAACATCATCGATACGCCGGGTCATGTGGACTTCACAGCGGAGGTCGAGAGAAGCCTCCGCGTACTCGACGGGAGCATCGCTCTCTTCTGTGCGGTGGGAGGCGTGGAGCCGCAGTCGGAGACTGTCTGGCGACAGGCGGATCGCTACCGTGTCCCGCGCGTCGCCTTCGTGAACAAGATGGACCGCGTGGGCGCCGATTTCGACCATGTGGTGCGGATGATGCACGAGCGTCTGGGCGCGAATGCCCATCCGATCCAGTATCCTCTGGGCCAGGGCGAGTTGTTCACCGGCGTTGTCGATCTGGTTCGCCGAGTAGCGATTGTTTATGACGAGGCTTCTCTAGGAGCGCGGTGGACAGAGGAGCCGATTCCCGAGAGCCTGAAGCAGCGTATAGCCGATCTTCGCCACGACTTGATCGAAGCCGCTGTCGAGCAGCAGGAGGAGTTGCTGGAGAAGTACCTCGCGGACGAGAGCTCCTTGACGGACGACGAGGTGCGACGCGCGATCCGGCATGCCACCGTCAACAACCACATCACGCCCGTACTCTGTGGCGCCGCTTTCCGGAACAAAGGGGTACAGCAGCTGCTCGATGCGGTCGTCGACTACCTCCCTTCCCCCGTCGAGGTCCCAGCCATTCGTGGCCACGTTCCCCATCACGACGAGCACAGCATCACGCGTGAAGCGAGCGACGACGCTCCGCTCAGTGCCCTCGCCTTCAAGATTTCGACTGATCCGTTCGTCGGCCGGCTGACCTACCTTCGCATCTACAGCGGCTCGCTGAAAGCGGGGTCCTACGTTCTCAACGCGTCAGCGGGGAAGACTGAGCGCATCGGGCGGCTCTTGCAGATGCACGCGAACCGGCGTGAGGAGCGGGATGAGGTGTTCGCCGGCGACATTTGCGCGGCGATCGGGTTGAAGGAGACCAAGACCGGGGACACGGTCTGTGACAAGCGCCACCCGATCATCCTCGAGGCTATGAAGTTCCTCGAGCCGGTGATCGCGGTCGCCATTGAGCCCAAGACCAAGGTCGATGAGGACAAGCTGGCCAAGGCCCTGGCCAAGCTGGCCGAGGAGGATCCCACATTCAAGGTCCACACCGACCCGGAGACCGGGCAGACGATCATCTCTGGCATGGGCGAGTTGCACCTGGAGATCATCGTCGACCGCCTGCGGCGCGAGTTCAAAGTGGACGCCAAGGTGGGTCGGCCGCAGGTAGCGTACAGGGAGACGGCCAGACAGCCGGCCTACAAGGTGGAGGGCAAGTATATACGCCAGACGGGTGGGCGGGGACAGTACGGCCGCGTGGTGATCAACCTCGAGCCGGGCGACCCGGGAAGCGGGCTCAGTTTCGAGGACCAGATCGTTGGGGGTGCCATTCCGAGGGAGTACATCGGGTCCGTGGAGCGTGGCATCCGGGAGGCGATGGACGCTGGAGTGCTTGCGGGCTACCCGATGGTCGATCTCAAAGTGACTCTGGTCGACGGTTCCTACCACGAGGTCGATTCATCGGAGATGGCGTTCAAGATCGCCGGCTCGATGGCGCTGCGCGAGGCGGCCCGTCGGACGGACCCTGTGCTCCTGGAGCCGGTCATGGATGTCGAGATCGTCACGCCCGAGGAGTACCTGGGCGGCGTGGTGGGGGATCTGTCCAGCCGGCGCGGCAAGGTCGGTGGCATCACGCAGCGCGGGGACGCGCGGGTGGTCGGGGCGAGTGTTCCCTTGGCTGAGATGTTCGGGTACTCGACAGCGCTCCGCTCGCTGAGTCAGGGGCGTGCGGTCTACACGATGCAGTTCTCTCACTACGAGGAAGTGCCCAAGCAGAAAGCCGACGAGGTTCTGAATCGCGGTGCTGCGGCAGTCGCGGCGAGTTCGTAGCGGCGCCGGCGCCTCGGACACAACGAGGAGAGAAGAGAGAATGGCGAAGGCGAAGTTTGAGCGGACGAAGCCGCACGTGAACGTGGGGACGATTGGGCACGTGGACCATGGGAAGACGACGTTAGTG
>Ga0111181_1087_pt1 | contig 16230 bp, 13 predicted proteins | sample DeeMarSWOR324_28_FD_80236 | JGI IMG/M metagenome (GOLD analysis project Ga0111181, IMG submission 80236) | Gemmatimonas sp. SM23_52
AGGCAGCTTGCGCCCGTTGTGCAGCGCGAGCTCATTGCGGGGAACCCGGACGTGAGGTACGCCGTGGTGCGGCCGCTGCAGGACCTGATCGATCCACAGCTGCGCGCCTACACGTTGGGCGCCACCATGTTCACTGTTTTCGGCCTCCTGGCGCTGATCGTGGCCGCGGTCGGGCTGTACAGCGTCCTCGCCTTCAACGTGGCCCAGCGAAGGCACGAGATCGGCGTGCGCTCGGCTCTAGGCGCTTCGACCAACGCGATCGTCGGCCAGATTCTCAAGGAGGCCGTTGGCCTCACCCTGATCGGCCTGACGATCGGCCTGCTCATCGCCTTGGCGGCCGGTGGAAGCGTGGGCCACCTCCTGTACGAGGTCTCGCCCAGAGACCCGCTCGTGCTCGGGACGGTGACGTTGACTCTGCTGCTGGTGGCGGCGGCGGCGGGGGCGATCCCGGCCGCCCGCGCCGCCCGCGTCGATCCGAACGACGCCCTGCGAGTCGAGTAACGCGACGCTCATCTCGGCGAGCGCGAGTTTCCCTCGATGTGCAGGCGCCCCACGGCCGAGCAGCGGACTGTGGGGCGCCGGTGGTGAGCCGTTGAGCGCAATGGCTACTCGGGCAACGTCAACGTGTCGACGCTGACCGTGAGCTGGTTCAGCCGCTCTTCGACTTCCGGTGCCATGCTCTCCTGGTAGCGACCGCCCAGATGCTCGGCCAGGAACTTCTCGATCTTGGCGAACGTGGCGAGGTTGTTGATCTCGCCCGCGAAACCGTGGCCCTCGTCGGGCGCCACGAGATACTCCACCGTCCGGCCCAGATCGCGCATGGCTGACCCGCGGGTCGTTTTCACCCTGCACGACGAGAAGTGACGCGGTGATCTGCTCGGCCGAGTAGAGGGGCGACTGGGCGATCAAACGCTCCCGGTCCTCTGGATCGTTCGGGTCCCCGACCCGGACGTGGAACATTCTCACGATCGGCTCCCAGTAGGGCGGGATCGAGTTGAATAGCGTGATGATGTTCGAGGGCCCGACAATCGACACACCGGCCGCGTAGAGGTCCGGCGTGAAGGCGACACCCGCCAAGGTCGCGTAGCCGCCGTAGGAGCCGCCCATGATCGCTACCCTCTCGGGATCAGCGATGCCCTGCTCGATCAGCCAACTCACACCGTCACTGATGTCGTGCTGCATCGTGCCGGTACCCCATTGCTCGTTGCCCAGGTTTAGGAAACGCTTTCCGAAGCCGGCTGAGCCCCGGAAGTTGGGCTGAAGCACCGCGTAGCCGCGATTGGCCAGGAACTGGGCCGCCGGATCGAACCCCCAGGCGTCGCGACCCCACGGGCCGCCGTGAGGCATGATCAGCGTCGGCAAATTGCGCGGCTCGACGCCCTTGGGAAGCGTCAGATAGGCCGGGATCTCGAGTCCGTCTCGCGCCGTATACCGTACCGGTCGCCTCTCCGCCATGTGCTCGGAGGGGATGTCGGTCCGCGGACGGTACAGCAGCTCCACCTCCCCGCTGGCTCGGTCATACAGGTAGTTCGGGCCCTCGTCGGTATCCACGATGTTCTTGACGATCCAGAGCCGGTCGTCTCGGGTCGGCGCTCGGAAGAAGAGATCCCCGTCCAGACCGGCCGCGCGGAGCCTCTCGATGTCCTGAGCAAACTGCGGATCCTTCGGATAGAGGCGAACCCGGTCACCGGTGTAGGAAGTGCCGATGAGCTCGTCGCTCGCACGCGAGAAGATCGCCCCTCCGAAGTCCACCTGGTTCTCCGGATCGCTCTCCACGACCTCCTCGGCTGAGTCAAATCGACATCGCCCTTGTTGGTGATCATATACACGCGCTGGCCGTCCTTGTGGAACCGCACGGGCTCGCACGTCTCCTCGCTCGTGCAGCTGTAGACGGAGGTGAGCTGGGCGCCGTCCACACGCAGGATCTCGTTCCCTCCGTCAGCGGTGACGCGCGTCCCGAGCCGAAGGTTGCCGTCGAGGTCCGCCGCCCAGTCGGCCACGTTCTCGTCGTTGCGCAAGATGAGCGCACGCTCACCGGTACGCAGGTCGATCCGGTAGACATCGTGTAGCCGAGGATCGCGGTCGTTCAGACCGACCAGCATCTGGTTGGGCACGTCCTCCGGAACCGCGATGATTCGCGCCTGGACGTTCTCGTAGGGCGTTAGGTCCTGCGCCGGCGGCGCCGCCGAGCCCGCGGCCGCCGGAGCGGTCGGATCCACGGCGTAGACCCGGAAGTTCTCGTTGCCGGCCTTGTCCTGCGTGTACAGGATGTAGCGGCCGTCCTGACTCCAGAAGTAGCCAATAACCGGACGCGTCGTGTCGGCCGTAACCGGCCGCGCCGCATCGAACGGTTCGTCGATCCCCTTGACCCAGACGTTCAGGATCCCGTCCAGCTGCTTGACGAACGAGACATGGCGGCCGTCCGGAGACAGCGCTGCGTACCCGATCTCGGGGTCGCCGAAGAAGACCTGTCGATCGACCAACGGGGGAAGCCGTTCGAGGTAGTCGGCCGGCCTGCATGCGAGAGTGAGCGTGGCCACCGACGCGGCCATCGCCAAACCCACAAGAGCCAGCACCGGACGAGAGCGCAGCGGGCTTCTCATAATGCCCCCTCCTTCACAAGAACTTGACGCGACCTCAGTCGGTTGATCCACAACCGACTCGCACCAGGATTACGTTTCAGATCTTCCCTCTGGATAACGGCGCTGATGTGATCATACTCCCGTACGGGTTCGAGCCGGAGAAGTTTCGTGGGCCCGCATACCTCGCAGCCCTGACCGCGCCTGTTCTCTCGGCTGCGGGCGCGGTCTCAGGCGGCATTACTTTGTCTGCAAGACCATGTGGTGATGAGTGAAGGGCCCATGCCTCATCCGCTCGTAGAAGCGCTGCTGAAGCCCGCACGCCGCGAACGCTGCCTTGATCTCATCAAATGTGTAGAGCCCGATATTCTTCGCAAACGGCCGGAAGGACTTCTTGACCCACCCGGGAAACCCGAGATCCAACCACATGAAGTAGCCACCCGGACGCAGCACCCTCACGACCTCCCGGACGGCTGCTTCCCAATCAGGGATGTGGTGGAAGACGTTTTGCGACACCACCAGATCAAAACTCGCGTCTTCGAAGCTCAAACGGGCAGCGTCCTCGACACTGAAGTGCAAGCGCTCGCTCTCCGGCAGCATCTTCCTCGCCATCTCGATCTGTTCCGGGTCGAAGTCGGTGCCCTGCACGTTCATCTCATAGGTGTCCGCGAGGAACGCCGAGACGATGCCGATCCCGCAGCCGATCTCCAGCACATCCCGGATCGTGTCGGTGTCCAGCTCCTGCAAGCGCTGACGGACTTTCTGAATATTGCGCTCAGCCTTCTTGCGCCGATTGACGAAGCGCTTCTCCAGCCGTGTCATCTTCATCAGGAGACCCCCGGAAACGAGCTGACGGCCTGCTGCTTTCCGACCCACTAGTCTTGGCCAGACAGGACGAAAAGCAAGGGTAGTCCAGCCGCCTACGCGCACGCTGGTTGTCCCGGCAAGATCGGCTATCTTCGCTGGACGGTAAGCGGCGCTAGGACACGGTCCCGCGCCAGTCTGGACTTCAGACCATGATCGCACGATGGCTCAGCAGGCTCGAAAGGCTTTCCAGGACTACTACCCCGACGACGTCGCGCACTGCTACGGCTGCGGACGACTCAACGAGCGCGGACACCAGGTCAAGAGCTACTGGGACGGCGACGAGACAGTGGCGCGTTTCACGCCGCAACCCTACCACACGGCGATCCCCGGCTTCGTCTACGGCGGGCTCATCGCCTCGCTGATCGACTGCCACGGTACGGGCACGGCTGCCGCCGCGGCCGCGCGCGCCGCGGGCCAGGACCTGAGCGGCGACCAGGTTCCGCCAGTAGAAGCGCCACGCTTCGTCACCGCCTCCCTGAGTGTCGACTACTTGCGGCCGACGCCGCTGGGGCCAGAGCTGGAGATCCGTGGGAGGGTCAAGGAAGCGACCGCTCGCAAGGTCGTCGTCGAGACGACGCTCTCGGCGGAAGGAGAGGTTACCGCGAGCGGTACGGTGATCGCGGTGCGGATGCCCGAGGGCATGGTCGAGCGCGGAGGATCGTGAGGCTGCCCCCGCGGCTTGAAGCTAGTGCCCGGCCAGGATCGCTAGCAGATCTTCCGGCAAGTCCGCCACGTGGTCAGGCGATTCGCGGAGCAGAAGATCCCTGGCGTGGAATCCCCAGGTCACCGCGATCGTCTTCACGCCCGCCGCCTTGCCGTGGCGAATATCGCTGACCGTATCCCCAATCATGTACGTATCGTCCGGAGCCGTCCCGCACTCCTCTCGTGCCAGTGAGATCTTCTCCGCCTTCGAGCCAGGCTGAGTACCGCCGTAGATGAGCGATACGCAGTCCGCCAGGGAACTCTGAGCCAGGATCCTTCGCACCGCGGAGCGCGAGCTCGACGTCACCACAACGATGACATGTTGCTGCGCGAGCTCCTTGACCACACGAGGAATCCCTGGAAACGCTCTGACGTCTCCCGGATCCGCCTGCTGCAGCTCGAAGAACTTATCGGAGTAGCTCGGAATCGTGCTGCTCGGCATGCCGATCCGCTTCGCTATGTTCTCCAGGGTGAGATCCTCAGTCGCCAGGAAATCCTCTCTGCTCGGCTCACGGGTGCCGACAAGCTCTCCCTCGGCTGCCAAGAGCCTGTGAGCCGCGCGAGCCTTCGCGACAAGATCGTCGAGCGAGTCGACCAGCACGCCGTCGTAATCGAAACTCAGTAGCACAGGCACGACCCCTACCAGGAAAGACTGACACTACAAGAGGACTCAATAGCGCTTCCAGGCGTAGCGTGCAACGCAAACGATCCCTGACCTGTCCAACGAAGGACTACGAGGACTCCCAGCGTGAACCGCCAGAGCGCCGGCCCAAAGGGCTTCGCATTCAGGGAGGCTTCCTGCGGGCAGAGGCTGGCGGACAGACAGCGGAGCCCCAATCATCCCCAGGTGATTTCTGCCATCCAAGCAGGCAACCGCCGAAGCGAACGGAAAGGCCATGACCAGACATCTCTTTCCCCTGACAGCGCTCCTGGCTCTGCTCGTCAGTCCCACGCTCTCTGCCGCGCAGACCCAATCGGTCAGCGGGCTGGACCCCGATAGGCTGCGCCAGTTCGAACAGATGATCGAGGACCTGCGTCAGCGACTCCGGACTCCTTCATTCGGCGCCGCGCTGGTAAAGGACCAGGAGCTGGCATGGGCGAAGGGCTTTGGCTACGCAGACATCGAGAACGAGGTAGAGGCGTCTCCCAACACGCCCTATCATCTGGCCTCGCTGACCAAGACGTTCGCCTCCACGATCGTGATGCAGTTGGTGGAGGCAGGCACCATCGACCTGGACAGCCCGATCGCCGACTACGGGCTGCAGATCCCCAGCGACGGCGTCATCAGGGTCCGGCATCTGCTCTCCCATACCTCCGAAGACCCGCCCGGGCGCTACTACCGTTACAACGGCGCCCGTTTCGGCCGGCTCGACTGGATCATCCGCGCCGCGACACGTCGCCCAGCGACTACGCCGAGAACTACGACCGCGTGCTCTCGCGCCTGGCGAAGCCGTACGAGATCGACCAATCGGGCAATGTCGAATTGGGGGAGTACCCAACCTACTTCGGCACCTCGGCGGGCCTCGTGTCGTCAGCCGCTGACCTGGCCGAATACTACACGGCGATTGATCGCAACGTCTTCCTCAGCCCCGAGATTCAGCAGCTGGCCTTCACACCCGCCATCTCCACGGCAGGCGACACCTTACCCTACGGCCTCGGCTGGTTCACGCAGGACTACCTGGGCGTCCGACTCATCTGGCACTACGGCTACTGGACCTGCAACTCATCTTTGATCGTGAAGGTCCCTGAGCAGAACCTGTCCTTCGTCATCCTCACTAACACGAACGCTCTGAGCCACGGGTTCAGTCTGGGGACTGGCGACGTGCTTACCTCGCCGGCGGCGATCGCCTTTCTCCAGACCTTCGTGCTCCCAGACAAGTTCGCGCAACCCATGCCGGAGATCGACTGGACGGTGCCGGAGGACGCGATCATCGGACAGCTCGATGCGATCGCAGACCCCCAGCTCATCGAACTCATCAAGAAGGAGTTGATGGCGGAGTGGTCGATCTACAACGTGCGCGGCGATGCGGAAACGAAGGGCAAGCTCTTCCGCGTGTATTCCCAGAGTTTCGCGAAGGGCGGCGTCCGCGAGCTATCCGGGTTGCGTGAGATCGCCAGGATCGAGGAGGTCGGCAACAGCCAGGACCTCACCGAAGAGTTCAGCTTGAGCGAAGACAGCGAGATCCGCGTCTACGCCGTTGGTGAGATCGTGCCCGGCCGCGTGTATGACTCCGGCTGGATCGAGGATGCGGGGACCGGGGAGACCGTCTGGCAGATGACGGAGGCGAACACAGAGCACGCCGGCGGCGCCGTTTCGAACAAGCGGGCCGATCAGGTCATCACCCTACGGGCCGGCACCTACCGGCTGCGGTATACGTCGGATAGGGGGCACGCCTTCGGGGACTGGCAGGCCTTCCCACCGGACGATGTGTTTTGGGGAATCGTGGTATTCGACGCGACACCCCGCCAACGCCGCTGACTTCTCCGCCCAGCGAGAATAGGGGAGCGACGTGGAACTAGCCGGTATCGACTGGGCTGTCATCATCGCGTATCTGGCCTTCGCGCTCGGAATCGGGCTGCTGTTCCGCGGCCGCGCGGGTCGAAGCCTGACCGAATACTTCGTCTCCGGGCGTGCCCTGCCCTGGTGGCTTGCTGGCACCTCGATGGTGGCCACCACCTTCGCCGCCGACACGCCCCTGGCCGTCACCGGTCTCGTGGCCAGGCACGGGCTCGCCGGCAACTGGTTCTGGTGGGCGTTCGCGCTCGGCGGCATGATCACCGTCTTCCTCTACGCACGGCTCTGGCGCCGGGCGAACGTGCTGACGGACGTCGAGCTGGTCGAGCTCCGCTACGGCGGCAAGCCCGCCGCGTTTCTGCGCGGTTTCCGCGCCATCTACATCGCGCTGCTGGTGAACTCGATCATCATCGGCTGGGTCACCGGGGCGATGGTCACAATCCTGCAGCACACCGTGTTCGCGGGCACCCGCGCGGCGAGCGGTAGCGAGTGGCTGATGATCGTCGTGCTGCTCGCGATCGTCGGCGTCTACAGCACGCTGGCGGGACTATGGGGCGTCGTCGTCACCGATCTGTTCCAGTTCGTGATCGCCATGGCCGGCTCGATCGCCCTGGCAGTGGTGGCGGTCGCGCATATCGGCGGAGTCGATGCACTGCGGCTGCGCGTCGCCGAGAACTTCGGTCAGGGTGAACAGGCGTTCAGCTACCTGCCAGATTTCACTGCCGCCGACCCGTGGATGCCGATCAGCGTGTTCCTGATCATGCTCTTCATCCAGTGGTGGGCTTCCTGGTATCCGGGCGCCGAGCCGGGCGGCGGTGGATACATCGTGCAGCGCATGGCCTCCGCCAAAGACGAGAGGCACTCCGTGCTCGCCACGCTGTGGTTCCAGATCGCCCACTACTGCGTACGGCCGTGGCCCTGGCTGCTCGTCGCCTTCGCCGCGCTAGCCATGTACCCTGACCTTCGGGACGCCGCCAACCCCGACGCGGGCTTCCCGATGGTCATGCGCGACCTCGCGCCAGTCGGTCTGCGCGGCTTACTGCTCGTAGCGTTCTTCGCCGCGTTCATGTCGACGATCAGCACGCAGATCAACTGGGGCGCCTCCTATCTCGTCAGCGACTTCTACCGACGCTTCCTGCGACCTGACGCGGACCAGCGGCACCTGACTCGTGCCTCGCGACTCACCTCTCTGCTGATCCTGATCGTTGGCAGCTTCGCCGCCTGGTTGATGCGGGACATCTCGGTGGATGAGGCTTGGAAGATCCTCGCCGCGTTGGGCGCTGGTACCGGCGCGGTGTTCATGCTCCGCTGGTACTGGTGGAGGATCAACGCGTGGTCGGAGATCGTGGCGATGATCGCGTCGCTGACGTTCTTCATCGTGGTAAGCCAGTTCGTGGAGGGGAACGAGTACCGCCTGGCGCTGGTGGCAGGACTGACCATCGTCGCGTGGGTCAGCGCGACGTTCCTCACTTCGCCCGAGCGGGGCGAGACGCTCGAGGCGTTCTACCGCAAAGTTCGCCCCGGAGGGCCCGGCTGGCGCCCCATTGCACGCCAGGCACCGGAGGTCGAGCCCGACCGACACATCGGTCTGCTTCTGCTCGCCGCGGCGCTCGCCGCCGGGATCGTCTACTTGACGCTGCCCGGCATCGGAACCCTCATCTTCGGCGAGTACACCAGATCGCTGTTCTGTCTCGCGGGCGCGGTTGCTTGCGCGGCCGGCGTGATCGTCTTGATGCGGCGCGTAGGGTGGGGCCGGGTGACCGGCTAGCCGTAACCGCCGTGCTGGATCGCGATCTCACTCATGTACTCGAGTAACTCCGGCCTGACGGCGGGCGGGACGGAGCAGGCCGTGCTCAGGATGTACCCACCGCCTTCTTTCGCCACGCTGAGCCGGTGGAGAACCGCGTCCCGCACCCTCTCCCGGTCACCGTAGAGGAGCGTGTTGACCGGGTCGATGTTGCCCTTGATGAATGCCACCCCCTTGAGCCGTGGGACCGCCTCTTCCAGCTCTACAGTACCGATAGGAGGCGGATCGAGCGTATCGATCCCGTCCGTGCCCGTCTGTAGCATGAGGTCCAGCCGATCGCCGATCGCGCCGCACGTGTGCGTGTAGACCTTGACCCCTTCGTGCCGGGCGTGCACCTCCTGGATGATCCTGCGCTCGTAAGGCAACACGAACTCCGCGTACTGCTCGCGCGAGATCAGGCCGGCCCCCGCAAAGGCGGACGAGATCAGCACCGCGTCCACACCCTCCTCTGCTTGCCGACCGGCGAGGTCGATCGCGCCCAGTGTGAGCCGCTCCAGACAGGCGTGCGTCTTAGCGGGATCGTCGAGCAGCGCCATCAGCGCGCTCTCGTAGTTCAGCAGGTCCAGGAATTGTGAGAAGGGGCTGAAGATCTCGGAGTGTACCGACACTTCCTCTCCGACGCGGCGCACCACCGCTCTTATGGCATCCAGATGGTAGCGCGGGAAGAAGTCATCGAATGGCCGCGGCTCGGCCTCGAATCCCCAGGTATACGGGTAGGTAACGTCGGTGATGTCCCAGGGCTCGACGTACCAGAGCGCCTCCGGCCTCACCTCGTCGAGAGTCGGGAAGTAGCGGCTGCCGTCCGGCTGGAAGTAGTGCGGATTGTCATCGCGCGGCACCAGCGAATAGCCGCCATTCTTCCAGCGAATCGTCGTCTCGCTAGACCCTTCGTCGATGCTATCGATGTGGCTCTCGAAGTCGGGGTCACGGCCCGGCAGGTTGACAAGGATTCCGTCGAAGCGGTAGCGCTGCTGCAGTTGCACGAGTGCGTCCGCGAACGCGTCGGAGCGGTACCAGATGTCGAGCGGCGAGCCACCGGCATTCAGGAAGTAGTGACCGATCGCCAGCTGACAGAACACCGGCACACGATCGGGCTCGCCGAGGGCCATGGCGATCCTGACCCGTTCCCTGCTGTTCATGCCGACTCCGTGTGGATTTGGCACCTCCAAGGGTGGTCTCCGATGACTTCTGGTGCTCGGTCGTCCTCTACATTTAATATGAGGTTCTGTCATGGTCGACTACCAGCACCTGAATCGCCTCCTCTATGACGGGAAGGCGGACGAATTGCGGGCGATGGTCGAGCAGGCGCTCGCCGAGGGCCACTCCGTCGACGAGATCCTGCACCAGGGGCTGATCGCGGGCATGCAGGTCGTCGGCCAGGATTTCAAGGACAACCGCATCTTCGTCCCCCACGTGCTGGTCGCCGCTCGGGCGATGAAGGCCGGGATGGCCGTTCTGGAACCCCTCCTCGCTGGCTCGGAGCTCAGCCAGCCGGTCGGTACCATCGTTATGGGCACCGTGAAGGGCGATCTGCACGACATCGGCAAGAACCTGGTCTGCATGATGGCCGAGGGCGCCGGGTTTCGGGTCATCGACCTGGGCGTCGATCAGTCCGCGGCACGGTTCATTGAAGCGGCGCGCGAGCACAACGCTGATATCGTCGGCATGAGCGCGCTGCTGACGACAACGATGCCCTACATGAAGATCGTCATCGACGCTTTCGCGGCCGAGCACCTCGCTCAGCTCAAGCTGTGCGTCGGCGGCGCCCCAGTGAACCAGGCCTTCGCGGAAGAGATCGGCGCCCACGGCTACGCTCCTGACGCCGCGAGCGCCGTCGACATGTTCCTCGCGCTTCGCAGCGGCGCGCAGGACTGAGGGACGACATTGGCGATCCAGGTGCGCATTGAGTCGCGTGAGTGCGAGGCCGAACCCGGCCTCTCGCTTTTCGAGTGCGCCGACCTGCTGGGTCTTCCTATCACCAATTCCTGTGGGCAACAAGGAACTTGCCGCGAGTGCCTCATCGAGGTCACGGAAGGATCCGATCTCCTCGCGCCGCTGAGCGAGGAGGAACGACACCTCAGTGGCGACTTCCGACTCGCCTGTCGTGCCCGTATCCGTGGTCAGAGCGGTAGGATCAGGTTCCGCCGCCTGCGACGCGGCGACCTGCAGATCCTGGACGCCGGCGCCGAGCTTCCGGCGTTACGCCGGGCTGCGCCATTCAATCCGGCGGTGGCCCGTGAGGGGAATACTGTCCTGCTCGATGGCGATCCGATCGCGCAGGCGGGCGGCCCGCTCCACGGCCTCGCCCTCGATGTCGGCACCATGACGGTAGTCGCGCGCCTGGTCGATCTCGAGGCCGGAAGCGTCCGGGCCACACAGGCTTTCGAGAACCCGCAGGCCTTCGCTGGCTCAGACGTGATGGCGCGGATCGCCTACGACGGCACGGACAGCGAGAACACGCTACGCGCAACACTCATCGCCTACGTGAACCACACGATCGAGGCGTTCCCCTGCGATCCCAAGACCATCTACGAGGTCACGGTGGCAGGAAATCCCACCATGCGGGACCTGTTCTTCGGCCTCGATGTCGGTTCCCTCGGGCGAAGTCCCTTTCGCTCGCTGACCGAGCACGAGTTCACGGCAGGGCAGCGGACCAGCACGAGCCTGGTCGCTGCCGCGCGGCAGCTCGGCCTGCTCACGCATCCGAGGGCACGCGCCTACGGCCTTCCGTTGGTCGGCAGCCACGTGGGCGCCGACGCGGCGGCCTGCCTACTCGCGATCGATGCGGCGAATGAGGACGGACTGATCGCCTTGATGGACATCGGCACGAACACCGAGCTCCTCATCGGGAATCGCCGCCGCATGCTGGCCGCGTCCTGCCCAGCTGGGCCCGCCTTCGAGGGCGGCGGGATCGCCTGCGGGATGCCCGCCTTCCCCGGCGCCATCGAAGCCGTGCGCCTCGATGGGACCGACGCACCGCTCTGCCGGGTCATCGGCGGCCGTGAGGCGCTGGGCATCTGTGGCTCGGGGCTGGTGGACGCCCTCGGCGAGCTGCTTAGGACGGGACGCATGAACCGGCTTGGCAGGATCGGGGCCGAGCGATTCGTTCTCGACCCAGGCCAGGACATCTATCTCAGCGAGGAGGACATCGGTCGGCTGGCCCAGGCCAAGGGCGCGCATGCCGCGGGCTGGACGCTGGTCATGAAGCGATACGGTGCCGACTACACGGACATCGATCGCCTCTACCTCGCCGGTGGCTTCGCCAACCGCCTCGACCCGCACGCGGCACTCCGCATCGGTCTGATTCCGGACTTGCCGCGCGAGCGGGTTCGACAGGTGGGCAATGCCGCGATCGAAGGGGCCACCCTGGCGCTCCGCTCGCTGACGCTACGGCGCGAACTCGATCCTTTTGTGAAGACGATTGAGCACGTCGAACTCGAGGCGGACGAAGGTTTCTTCGACGCCTTCGTCGAGGGCTGTCAGTTCAAGCCGCTAAGCGCGCCACCTCAGAGAGAGCAATCGTGACACCCGGAGTATGCAGTTCGATTCTCATAGAGCTCCCTGTCGCGCACATAGAGCGCCATCTGGGCGTCCCTGCCGGGGCCCAACGTTGCGCTCAATGGCCCCATCTGATCGACAGCGCGCGGCGCTGGTGCCGTGAGTACGTGACGCCGTCGGTGCGCACGCGGCATGTCACGATCGCCGGCATCTCTGGCGATGTCGTGGAACTCGAGCGCGGAAAACAGCTCACCAGCAGCCTGCTCGCCAAGAGACTGCGCACAACGGGTGCTCACGCCCTCATCGTGGCCGCCTTCAGTGCAGGACACGAGATCGACGACGAGATCAACAGGCTTTGGGATGCCGGTCGCCCGGATGCAGCGATGGTGCTGAACGCGTTTGGCAGCGTGCTAATCGAACAGCTCCGCGCCTGCGTCGCGCGTCAGCTGCGACGGACGATGGGAGCTCGCGGCATGAGGGTGCTGCCGCACCTGAGTCCCGGGTACGACGGTTGGCCGCTCGAGGATCAGGCGAATCTCTTCTCGCTGATCGCGGCTGCCGCCGGACCGATCGAGTTGCTCGACTCCGGCGGTCTCCGGCCCAGCAAGTCCATGCTCGCCGCTTTCGGTCTGGCACGCGTGCGAGCGACGGCGGCGCCTGGAGGCAACGCTTCCGAATTTCGCACGAGAACATGGGCTGAACAACAATGGCAAACAGCTTTCTTGACGGGCTGAAGCAGCGTGTGCTGCTCGCCGACGGCGCCATGGGCACGGAGCTGCAAAAGGCTGGACTCGAACCCGGCGGCTGCGGCGAGTGCTGGAACATCCAGCATCCGGATCTCGTCCTGACGATCCAGCGCGCCTATGTCCAAGCCGGTGCCGACTGCCTCATCACCAACACCTTCGGCGCCAGTCGCGTCATGCTCGAGCGTCACCGCTGCGGCGATGATGTAGCAGCGATCATCCAGGCCGGCGTGCGCATCGCTCGTGACGCGTTCGGGGACCGTCCCGGCTTCGTGCTCGGCGACATCGGGCCGCTCGGCGGTCTGCTCGAGCCCTATGGTGATCTTTCCGAGGCGCGAGCGCGCGAGGCGCTCAGCGAGCAGGCGGCCGCCCTCGTCGAGGCCGGCGTCGACGCGATCGTCGTCGAGACGCAAACGAGCCTCGAGGAGCTCGGCATCGCCATCGCCGCCGCACGGGACGCCGGCGCGCCGTGCCTGGTCGCGTCGGTGGCCTTCGACGTGACGCACGACGGTATCGACCTGCGCACGATGATGGGTGTGAGCCCCGAGGCGGCCGCCCGCTTCATGGCGGACGCCGGCGTCGACGTGCTGGGGGTAAACTGCGGTTCCGGTGTGGATGCGGCCCGGGCCGCCGTCGCGGTGCGGCGCTATCGGAGCGTGGTCGACCTACCCACCATGGCGCAGCCGAACGCGGGCCAGCCGGTGCTCGAGCAGCTGCAGGTCGTCTACAAGCAGGACCCCGACAGCATGGCGCGCCAACTTCAGGAGCTACTCGCCGCCGGAGCCCGCGTGGTCGGTGGCTGCTGCGGCACGACGCCCGAGCATATTCGCCGCTTCCGCGCCGTCGTGGACGCCTGGAATGCTTGATCCCGCTCGAGCGACGAATCGGACGCCACGCTTCGACAGCTGAGAGAGCGGGAAGCTGAGTGGAACAGGCATGTCGAACGCTCCCACAAGCGGCCTTCGGCATTTGCGCTTAAGTTGGCCGCAGAGGGGCGAGTGGTGCGCGACCGTCCGGATTATGCTAGCTGTGCGCCAGGTTGTTGTCTCACTACTATTCTACATTACCGCTGGGCTGCTACTCCCTGCCGGTGCCCTCTCGCAGAGCCAAGCCGAGCAGCGCCAGCGCCGCGACGATCCCCAATCCGACATCGATCCGCGCCGCATTCTGAGCCAGGCTCGACGCAGCCAGGAGCGCTTCGAACTCGTGCGCCGTTACCACTTCCCCAAGGGCTATGCGCGCACGGGTGAGTGCGACGAGCGCATCGGGCGGCTCTGCATGTGGCATCAGCGTGGTGACGACGAGATACCCGAGGAGCCGTCCGAGGTCCGCGAGGCGCGCAAGCGTCTGATCCTCGACCTTGAAGAGGCCGCGGTGGTGCTGCCCGCGGACGACTGGATCACCGGGCAGCTGGTCAAGTACCTGGTGGAAGATGGGCGAGCTGACGCGGCCTACGATGCCGCCCGGCGTTGCCTCCCCGCCAGCGACTGGTGGTGCTCGGCGCTGACCGGATACGCGCTCCACAAGCGCGGCCAGTACGAGGCCGCCGAGGCGGCGTTCGCCGACGCCCTCGCCGCCATGGATCCCGAGCAGCGTTGCCGCTGGCGCGATATCTCGCTTCTCATCGCGGGCGATCTAGCCAGAGACTACCGCCGGCGCTCCTGCAGAGAGCGCGAGACGATCGAGCGGCGGGTCTGGTGGCTCGCGGATCCGCTCTACCTGTATCCGGGGAACGATCGGCTGACCGAGCAACTCGCGCGCCAGGTGCAGATCCAGATGCAGGAGGATGCCGCTCCGCCCTTCGAAATCGCATGGGGTAGCGATCTCCGCGAGGTGGTCCTCCGCTACGGTTGGCCGACGCACTTCGAGCAGGCGCAATCCTTCGGCGTCCGGACGATCGGCCAGCTCCCCACCGTCATTCACCATCATCCCGACGGGCGCACGTTCGTGCCGCCCCCGGCGGCAGCCGAGGGCCTGGGCAACGTCGGCGCGGAAGGCTGGCCGCTGCTGCCCGCCAAGCCCCGCAGCGAGTACGCGCCCGCGTACGCGGAGTTCGACTCGGTCACCGAGCACCAGCTGGCGCTGTTCCGGCGAGGCGACTCGGCCATCGTCGTGGCGGCGGTGGAGATCGATCGTGAGGGTGGCTGGGGAGCAGGTCCGGTGCAAGCGGCGTTGTTCGTAGCACACGACGAGAGGAGCGCTCCGGCGCGCTCGACGGTGACAATGACTTCCGAAGAGAAAGCGGTACTCACCGTCACAGTCGCGGCCGAGCCGGCAATTGCCAGCCTCGAGCTGCTATCAGCCGATGCGAAGAAGGCCGGGCGAGCCCGCTACGGAATCAGACCGCCTGCGACGCCGCGCACGGTGCTGGCCATATCCGACATCCTCGTGCTCGACGAGCCAGCGGTCCTTCCTAGCTACCTCACGCAGGCCCTTCCCCACACTCGCGGTTTGCTGCAGGCGCGAGGCAACGAGCGAATCGCGCTCTACTGGGAGCTATACGGCCTGCAGCCGCAAGGCGAACATCTAAGGATGTCCCTGACGCTCACCAGGAAAGGAAGCAACCTTTTCAGGACAATCACCGACTGGATAGGGATTGCCAGCGAGGACCGGCCCCTGAGCTTGGACTGGGAGGAAGCCGTCGATCGGCGTTATGCGGCGACACCCCGCTCCCTCACGGTCGAGCTCCCCAAAATGGACAAAGGCACGTACGCTCTAGAACTCCAAGTCAGCGCCTGCGGTAGGGAGCCGGTCATAGCATCGCGAGAAGTCGTTGTGCGAGAGTGACCGGTTGACACTGTGGAGCTTGCGGGCGCGGCCGTACGTCGCTGCTTTGGACTTTCCGGCAAGCATCCTGTCATCTGCGCAATAAGGACGTAGCGAAATGAAAGAGGTTACCCGAAGAGGATTCCTGACCGTGGCAGGTACGGCCCCGTTGGGACTCGTCGTTCCAAGACACCTGCTGACAGATCTGGTTACGAAGCGGGCCGCCTCGGTAGGAGGTTTCGATCCCTGGCTCGAGATCAACCTCGAGCACCTCGCCTGGAACCTGTCGGAAGTTCGCAGGCGAGTAAGCAACCGGCCTGTGATGGTAGTGATCAAGGCCAATGCCTACGGGCACGGGCTCGTGGGCGTTGCCAGGTTCCTCGAGACACAGAACGTCCGGCACTTCGCCGTCGGCAAGGTTCAGGAGGCGGTGTCACTACGGGAGAATGGGATCACCAGCACGATCCTGAATTTCGGTCCTTTCTCCCAGGAAGAGGCCGTAGAGCTCGTCCGCATTGAAGTGTCCCAGTCCGTCTACACCGATGCTGTCGACATGCTCAAGCTGGCGGCGCGCAGGCTGAACAAGCGAGCGAAGGTTCACATCAAGGTCGATACCGGGTTGGGACGCGTCGGCGTACCCTACTACGAGGCCGGGGCGTTCATCGAAAGGGTCGCGTCGATCCCGGAGGTTCTGATCGAAGGGATCTTTACCACCTTCACGGAAGACCCTGAATTCGACCGGCTTCAGCTGCA